>Ga0181564_10001591_pt1 | contig 20213 bp, 27 predicted proteins | sample 011ome_24_FD_134512 | JGI IMG/M metagenome (GOLD analysis project Ga0181564, IMG submission 134512) | Coastal salt marsh microbial communities from the Groves Creek Marsh, Skidaway Island, Georgia - 011513CT metaG (megahit assembly) | ecosystem: Environmental > Aquatic > Marine > Intertidal...
GGGTAACTATTCGATCCACGTTCGAGGAAAGGTTAGATGTTAAATCAACCACATTCGATTCAAGGGTAACTATTCGATCCACGTTCGAGGAAAGGTTAGATGTCAAATCAACCACATTCGATTCAAGGGTAACTATTCGATCCACGTTACTTTCTAAGTCGGTACTTAAAGCGACACCAGTAAGTGTTGTACCATCACCATAAAAATTGGCTGCAGTAACGTTACCACTGACTAAAACGTTGCCACTTGCATCTAAAGAAGTTACACTATTTTGAAATTCTACGGTATTGGTTGTTACGTTACCTTGTGTTGTAGTTTGTTGTAAAGTGAATGCGGTACCACTTACACCAGGAATATTCGTGAGTTTACTCCCATCACCTATAAAAAACCCGGATGTTTGTATGCTTATAGTTGCTACGTTACCATTCTCTAAAGCATCCTGAAGTGTCGATGCACCAGAACCTTTATACTTCTGTATGTTACGACCGGTATTGCAACCAGGCATTCTTACAAATACGTATGATTAAAAATTAGAGAGATATTATACATTTACCCTTTTTGAATACCGAAACTTCCTCTTTTGGTAAACCCGTTCTGGGTATATGAAATCCACCTTGTTTATATACTTTCAAACGTTTGTTATACATTGCATGGCATATCGACCATTGATCAAAAATATCGTAAATATGTGGGTTATTCTTCTTACCGTGCGTTTCACGCATGATTCTTCCTATGGACTGAACGATATCTGATTTGGGTGTCGCTAAAATAACCGTATCGAGTGAAGGTATATCGAGACCTTCGTGTGCTTGACTAAACGTTGCAAATATGATTTTCTTTTTACTCGATTCTGTTAAATCGGATTCTTTCATACCACCCATATACAGACCCGATGTTTTCTTAAAACTTTGGTGAAGAACTTCACAGTGGTGTCGGCGATCACTTAATACGAGAACTTGACGCGTGGTTTTAGATATATCCTTTATGATTTTTGCTATAACAATATTCCTTTCTCTATCCTCTGTGAGTTCTGTAATCATGGTCGCGAGCGAGAGTTTTCCGAAACGCGTACACGGTGGTGGGTCTCTGAATCGTTCGCACGAATATTGAATAGGGAAAACCTCGACCTGTTCTTGATTTTTGCGCTCGGCGGCAAAAAAGGTCGGGCCCATGAACCAGTGTAGAACCTTTGTAAGTCCGTCTTTACGGGTCGGTGTTGCCGATAATCCAAAAACATGTTTTGGACACATTTTGAAAAGGGATTGTGAAAAAACTTTCGCGCATATATGATGTGCCTCGTCGACGATTAATGTTCCTATCGTATCGAAATCGTTAAACGAGTATTCTTTGAGCGATAAGGATTGGAGCATTGCTATGACAAAATCACACTCCGTCTCTTTCTTATCTTGTTGAACTATACCTATAGATGCACCTGGACAAAATTGTTGGATACGTTCTTTCCATTGATTTGCTAAAAATTCTTTATGAACAACAATCATGGTTCTATACCCAAGTTTACAGGCTATGGCCAAGGATACTGTCGTCTTCCCAAACCCACAAGGAAGTGAGAGAACACCGTGTCCGGCTTTAAGTGCTGCCGCCAAAGCATCGTTTTGATGCGTTTCGTCACGAAGTTTTCCATTAAATGTAGTTGATATTTTAACTGGCTCGGGACGACGATCTTCTTTAGGAGGTCCGAACTTATCTTCCCCGTAATAACGTGGGACACACAAACCCGATTTAGCTTTTCTGAATACCTTAAATGGAGGCGGAGGGAATCCAAACTCCGTGTTTACGACGGCGCGAACTGTGAGTTCCTTTTTGATTTCCGGTGTCTCACATATGAGATATCCTGAACGTGTAAGACTCATTAAATAATAAATGTATTAAAACTTTATATTATATTAAAGAATAAATTATTTATATATAATATAATATAAAAATGCCTGTGATGAAATTAGATGAAAATATCAAAACATTAAAAGATGAAATTGATAAAATGAAGACAGATATTAACAAATTGAGAGCTGAATCGAATCACATGGAGTCTGAAATGTATAGGATGGAAGGTAGTTTGAAAATGTTGGTAGCACTTAAGGATAGTGGCTTGTCTGAATTAGAATTACCCGAGAAAAAAGAGGAAGTGAAAGAGGAAGTGAAAGATGTATAAAAAATAAACAAAAACAGACTTTTTTTTATGTAGATGCAATTCCCTGATATAGTCTCTCACTTTATCTGGTAATTTAATTTTTAAATTTTATATACTTCAATACCCACGAATATCCGCTATGATCGTGGGCATTCCAAACACCATTGAATTGAATTTCTGTAAGAACGGTATCTCCTTTTTTTAACGATTGGACCGGTGTATCACCATCGACATTACACATGACGCGTCGGTACCTAAATGGGACCTTAACTTTTAAAACGTTACCTTCGAGCGGATCGTCTAGTTGTTTAGGAAATAAGATAAGACCTGTTTTGTGTTCGTGTAATTCCCTGATATAGTCTCTCACTTTATCCGGTAATTTAATTCTTAAATATTTTTTTTCGTTATATTCGTACATTGGTTCGTATACGGTTGCTTGAACGGGTAAAGTCATTTTGATATTATTCTACCTAAATCTATAAGTAAGTTCGTTTTGGGTGAGTGTATAATATGTCTTGTGTTATACCATAAAAGATAACGAGAAGAATCGTAATAATGGTTTGTGTATCGAGATACTCGATACCTTTAATGAATATAAACAGGTTTAGTAATATGTGCATTGGGAACGGTTTTTCTGGACCGTATCTCGTATAGTATCCAAACATTGCACTGAGTGATATTATGAGTGCATTTACAGTACTACTATACGATGGTTTATATACGAACCACGCCGTGTATAGAATAGCGACGTACGAAATAAATATAGATCGTCTAAAAAATTCCCTGGTACTATCGACAATTTTTAGCGGTTTCTTTTCAATGAGTCTTGATTCCCAGTGTGGTCCGAGTATGAGGTACGAAAAGTATAAAATGATAAATATTTGCCACATTATTTATAGTAATATAAGATTTATTTAAAGGATTATTATGTAGGTAATATTAAGATGGCACTATGTTATCAACGAAAATGCCCATAAAAATACCATCCAAGCAAAAGTCTAGGACATGGAAGTTTGCTGGTGAGTATTTATTACGGAAACAGTTTCAATCAAATCAGGCTGATTTCGGAAAATGGACACGGGATCAGATAATTGAACTTGGACCTACATTTGTTAAGATAGGTCAAATAGCATCTTCACGCGTTGATTTGTACCCGTTAGAGTTTACGCAACAACTCGAATCTTTACAGGATAATGTACCTCCAATCGCTAAAGACGTCGTTCGTTTAATGGTTAGACCTCACTTGAATAATAACGTATTTGCGTTTTTTGATTACGAACCGTTTAAATCTGCGAGTATAGGACAAGTTCACAGGGCAAAATTATCGACGGGTGAAGAGGTTATAGTTAAACTTAAACGTCCGAACATATACAATATAATGAAAAATGATACAGATAATATAAGACAGATCGTTGAGTTTCTTGAAAAAATTGGTATAGATACGGGTACAAATACGGGGTACGTTCTCGATGAATCCATCGATTTTTTATTAGCGGAATCGGATTATGAAAAGGAAATAGAGAACGCGAAAAAGTTTAGAAAACGAATGAAAAAGGTAAAATGGATGAAAGTACCTAAAATATATACCGATATATCTAGTCAAAACATGATTGTCATGGAATACGTTCCTTCCGAAAAACTTGAAAGTATAAGCGATTCGCGTGTAAATAAGAAGAAAGTATGCGAAGCTCTTCTTAATTCGTATGTTATTCAGACAATGGATAAGGGGTTTTTCCACGCCGATCCACACCCGGGTAATTTGGGATTTTCCGGTGACGGTAAACTTGTTTTTTACGATTTCGGACTTGTTATTGATATATGCGATGAAATGAAAGAAGGTTTTAAGGAAATGTTTTTACACATAATAAATAAGGATACAAAAGGTATAGTTAATGTACTCATACGTTTGAAAGTTATTTTACCGACGACCAAAGATACGAGTGATATTGAACTCTTTTTTAAAACGACGCTCAATTATTTAGAAACACTCGACGGTAATAATTTGAAAGATGAAATATTAAACGATGATACTTTACTCAAATTGGCACAAGAAAAACCGTTTATTATACCAACATCTTTCGTGTATCTCGCAAAAACGTTTTCGACGATTGAAGGGACGTGTGTAAAACTCGATCCGAATTTTACATACATAGAGTACCTCGAACCTATACTCAGAGAACAGGTTTCTGATGTTATAGATATAGGTAGTATGTTTTCGACATCCATGGAAATGCCGAATCGTGTAAAGAATATTAGTACAGCGGTTTTGGGTATGGAAAGATCGAGGGCATCGATGAAAAAGTCTATAGATAAAACACGACGGGAAATGAGGTACGTGCAATACAGTGTTTTATCGGCTGTATTTGCAGGTAACTTGTTTGATCATTATCAATCTTTTTCTGTATTTTTATCTTTAGTGAGTCTCGATTTAGCGTTTAGGGCTTTTCGTAAAAATCAATAGCGGTTGTTTCTGTAGTTGGTGCGTTTTTACACTGTTTTTGTTCGGAAAAGAATTCTTTATGCTTTTCAAACAAATTCTTGGTACGTTCAATTTCGTCTTGGGATATTTCTTTTAACTTATCTTTTACATTATCAATTTGTTCTTGTCTTTGTTTACGAAGTTTCTTACCGAACTTCTTAAACTTTTTTTGCGTTGACGCAAAATTAGTCGCGGCTGTGGAAAGTGAAAACATTATTATTTACTTACTATTACCCGATATTTTTTTTAACTGAATAAATTATTTTTATTATATAAAGATATAATTATAATATATATAATGGAAGTTACTATCGATAAATTTAATAACGGTAAGTATAACTTAAATACCATATCAAATGATCAATATATTGGTAATACGTTAAAACAGGGGTACGAGTGGGATGGTTGGATGCGTTACGATATCGAAAAGTATTATAAACCCGGTACGGATATAATAGATGTGGGTGCAAATATAGGGTATAATTCGCTAATGTTTTCTGATTATGGACCTGTTATTGCATTTGAACCCGTTTTTAATGAAATTGTTAATATGAACATGCGAGATAATAATCTTAAACATAAAGTTAGCGTTTACCCCATAGCTTTATCGGATAAAATAGGTAAAATGGTTGATTTATATATACCTAATTCGCCTAAAGATGAACCCGATAAAATAAATTATGGTGGTACGACTATGTATCCAAGCGAAAGTCATGATATGAATAAAAAAGTGTCTTGCATTACAGATACATTGGATAATATATATAAGGGTGTACCGTCCATAATAAAAATTGATGTGGAAGGTGCTGAATTAGACGTTTTACGGGGTGGTTTGAATACTCTTAAAAAACATAAACCTGTTTTACTTATTGAAATTATACCCAATTCGAGTAAAAATGATAAAAAAATACACGATTTTTTGAGAGACGAAGCTGGGTATACATCTATACCCGAGTCTCGACCGGAATTCATGTACTTATATGTTTAGGTCATGTATTAAATCGTCTATACTTTTATAGTACCGTTTAAGATCTTTCATGAACCGTTTACTCTTTTCGAGATCTTCGTTGACCTTTTTATTCTTATAAATATATGCGAGGTTCGATTTCGAGTACCGAGTTCGTTTTTGGTTTTCGTTAGGTTTCCTCGGTACGAGTTTTTTAGACTTTTTCGAAACGCTTTGCATGGGTTCGATACGTTTCGTAAAACTAATGGCTTGCATGACCGTATCGGCGAGATCGTCTTTCTTTTTGGATGCGTTGAATATGGGTATCCAGTGTGCGTTGTTTACGTTACTCCAAATGAATCGTTCACACCTTTCTATCGATGCCTTTTTCCGTTTATTATACATGACTTTACCCGGACCTGCAAAGTCGGGTATTTTGAACCGCGCGTCGTATACGATCGTTTCGGCTTTTGGGTTCCGTATAATAAAATAGGCATGGAGAAAGTGTTCGACTATTTTCATTTTCCGATTCTTATCGGGTTGTTTTTCTATTAGGATCGTATCGGCTTTTAGGATCCATGGTTTTTCGTCCAAATGGTTTCGCATGGAAACAAACAAACCGTCTTTATGTTCAGGAGGTACACCAGAAACATCCCACTGAACAATAAGATTAGAGGTTTCGTCGAGCATACACATGGCTAAGTTACGTATACCGACGTCGATACTCAGAATCATTAATAATATAAAGAAAATTTTTACCTTTAAGCTTATTATATTATTTAACGGCAGAAAGTGCCGTTGAAAAAGCTATAAGTAATAACATACATGATGAGGCAGATGATACATATTTACCGTGACTTCCTATGAGTGCAAACATTTCACCAAACCCTTCAAAAAGACCACCTAAACCCTCGCCCAAATCTGCACCTAAATCGGCGGCACCTTCGGCGGTTTCTTTTATGGCAGTAACAGGATTGTTATTCCCGGTTAGGATCATGAGTGCGCCTACGCCTAATGCACCCCGTATTCCCATTTTAGCTAAACTTGTTTTTTGAGATTTTGATGCTGCTATTACATCGTCATTCTTAGCAAGTGTTTTCGCATCTAATCCATCGGCATTTTTCGTTCCTTTTGTAACTATATCATCGACTGCCTTTTTTGGAGTTCCGAATCTCTTAATGGCGTCTTTTGCTTTTTTACCACCTGCTGAGAGTGTAGCTCCGATATTTCTACCAACACGACCCATATTTCTTCCGGTAGTTCTGGCACCACGAGTTATAGCTCCTCTAAGATTTCCTGCTGTTGCAGCAGCTCGTGCAGCAGCTCTTGATCCTGCAGATGCAGTTGAAGACACTGTATTTCCAGTAGCTCTTGCAGTACTTCTCATTATTTATTTTAATATAGGTATACATTTTAATCCTGTGTTAAATTTGTTTTCACAACATCCTTAATTTTTAGGTACGCGTATACTTTATTCATGGTTTCATCGTCGACGTCCAATTTAAGGTGTTTGTACCCGAACCTATCGACCTCGACATATTTCGGGTCGAACTCATCTGCTAAGAAACCTACGTCTGAACCTTGTAACCTATATGTTAATAAAGCGTTATCGTTCCAATCGAACGTGTATAAATTTAGACCGGGAACAGGAAAATCTTTCCTAACGAGTTTAATGTTCTTTTTGAGTCGTCTATCACTTTGTGCACGTTTTCTTTTCTGGTTACGAACGAGAACTGATCCCGAAAAAAATTCCGCGACCTTTTGACTCTTCGAAACTTTACAATCTTTGTTTGTTTGTTGATCAACAAAATCGACACCCTTTTCATCGCAATATTTTTTTGTTATCATACACTCTTCTTTCCCGTTTCGTATGTTATATTGGAATCGGGGTACATTCGTTATACCCGGTGTATGTTTATCGGCACGCGTTTGGGGAAAGTGACACCATTGGTATAATAAAGTGTTTGCGCGCGCGCATACCTTTCGTCCCCCACTATTTCTAGTTACACGCCAAACGAGTTGTTCCGGTGGACTACGTTCCCAAAACTTACCGAATAGGTTATGTCCTGAACTAAAGTTTCTAAATTTACCATTCGATGTAAATGCAGGTTGTGATATAGGGTTAGATATACCTTCTTGACACCCTGAAAATGTAATATCGCACACCTTTTCTCGTTCGTTCCAGCGTGTAAGACCTGGTTTACCGTATTTACTTGGTATTTCCGTACACAATTTTTTCATTGCGTAATCGTAAGCGTTATCTAGTTCGGTATCTGTTGGTATTCTTTTAGAAGACATTATTGTTAGTGTTACCACCTGTTACTAATACGATCGAAAATAATATTAATAAAATGCACGATAGTGAGGACGAAGATAATGAAACCATGTTCAAATTATCATCTTTATCTATATTATCTGGGTTGTTACCTAAATCCGAAAAATCATTTTGAAATGTACTTGTCATATCACTCGCGTTAATTTCGTATTCCCACCCGTCTTCTATTCCTATACTCCGTAAATATTCGTTTTCGTATTCTATATATTTATCCGCCCACTCGTTCCGTTCGTCTAAGTAGGGTATACCTTCCTCGTCGAAATCGTAAACAAACATTTCGGGGTAAAATAAAACCTTTTCATCCATAGCTTCGGGGTAATCCATTTCTTTAAACGATGCACGTAATGCATCGTCGAAATCCTTCGTGATTTGGTCGACGTAATCTTTATGGAATAGTATCAGTATACCTCTATCGTCTTTTATATCTAAAATGGTATTAAATATCGTAAACGCGAGGTCGGCCATGAAAACAATACCACCGATAACTGCACCAGCAGCACATCCCGCTGGTCCTGCGGCACACCCACCCGCTGTTATGGCAGCGGATCTTGCACCAGATTTAGCAGCAGTCGTACCAATTGTTTTTGCACCCTGTTTTAATGCCTGTTTACCAGCAGCTTTAGCAACTTCCGTACCGACTTTGTTTGCGGCTTTTCCAGCAAATAACTGAGTCATGCGTTTCGATATGTTTTTCATGAGTGCACCAGAAACACCTTGTTGCAATTTTTGTAACGTTTTTTTCGAAATGGCATGGTTATACCTTCTAAAAGCAATGTTTAGCGCCTGTTTACCCCCAAAATTATAAATCGTTCCATACGCTGCTTTTTCAACAGCATTTGTAATTGCCATGGTAACGAGAATATCTTGTGTAATAATCAGACCGGTATTTTCCGAGTTGAGTATGTTCGTGTTCACATAATCTCTACCCTGATATGACCTTTGTATATCATCCAACTCGGTCATTATTATATTACGTATAAAAAAAATATAAACGTATAACAAATGTCACTCGCGACTGATAAAATTTTACTGACTTTAGTCGGTGTTGTTATTGCACTTATAATTTATTATGCTACGAATAAGAGTAGTGAGTATTCGAGCCAACCAGGTGAAATTAAAACAAAAACGGTTTACGATGAACGAGGTTTTAAGAAAGTTACATTTCAATAAATTATTATTTTATATGTATACTATAAATATGGCAGATAATACTGGCTTATTTATAGTTTTAATGATTGCGTGTGCAATGTGCATTGTATCATCAGTACTCATGTCGTATACATGTACAGGCGGTACATGGGACTTTGATAATTTCAAAGCTAGTAAATGCGTAGAAATACCAGAAGATGAGACAGATCCCGGTAGTGGTGACGGTAGTGGTGACGGTAGTGGTGGTGGAAATAATACCCCGAACATTCCTTCGAATAGCGAAAACATCTCAAGATCAGAGCATTATTGTCCAGGTGGTTTACTTATTGATAATTCTAAAGCGTGTTTTGTGAAAGGTCAAGAAAAGGCGGGTGTAACATGGGCATGGGCGGAGTATGAAAGTATAAAAGAGTGTAAATCAAAATGTGCTAAATATCAAGTAATTGTTTATAGTAATCAGGATGAGAATGTTTCGAAGTATAGATACATAAAAGATGGCGGTGATTCGAGCGATTTTGCATTTGAAGGTGCTCCGGTTAACTGGGTAACTGGTCGTGCAGTTACTTTTGAAGTGACGCCATTAACAGCTGACGATAAGAAACTAACGGATATGGCAAAAATTAAGGTTACTGCACAAGGAGAAAGTGATCAATGTGGTGATATGGGTATGTCCAATTACGTAAATTTTAACGATTTAGAATTTATATATGAAGGTGAAGGGGATACACCACCACCCGAAAAAAAGGATTGTTCGGGTGGTACGTGGGTTTTAGATGAAGAGTACGGGTGTTTATCCGACGGTGTAAAACAGGATAAAACTGCGTGCGGACCTTCGTGTATGCAAAAATTCGATAAAAAGGGTGACGATTTTATACCTGCAAGTGGTGGTGGTACTTGCGAAGTGACTAGATACGAATTGTTTCAACGACAATCGTGTAGTCCACGTGTAGAAGATGCACCTATAGATTGTGTATGGGGTGAATGGGAACCAATACCCTTAGCGAATGTGAACGACGAACCCTATAATGCGGTCGGTATGAATGGGACGTGTTCGACACGGTGTGGTACCGGTGGTTTACAGAGACAAATTAAGCAAGTAATATCGGACGACGAAAATGTTGATGCTGATGAAGTTTGTGGTAATAAGTTACAATACGTGGAATGTAATAGGTTTGATTGTGGACGAAGTTGTGAAGGTAGTTTAGTAGAAAGAGATGTGACATATGAAACAGAATGTGTTACAGATGGATGCTATGGGAGAAACTGTTCCTGTTCGGCCCCACAGAGAATGAAGGATTTTAAAATATCAAAGTCTTATATATCTGGTCCACTTGGGCCTACAAACAATGCAGATGCGCAAACGTGTGCACAGAGGTACCCAGATAAAATTAATAGATTGATTGGAGTATGGGACGACGGTGATGAAGACTATTGTAAGTGTAAAGCCTGTGGGACTAAAGATTGTAGAGACAATATGTATGCTCAGATGTGTGAATTATATCCATATACCTATGGCACCTCATGTTAATTTTTTTATATGTATACTATAAATATGGCAGATAATACTGGTTTATTTATAGTTTTAATGATTGCGTGTGCAATGTGCATTGTATCATCAGTACTCATGTCGTATACATGTACAGGCGGTACATGGGACTTTGATAATTTCAAAGCTAGTAAATGTGTAGAAATACCAGAAGACGAGACAGATCCCGGTAGTGGTGACGGTAGTGACGGTGACGGCGACGGTGGTGGTAGTGGTAGTGGTGACGGTAGTAGTCTTGAAGATATAGATCCAGCTTCTTTAGACAATTCGGAACATTATGCTTTGTGTAGTGGTGCCATTCACCCAAACGATGCCAAAACATGTTGGAATGAAGATGAAAACGGTGCGGGTGTACGATGGGAATGGTCACAGGCACAGGAACAGGCTTTGTGTCAAGGGTATGCAACAAAGTACCGAATAATCGTTTCGAGTAATCTGGATGATCATTTAATGAAATATTATTACGATAAAAATATATCATCTGCAAATTCGTTTCGATTTAAAAATGCACCAGTGGGGTGGTTGAAAGGAACAAATGTAAAGTTTGTTGTTTCCGCTTTGACATCGGATGATAAAAGAGTTATAACACCATTTACTGTGACATTGGATGCGGGTGAATCGACAGATGATTGCGATGAAGTAGGTGGGGGTATAGCTATAGACTGGTCCGAAATGAAACGAGTACCAAAACCAGCTGAAGCACCACCTCCACCACCACCAACGGATTGTTCGGGTGGTACGTGGGTTTTAGATGAAGACTACGGGTGTTTATCCGACGGTGTAAAACAGGATAAAACTGCGTGCGGACCTTCGTGTATGCAAAAATTCAATAAAGAGGGTGACGATTTTGTTGGTGCGGCACACGGTGGTACGTGTGAATTGACTAAATACGAATTGTTTCAACGACAATCGTGTAGTGACTACGAAGCTGATGCCCAAATAGATTGTGTATGGGGTGAATGGACACCAGCACCCTTAGCGGGTGTGAGCGACGAACCCTATGACGCGATCAGTATTAATGGGACGTGTTCAAAAGAGTGTGCGGGTGGTTTACAGAGACAAGCTAAGTATGTATCTACAGACGACGAAAATGTTAATAGTGCTGAAGTTTGTGGTACGCAGATACAATATATGGAGTGTAATACACAAGAATGTCCTATACATTGTGTGGGTCGTTGGTCGTGTCCTCAGTGGGCATACAAAGAAAAACCTACCAGTGGAATGCAAATTGGAGACCGTACATGTACATACGTAATAACACAAACAAAAAATTCGACTGGTGACGACTGTGATCACGCACACGATGATACGAAATATGAAAAAAAGACTTTTTTTTGCGATTCGTATAAGTACGGTCCTCAAAACAAGTCGACAGGTTATAATTGTGATAATATGCCTTGGTCATAATGGATTGTTAGTAATTGAATTTAAAGAAAAAAAACAAACTCATGTTTATATACGCATGTGGTGTTGGTGGTGTTGCCATCCATTCGAAGGTACGCCTTTAAGTATGCCGTATAAACATGACGAACGTCGTAACAAATTTTATACGTCAGGTAACTTCTGTTCGTGGAGTTGTATGAAAACGTATGCCATAGATAAGTACGGGTGTAACCGTGGTGGACTTATATGTGGTAACATGGTCATGATGCGTCGTAAACAATTTAATAAGATAGGTACTATAAAACGTGCACCTCACCGACAAAGATTAGACGTTTTCGGAGGTGATTTAACTATAGACCAGTTTAGGGAAAATAACGTCGTTGATGAAGAACAACCTAACGAAATAGAAATTAAACCCGTACCCGAAATAACTATACCCATAATATCGAGTACTAAGAAACTGAGTGATATTACAAGCGCGACGGGTAAAAACGAGACGTTACGTTTGAAACGCGAAAAGCCGCTCAAACGAAACGAGAATAATCTAGAATCGGTATTAGGATTAGTTATCAAGACTAAAGCCTAACACGCGTACTTGTTTATTTGTAGGACGTGATTTAGGGATATTAATGGATCTACACGAGTGTACCCACCTTTCACCGTCGTACGCAATCCATTTAAAATTATATTTTTCGATCATTTTTCTACATAAAACACACGGTAGTGATATACCGTCCCCGTAACTGGTTTCACGACATATCACTAGAGCACCATGTTTTCTATTTATCCATGACGAAAATTGGTGATTTTTATACCCTTTTTTTAAAAATTCGTGTTTTAAGTTTTTTATGAGACGTCTTTCTGCACAACATATAGAATCACTTTTTGATTGACTAGTTAATTTGGTCGTATAAGTAACCACAGTGGTATATGACATATATTTATACGAGCGAATTATTTTTAATATAGTTACAATTATTACACACGTTCCCGCAATATACAAAGGAACAGTATTCGCATTCATTGAGTGTTTTAATGTTTCTTTTGACGAGTTTGTTTTGTGAATACTTAACTAAATCTTTTATGGTATATATTCCATACATGACCATTGTTTCTAAATCAGGAAACTTCATTTATAATATTTAGTATACGCGTAAAAACTTTATGTTAGTTAGGCACCCAAACACTTGAACATTTTTTTACACCCCGCGCTTGTTTTTAACATCATTGCAAAGCTATCGATCATACCCGGGACCATCGCTTTGAGAAGTGTTTCGAATTCCGTATCGGTATCACCTTCATCGATCTGTTCTATGATAGAGAAAATCAAATCCGTGACGAGTTCCTTTTTATCTGGTCCAGAAATCGTTTTAAGATTATTTGCTTGGAGCATGAGTGTAGATACCAAAACACACACGTTTTCTTTCGTGATACGTTTCCCCTTATACCTTTCGACAATTTTTTTCATCTCAGCCGCAACAAGTTTCGACTGTTTGGATTTGGAATCATAGTTTGCGACGATTTTTTCCGGTGGTGTTGACATTTTATAGTATACTTTAAATTAATTTCTTTAATTAATATAATAATGATGAACACAGACGATAAACTTGCGTTCGTTGCCATAACTATAGGTTTGGCTCAAATGTTAATGCTTGTTCAAAAACTTTTAAATAGCGACGATATATCTTATTATAGTTTTGAGTATGTTATGTTAGGTATAATTGCGAGTATATTATGGATAATTTACCAGTATAGAAAAGGTGCTAACTTTTCGGTCGTATATTCATCGGCAGGTTTATGTATAGGTTTATACATTTTACAAAGACTATTAAAGGAAAGAGAAGATAAAAAAGAAGACTAAATGAGATCTATTACTTTAAAAACATCCGTTGTGCGACCAAATCAAGGACGACGACGGGTTAACACTATTACGCGCGCGCAAAGAGACACTACCGGTATTAACTGGAAATACGTCGAAGCAGTTAACGGACGTGCTGCAATGTACGGAACGATTTTGGGATCGGCTAACTGGGCACTTACGGGTTTGAATGTTATTGAACAGACACAGTTTTTACCATTATCTATTTTGGGCGCGGGTTCTTCTTTGATAGCCATAGGTACAATGACAAATGCCGTTGGTAAGTTATCAGAGGAGGATTTCGAAACGTTCGCGTTAATTAATACGGGGCGTGTTGCTATGGTTTGTTTCGCAGGCCTTGTAGGTGCTGCTATTGCCGGTGTTTGAGTCTAATAAAGGTATATCGGTATTTTGTAAAACGTAACTTAGAAAATCAATCATTTTTACTTTTTCCTCGAACGTAAATGTTCCTGCTCCACGCATCACGTGGACCAAGAGCATAAACAATAAGTATATAGAATCACGGAGTTCCATATACGATTATCCCCTAGCTTTTCTCATCATTAAAAAAATGATAATCAAACACATTGTCCCAAATAGTATTGGTGGACCATACGTAACATAGTCCCGGATATCTTTTTTATTTAATGGTTTACACGATTCGTTATTTACAATCGTGTACGTAAAGTAAGATGCTAATATCCCCATAATAGTTAAAATACCGGAGAACATTAAACCATCGTCGCTCGTAAATTTCTGGAGTAGTAAAGTTGAAGCAAGGGTGATAGCTGCTGTGAGTGAATGGTTTATATATCTAACATGATTTATCTTTTCCTCGTCTACATTTATTTCATCGCATTTTTTAAACGTATCTGTACCTAGATATGCGGTTGTTGCATATATTAAAGTTAATAGTATAACAATTATGACAGAAACGAATGATATTTCTTCAGTCATTTTGTACTTATTTGTTATAGACTGAGAAAATTAATAAGATCGTCTCTCGTTTTCTTTTGTGACCACCCGAGTGATTTTAGTTTTTCTGAAGATATGTAATACCGACAATCGTTAAATGGTCGATCATTTACATACGTTATCCAATTATGGTATTCTTCTGTATTTTTTGTTACTTTAATTAAGAGTTTTGTAACGTCCATTACCGATATTTCATCATCTGATGCGATGTTATATATTTCACCACATTTACCGTTTTTCCAAACGGTTTCTACAGCGTCTATAACATCTTCGACATGCATGAAAGCCCGTTTTATTTCGGAACTTTTTGTACCGTGAATAGTACACATAGCTCCGTTACGTAACGCTTTTTTGAATTTTGGTATAAGTTTTTCTGGGTACTGGTTCGGTCCGTATACGTTATTACACCGTATTGTCTTGATATTCATTTTATACGAGTCTATATACGACTGAACAATCATTTCTGCTGCGGCTTTGGACGCTGAATATGGATTTGTTGGTTTTAAAACACCTGTATCTTCACTGAAAGGTACATCGGTGGTAGATTCTCCATAAACTTCGTCCGTACTAAAATGAATAAATTCAACATTTGGTTTGAGTTCCCTGAACTTATCTAAAAGAACGTGTGTACCATACGCGTTATTTAATGTAAACTTTTTTGGATCGTTAAACGAATTATCTACGTGGCTCATAGCGGCAAAATGGAAAACAACGTCAAAATCGTATTGTTTTATAAGGTACCCAACGAGATCTTCGTCGCATATATCACCTTTAACGAATGTTGATACACCAGGTTTTACATTAAATATGTTCGAACAATAATCGAGTTTATCTAAGTTTATAAATTTTATTTCGGGGTACCGTTCTTTCATAATGTTTAGAAAATTGGATGCGATGAATCCGCAACCACCCGTAACTAGAATAGAACTCATTTTATATATTATATTTAATTGACTTTAAGTATTTAAAAAAATAAAAGTATTATTGATAAATGAAAGTCGGTGTTTTAGGTCCAAACGGTTTTATGGGTAGATATTTTTTAGAGCATTCTAAATGGATTCCTATTACACGTGATGAAGTTGATTTATTGGATCAAAAATCTGTAGAAATGTTTTTTGAAAAAAATTATTTTAGTGTAATTATACATTGTGCAGTTGAAGGTGGGAGTATGTTAAACAAGGAAGATGGAAATGTTACGCATAATAACATTCTCATGTTTGAAAATGTAGCGCGTATTTTTAAGGGTAAAATTATTTATTTTTCGAGTGGTGCATCAGTTAGGGGTGATCCACCTACTGATCCATATGGACTTTCAAAATGGATTATAGATAAACGTATTTTACAAATTAAAAATGTATATAGTTTGCGTGTATGGGGATGTTATGGTTCCGGTGAACCTGATCCACATAATAGAGATAGATTTAAAACGATATGTAAACAGAATGGACATATTGTTATAGACAAGGATAAATACTTTGATTTTGTGGATATTAAAGACGTAATGAGAGTAGTATTTGAATATAGTCTAGGGTATAGAACAGCTAAAATGTGTAACTTAGTTTACCCAGAAAAATTAAAATTATCTGATTGGGCTAAGAAGTTTGGTGCGACATATGAAATTACGGATCAAACTGAACTTGGTGAATCGTATATATGCGTAGAAAATAGACATGATTTACTATCTACCTTATTAAATTAATATACGATGGTTTATTATTATAAATAAAATCATATACTATATCATCTGTTAACTGTTTTGGTTTATACAATTTAATATTTTCAAAACAAGATAGTATTGATATATCGTCCCCCGCCCAATGAGAAAACCCGTCGTGTGAATAATCATCGTCTCTACCTGATCCAACTAATTTAACGCATGTTTTTTCATTATTTAAATAATTTCTTAATAATTCAAATGGTCTATATAATAAAAAGGGTGTTATAGAATAACATATTGGTATATATCCAGATTGTTCTAGTCCTATTGCCATACCTACCATTAAAAATTCACACGAACCAACATTTGTAGATCTATTAGGGAAATCGCGGCGTATATCATTTAATACACCGTATCCGAGATCGGCAGTTATTAAATAAATTCTATTGTCCTTTTTCATTAATTCGTATATTTTTTTTGCAAAATCGCGTCTCATTATTATTTATTTTTATTAGTCATTATATCTTTATCCTCGTCTGATATGACATGATAATGTGCTTGAAGACCTTCTAAAAATTCGAAATTTGGGTTTTTTGTAAACCATACGCTTGTTCTCCAATTAAATGCTTTTAATCTAAGCCATAAATATAATTTATCTACTGTGTCATACGCGGAGTATCCATTTACGTTAACGTATACTTTACAATTTGTTAATTTCTCTCGGTGTATATACGATAGTGATTCCCAAACTGAACCTTCTGCGCATTCACCATCTGATATAAGTACATGTACATCCCTTGTTTTATCTGCTAAGGCGTACCCCACACCTATTGTTATTCCTGAACCAAGTGAACCTGTTGATACATGAATACCATTTTCTATATCTCTATTTGGATGAACACCGTGTTTTTTGTATAATTCTTCTGCATCTTTACCTTCGTATTTTTCTAAAACTGTGTATAGTGCTATACCTGCATGACCAGAACTAAGTATAACTATATCATTTTTCTTTTTCTTTTTGTAAATGTGTTCTAATATCGGCAAGGCGGTTAAACAACTTCCTAAATGTCCAATTTTATTTTTGTGTGCAATTTCAATAATTCTATTATCCATTTTTTATAGATAGTTTATTTCTTTATTTAATTTATTATATTAAAGGTAAGTTTATATTATATAACATAATGAAGATAACATACAGTATTCAAGTGTGTAACGAGTCCCGTGAATTGTATTCACTTTTGAACTTCTTGATAAAGGTTATTGATGGAGATGATAATATACACGTTGTTGTAGATAGTTTACATAAAACTGATAAGGTGGATAAGGTTATAGAACATTTTAAAGATAAAATTACCGTTTTTGAAAGACCTTTCGATAATTTCCATGAAAATGCAACTTATCATACAACTGTTTCTACGGGAGATTATACATTTTTAATAGATGCAGATGAAATGCCACAAGAAATGTTAATAAAAAATATAAAAAATGTTATAGATGATGAAAAGTCTGAGATTATTTGGGTACCGAGAATTAATATTCACCCGGGTGCGACGCAGGAATTCATAGAAATGTCAAATTATAATGTGAATGAAGTCGGGTGGATTAATTGGCCAGATTATCAATCACGTATTTATAAAAAATGCGAACATGTAAAATGGTCAAATGAAATACATATTAAATTAGAAGGTTCAGATAAGGTTACGTATTTAAAACCTATACCTTCTCTTGCATTGTGGCATATAAAATCTATTGAAAAACAATTAGGAAGGTGGGATCCTAAAACCGATAACGTTACTACACCTTTACAAGGTAATTTATATTATGAATTAATGTGAATACAATTAAAGAAAAAATATTATAATTAATAATATGGCAGAGTATTTTTCTTTCGTAAAAAGATTAAATACTGTAGAAGATTCTATATTCTATTCACTTATTAATTATAAAAATGAAATTTTAGGTTTTGGTAGAAGACATTGGAATATGACGGATGTAGTTATAAATACTATTAAATTAAATAAAGACTTTGATATATTAGATACTGATTTTAAATTATTCCGTGGAGAAGACCCGAGGTGTTTTATTCATGACAAAATGTTATACGTGTTCAATAATTTATGTAATAGAATGACTTTAACTAATTATGATAAGGAAATTACATATAAAATCCCTTTGGGTGGTAAAAATTTATCTTTTATATCTCGTGGTGATAAAATATATATTATACATTATATTAAACCATTTCATTTATATTGTATGGATATGAAATTGGGTACATTTTCAAAAGTGGATGTTATGGATGATAATAAATATGATAATTTAGAAGAACCTTTATACAGAGGAGGTACACCGGGATATAAAATTAATGATGATGAATATTTTGGATATGGACATAAAACGTATAAGGATGAAAATGATATTTTAAAACATGATATATTTAAATGGGTTGTTAAATTTCAATATACAAAACCCTTAATATTAATTGAAAATATAGAACAACCAATGTACTCTAAAAATATATGTGATCCGACAAGTGTTATTGAAATTGATAATGTTAATTATTTAATTACTGCTGAGACGGATAAACCGTGGTTTGTTAAACAAGATTATGTAACTAATGTATATAGAATAGGTTCGTTGAACACTCAAAGGGAATATAACATGTTCGGTAAAGTTAAAGGTCGTTTTTTCTTAGAACAGGATCTTGGTATTATAGGCGATAATGCAATATCTACGTTTACTTTATCCGAACTTATCGAAACATACCCGCACTGGCAGAAAATAGTAGAAGAATTACGAAATGATTATGATACGGTTAATCTTTGTACAATGTTTGAAACGAACGATATACATCCAGAAATAATAGAAAAAATGAAACTTTTTGATAAAGTTATAGTACCTTACGATTATCTTAAAGATATATTATCAAAACATGGGGTTGAATGTAAGGCATTAAATTCATGGACGTCTTCATTTATTCGTTATAAACCTGAAGTAATACATAAAACGCGCGATCCTTCAAAACTTATATTTTTGTATAATGGTACCAATGATGTTCGTAAAAATGTAACAACGCTTACAAGAATTTTCGCAAATGCACTTGAAGGTACAGAACATTTACTTATAGTTAAAACGAATAAATCTGATAATCTAATAGTAAATAAAAATATAAGATTAATAACGGAACGTCTATCTAATGATAGACTAGCTTCACTTTTTAATTTATGTGATTATTGTGTTACATGTACACGAGGTGAGGGTGTAGGATTATTACATCTTGAGGCTCAATATTTTAATAAACCTATAATTAGCCACGATAAAGGTGTATTTAAACAACTTGGTGTAGATATAATACCGTTACCATCCAGTGAGGTTGATATAGATTATACACATGTACCAGAATTTCTTAAGAAAGTGTTTTATGGTAAATGGTGGGAAATTAATGAAAATGAATCTATAAAAGTTATTAAAAAAATAATATCACGGTAAAGTAATGCTCGGTACTGAAATAGAACACATTGATGGTCTTAGTACGTCTAATACTGATAATATGGCTGAACTCGAAGATATTCTAAAGTATTGTCAGTTGGGTCGAGAATGTTCGAAATCTATTATGGATGAATACACAGCATGTGATAAAATAAGCAAAGAGGTAATAGTATGGTATTCTCATAACAAAAAGGTACTGAAACAGATGAATGACTGGGCAGCACTTTATAAAGATGAATTTATTGAA
>Ga0181564_10001592_pt1 | contig 20211 bp, 20 predicted proteins | sample 011ome_24_FD_134512 | JGI IMG/M metagenome (GOLD analysis project Ga0181564, IMG submission 134512) | Coastal salt marsh microbial communities from the Groves Creek Marsh, Skidaway Island, Georgia - 011513CT metaG (megahit assembly) | ecosystem: Environmental > Aquatic > Marine > Intertidal...
CGTTTTTACTCTTTTCCATTCGATTTCTTTTAAAATTTTACAATAGCGGAGTTGCCCCCTTTACAATTAACTAATACCCACTAGGGCTAATTTTTTTTTAAAGAAATCGTTTTTAACAAAGAAAACAATGGCATCAAACCCTTAATTCATAAGGGTTTCAAGGCGATAAAAAATATTTATCCACATTAAGATTTTCTAGTCCAAGCAGAGCCACCATTTCGCTCATTTTACAGAATTTCAAGAAAAATCAAAGTTTTGTAAATCTCACCCCCATAACGCCCCCGAACATTTACAGAGAAGGTCTTTAACCCTTATAATTACTGGGGTCTAGATACAGAAGTTCTACTCCCGTCCGGACCGCCAACAAAAATCAAGAAGCCTTGAAAACATTAGTTTTTGAGGCTTTTTTGTTTTCTATTCTCTCACAATTGTGAGGCATAGTCCAGAAGCACTCCATTTTTTATTCGGTTTTTATTTATTATTCTTGTTAAAGTACAAATATATAAAGAACAATTAAATGGAGTTTAGAGAAGTAAAATGGTATGGGGTTTTAAGTGAACCAAGATTTTATAGTTATGGAATATTCAATTTTCTAGTATTTACTGTAAAAGCTATAATGTTGATTACAATTGAAAGTGTTAAATATTTGATTAAAAATAGATCATTAAGAGGTTTTTCTAGGTATTTAGATTTTCATCCTGGAATTTGTGATTTACAACAAATGGCTCAACAACGAATTATTTTTAAGATATTCAATATTGAAGCTAAAGCAAAGCATGTTAAAGAATTAGGAGTTCCACATGAATTAGTATTGTTTTGGAACCGAGTAAAATCCAAATATGATTTCAAATATGTTATTTGGGATACTTATCGATTTCAAGGAGAAAAGTTAAAGTGCAGGGAAAGAAACATGATTATGACTTTAGAAATTACGAGATATAAAGTAAAAGAAGAAGGTTTTTTTCTTCTCTCAGAAAAAAATATTAGGAAAAGAAATTTTAAACTAAAATCCTTGAAGGATAAATGGCCTGAATTACATGGATATGGATGGAAAAATCTGGATATGCTTATATTAAACTTATGGGAGCCGAAAAAGAAAGATAGTAGGAAAAGTTGGAACGAAGTTGTAATTAGAATTAGCGGGGCTATAACTTTAGCTACCGAAGAAGAAAACGAAAAAGCTGTTATATTCCTAAAAGAAAAGTTAGAAAGAGCAAAGCAAGGTTATAATAGTACATTTACTTAACATGCTATTATATAGTGGTTTACAGTTTGTTTAAGGGGGCTTTGTAGCCCCCTTTTTTTGTGTTCATAGGTTTGACCTTATACGTTTGGGTTGATATTTCACAATTGAGTAATACGAAATAATGTTAAACCAAAATATGTAATACTATGGAAGCAAAAATTCAAATTTTAACAGGAAATGAGTTAAGGTATGTAAATCTAAGTGAGTTTATTTCACTGGTATCCTCAAATTTAAATCAAGTTAATTTGGCAAATGAAGCTCAAAGAACGAATGAAACTACATTTTACAATATAGATGACCTTACAAAATTGTTTCGTGTAAGTAGACCAACAATTCATGCATGGATTGATAAAAGCTTGCTGAAGCCAATCAAACTAGGAGGGAGGGTGTATTTCTCCTATTCAGATATTGTTGAACTAATGGAAAGCAAAAAAACAGCTTAGTTAAATAACTAGCTGTCTTTCTATTTCAGTATCCATTAAAGAGAAATATAATATGAGTGAAGATAAGCCAAATAAATATTTACGAATCGGGTATTCGTATAAGAAAATTGTAGAACGTCCATTAATGTCTGGTGACAAATTAACCGTAATCCAAGATTGGAGAAAAGAGGCAATAAAAGATGATCATCCAGATAATAAGAACATTCTTCAAGAGATTCCTAAATATGATGGAACAATTGTTCATCCAAACCACTTGAGTTATAAAAGAGAAGTAGGGGGCTTTTATAACTTATATGAACCTCTACCATATAAGCCAGAGAAAGGCTCTTGTGAAACAATCCTGATGTTTTTAAACCACATATTTCAAGAACAGATAGAGTTGGGGTTAGACTATTTGAAACTTCTATACGAGAAACCTACTCAAATGCAACCTGTTTTATGTTTAATAAGTCAACTCAGAAAAACTGGTAAGACCACATTTTTGGATTTGCTTAAAGCAATGTATGGTAGGAATATGACTATTAATTCAACACAGGATTTGCAGTCCCGGTTTAATTCAGATTTAGCAGGAAAAATTGTTATTGGTGTTGAAGAAGTATTATTTGAAAAATTGGAAGACACGGAGAGGATAAAGCACTTAAGTACAAGTAGGTCCTTTAAAGCTGAAGCAAAAGGAAAAGATAGGGAAGAAGTAAATTTTTTCGCAAAATTTATTCTTCTAAGCAACCACGAAGAGACTTTTTTAAAAATACAGCCAGGTGAAGACCGTTTTTGGGTAATAAAAGTGAAGCCGTTTGAAAAGGAGATAGTTAATCTTTTGGACCAAATGATAAAAGAGATTCCGCAGTTTTTTAATTATCTGCTCTCAAGAGATTATAGCACTGAAAACAAAACCCGAATGTGGTTTGAGTTTAAGGATATTGAAACAGAAGCGTTAAAAAAGGTGATTAGTTACAATAAGAATAAACTTGAAATAGAGCTAATAAATATTTTCCTAACCATAATGGAAAATTTTGAAGAGGATAATCTTGATTTTCAAATTAATGATTTAGTAAACCTGCTTTCAAAATCTACCCACAGAGCTGATCTAACTAAAATCAGAAAAATTGTAAAAGAGAAATGGAAATTAAAGCCTGCAAAAAACACTCTTACTTATAAGAAATATGCTCTTCTAAGCGATGGGAGTTTTACTGAAATGTCCGAAAAAGGTAGATACTTCTCAATTTCTAAAGAATGGATTAATGAAAATTTTGATGAATTGATGAGTTAGTATATCTAACCCTTTACAAAGTAAGAGATATAGCTATTCATCAAGGCCTCATCAAGAGGTCATCAATAATAGTCTTGATGAAGATAGCAAAAAACAAAAGATATTTTGATGAGGAAATGATGAGCTTAAAATCGATTGTAAATCAAGGTATTCAAAGTGTTTCTCATCACCTCATCAAAAACATCAACAAATTTATTGCCTATGAAAAGAGTAAGGAAATTAACCTGTAAAGAGGCTAAAGAGAATATTTCAATCAATGATTACTTACCGGCGATTGGAATAATGCCTGTTAAAGAAAAAGGACTTAATAAACGATTCAAATGGTACAAGGTTAGAGTTGAGAATACAGCATCCTGCAGAGTCGAAAACGGAATTAGATGGAAAGACTTTGGGTCTGGTAAAGGAGGAGATATAATTGATCTGGTTGAAGAAATTAATCAGTGTTCTACCCCTGACGCTTTGGAAATATTAAGTAGAAACTTCTCTTCTCTTTCAAGGCAAATAATTATTGCCCCAGAAGAAGAAAAAAGAGAAACCTTTGAGATTATAAAAAAGACTGGTTTAACTAATAATATATTGAACAGGTATATCGAGTCAAGGTGTATAGATTTTGAAGTCGCCAAGCGACATTTAGAAGTACTTTATTACACGCACAAAAACAGAGAATATTTTACACTTGGATTTAAAAATGATTCTGGACATTATGAGGCTCGAAATTCAATTTTCAAAACATGTATTGGCAAGAAAGATATAACATCATTTATTGCTGGAAAAAGTACGGTAAAACTATTCGAGGGTCAATATGATTTCATGAGTTATGAAACAATATTTGGACTTGAAGAATCAGACGGATATATCGTTTTAAATTCTGTTAGCATGCTGGATAAAGTGATGCCGCTGTTGTCGCAGTTTAATTCAATAGAAATCTATTTTGACAATGATGATTCAGGTAAAAAGGCGACTGGACGAGTTATAGAATCTTACCCTGACGCTGTAGATTGTAGTTCACTGTACAAAGGCGGCTATAATGATTTAAACGAATTTTTAATTGGACTAAGGAAATCTAAGTAAGGTTTTGTATGCAAGGCATGTTGAATGTGCTATAAAAGCCCATTCAACCCCTTGCTATTCGCCAGAAGCTCATAGAAAAAACAAAATATGTCAACACTAAACAAAGGAGGAAGACCTCAAAAAGAGGAAACAAGGAAACAAAAGCACCGGTTAGTTTGTTACTTAAACCTTCAAGAAAGTAATGAATATCAATTGTTCTTATCTAACAACCCAGGAAGTAATTCTTATCATTTAAAAAACGCTCTTTTATCCTACATCGGTTCAAGTGTTAAACAACCTCAGAAAATAAATAAAAACGTAACGGCTGCCTTCAATGAATTGAACGCTGTTTCACGCCTTGAAAATCAAATAGCAAAACACCTAAATCGCGGTTTAAAATTAGATGGTAGTTCAACAATTCAGCATATGAAAAATCAGCAAGAAATTAAGCGTATAATTAATCAAATTAAAGATTTACTAATTCAGTAAACTATGGTAAATGAAGAAAAGAAAATCATAGAAGAAATTAACATCTCATTAAGCACTATTGAATCACTTTTAGCTCAAGTTCTGGACTCCATATCGGAGAATAATTCAATTGAAAACAAACCATCAAAACAGTTAAATGAAGTCCTTTCTAGGCTTGATGAAATATCGAACGAAACACTTTCATCTCCACCAACTCAAAGTCAGGATTTAAGGAAAATACAAACACAGTTAAACCTATTAATTAAAAATCATAAAGAAGGAATGGCATGGAATAAGCCAGCAGAATCTTTACTTAAATCTTCTCAATTAGTAGCAACTAGACTTCAAACTGAATTGGCTAACTTCAACTCTGTAAATACAAAAAAAGGAAAAAACATAAGCCTTTCAGATAGTACTAGGAAATTTTCATACTGGCTAAACACCATAGCTATATTAACAGTTTTTGCTTCGGTCTGGATAAGCTTATGGTATATAGATTATAATAACTCAAATGCTAATCAACTTATAAAAGAAGCAAAAAAAATAGAAAAGGAATACGAGCATTTCCCGAGTCCAAAGCAATGGAATTGGCATGAGAAATTCTTTACACATATGAAAGAAACTCATCCAAAAGATACTGAAAAATGGATAAACAACAACCCTTATCCACGTAAGACACAATGATATGCGTAACTGCTAATATTTCTCACGGGAGTAACGCATTGACTTATGCAGAGAGAGGTGGAGAATTAATACACGCAAATGGAGTGTGGGGAGATGCAACAGAAATATTTGAAGATTTCAAACGTTTACAAGATCGAAATGATAGAGCCGAATATAAAAGCTCTCATTCAATTATATCATTCAACCCTAAAGATGATATGAGTAAGCTTACTAATCAAGATTTAATTGATATTTCAGAAAAGTATGCAAAAGCACAAGGTTTTGACCAAAATCAATACGCAGTCTACCTTCACCTAGAAAAACAGCACACACATCTGCATATAGTTTCAAATCGCATTACAAATCAAGCTAAATGTATCAGTAGTTCTAATAGTTATTATAAAAATAAGGACTTTGCCCATGCAATGGAGAAAGAGTATAGCCTTGTTCCTACCAACCGTATAGTCAGAGATACGGAAAATAAAAAGGACTTTAAGGAGATAGCAAAAGAATTTAAGCCTGACAACTCTCATGCAAAATCTATTAAACAAGTTTTAGACATTTGCATAGCTGATAGTTCCTCTATGAGGCAATTCGTTAAAAAAGTAGAGCAGTACAAAATAAAAGTGCACCAAGGGAGAGGAATAGCATTTACAGACAAATCCGGAGCTTCTGTTAAAGGGTCTCAAATTAGCAGAGAATACAGCTTAAAAGGAATTGAAAAACAAATACTACAAAGAGGTAGTACAATTAACCCTATTGAGAAAATGTCTCAAGAAAAAATTGGCCTTGAAATAGATCAACAATCAACGCAGCAGGAAAAAGGAATTGAAAGCTCGTACATTTCCATCGATTCGTTTAATCCGTTTATTGGAGAGACTGGAAACACCAATGAAAACAATGACGAAGATATTGATGAGTTAATGGGTAAAAAGAAAAGAAAGAAAAAGAGATTCAAAAGGTAAAAAGTATTGATTATTTTTTTTACGATTTCAAACAGCATTTATTGATGAAAACATCGTTGTAAGTAACAGGTAACCAAGTGATGTTACTATCCGTTCGGGATGCTGAATCGAATCATTTGTAATATTTCTGCGAATTTCAAATGTTCCTGGAGAGTTTCTTTAAATCAAATGGATTGTGGAAACTAGTCAAAATATTATATTTAACTTTGAAACGAAGTCAAAAGGTTAATAACAAAAAACCTGAACTGTAATTATGAATAAAAAGCTTGAATCACAATTGAATTATCGATCTATTAAGCCTACCGCGATGAGGCTTTTGATATTGAAATATTTAATGGAACAAAAAACTGCAGTTTCATTAAGTGATATTGAGACTGCATTTGATTCGGCTGATAAGAGTACAATTTATAGAACATTAAAAACTTTTCAGAAAAGCAAACTAATACATAGCATTGAAGATGGGACAAATCACATGAAATATGCTATTTGTTTGGATGAGTGTGAATGTTCTCCCCAAGATTTACATTATCATTTTCATTGCAATGGTTGCAAAGAAACTTTTTGTTTAACCTCCAATAACATTCCTAAAATAGATTTACCTACCAATTTTAGTATGCAACAAGCAAACATGGTAGTAAAAGGCTTGTGTTCAAATTGTAATTTATAAATTTGCAATTCAGTTGCATTAATTTTTGATTACATTTGTTTTAGAAATGAGAATTTTGACTCTAATATTGTCTATAGTAATACTTACATCGTCGATGATACCTTGCATGGATCATTCTGACAAAAGTGAGGGTGATGTTGAATTAGTATTGCACGATTGTTCCGATCATAATCAATCTGATAATGATGAGGAACTTCCTTGTTCTCCTTTTTGCTATTGCCAATGTAATCAGATACCTTCTTACTATCAACCTTTAGAAATAACCGGTGAAGAGATTGTGATTAACACAAATTCAAATAATTTCGAATATATAAATACATATTGTTTCAGGTATTCTCATGAAACATGGCATCCGCCAACTTTAAGTTAAAACAGTCAAGGGTGAATTGCGCCCTTTTAATAAAGTTTGTAACATTAATGTAGGTTACAAGTGATACTCAATCATTAATATAAGTTTATAAAACCCCAAATGTAACGAGCTATGTTTTCTGTTATTTTTAGCTAAATAAAAGAATTACAGTGACTTAGTGATTAGTGTTGAATTTTCAAGAATACTTTTCATTTTGTTAACTCACTTGTATTTAATGCAATAATAATTTTTAAGGTATCTGAATAGTTACTTAAGTTTTACCCTATTAACAAGAAAATATTTCATTATGATTAACAAAATTATTTTATTCTCAATAAAAAACAAGCTCATTATAGGAATTATGATGATTGCTTGGATTGGTATTGGTATCTTCTCAATGAATCAAGTGCCAGTAGATGCCGTGCCTGACATCACAAACAATCAGGTTCAAGTAATTACCACTTCTCCAAACTTAGGAACGGAAGACATTGAAAAGTTTGTAACCTATCCTGTAGAATTGGCAATGGCAAATCTTCCTGGTGTTTTAGAGATTCGTTCTATTTCCCGTTTTGGTCTTTCGGTGGTAACCATTGTTTTTAAAGATGATATGGGAACCTATCTACCCCGACAATTGGTTTCAGAAAAATTGGCTGCTGTCAAAGACCAAATTCCTCAAAAATTTGGCGAACCGTTTATGGGACCTATTACAACAGGTCTTGGAGAAATTTATCAATATACCTTAGAGGTTAGTCCAGAGATGAAAGATAAATACGCCGATACAGATTTAAGAACCTATCAGGATTGGATTGTGAAAAGGCAAATGGCAATGCTTCCTGGAGTAGTAGAAGTGAATAGTTTTGGAGGAAGAGTTAAGCAATACGAAGTAGCTGTTGATCCTGATAGGTTAAAAAGTATGGGAATTACAATTGCTGATATTTTTGTCGCTCTTGAAATGAACAACGAAAACACTGGGGGAGCATACATCGTAAAAAACCATAAAGCCAATTTTATTAGAGGAGAAGGACTTGCTCGATCTATTAAAGACCTCAATAATATTGTAGTAAAAACGGAAAATGATGTTCCTGTCCTAATTAAAGATGTTGCTACCGTTCGTTTTGGACATGCTGTTCGTTTTGGGTCTTTCACAAAAAATGGTGAAGGTGATGCTGTTGGTGGAATGATATTGATGCTTAGAGGAGAAAATTCTAATGATGTCATTGTAAGGGTAAAAGACCGAGTGGTAGAGATAGAAAAGTCTTTACCTAAAGGAATTACCATTAAACCATTTATTGATAGAGCAACATTAATTGCAAAAACAACCAACACTGTTTTTTCAAATCTATTAGAAGGCGGATTAATTGTGATTTTTGTATTGGTATTGTTTCTCGGAAACTTTAGAGGTGGTTTAATAGTTGCTTCTACTATCCCCCTTTCTCTTCTTTTTGCCTACATTATGATGAACATTTTTGGGGTATGGTCAAACTTAATGAGTTTAGGGGCAATTGATTTTGGAATCATAGTAGATGGGGCAGTAATTATTGTGGAGAGTGTCGTCTTTTATACCCTTCAGCGAGTTAAGAAAATTCCTAGTGGAAAATTATCTCAGCATGATTTAGATGAAATTTCAAATAATTCTTCCAGTAAAATGATGAACGCAGCATTTTTTGGGCAGCTCATTATTCTAATTGTTTTTATTCCAATATTAACTTTACAGGGAGTTGAAGGAAAAATGTTTGCACCAATGGCAATGACATTTAGTTTTGCTGTCATCGGAGCAATGATCTTGTGTTTAACTTATGTGCCTATGATTTCTGCTTCGTTTATGAGTAAGAAACCTTCTCAAAAAGAAATGTGGGGCGACAAATTTATTCATTGGATGGCTGGAAAATACGAGCCAGTCTTAAAAAGGGCTTTAAGAAGCAAAAAAATAATACTTTCAGTTGCGGTCATTCTTTTAGTAGCAGCAGGTTATACTTTTTCAACAATGGGAGGTGAATTTGTCCCAAAATTAGATGAAGGAGACATTGCAATGCAAGCCTTATTAAAACCGGGTAGCTCATTAGAAGAAACCGAAAAAGTATCTTCTTTAATTGAAAAAACCATTTTAGATAATTTTCCTGAGGTAACCGAAATGGTTTCAAGAATTGGGGTAGCAGAATTACCTACCGATCCAATGCCAATGGATATTGCAGATATGTTCATTATGCTGAAACCGGAAAGTGAATGGGTTTCTGCTCAAAGCAAAGAAGAATTGATTGATAAAATTAAAGACAAATTAGCTTTTATTCCTGGTGTTAATTATGAATTTTCTCAACCGCTGGAACTTCGTTTTAATGAGTTAATGACGGGAGTTAGGCAAGATGTTGCCATTAAATTATTTGGCGATGATTTGGATCTATTAGCAATGTATGTTGAAAAAATGGCGAAAATCATTGGTACAGTTGATGGAGCGGCAGACATTAAAGCAGAAGCAACTAAAGGGCTTCCTCAAATGACTGTACAATACGAACGAGAAAAACTAGCTCAATACGGTTTGAATATTCAAGATTTAAATACCATTGTTAGAACTGCTTTTAGTGGTGAAACCGCTGGAGTTATTTTTGAAGGAGAAAAGCGATTTGACCTTGTTGTTCGGCTTAAAGATGAACATAAAAAAAGTATAGAAGACCTAAAAAATATCTACGTTTCCTTACCTAGTGGAGACCAAATACCAATAAAAGAAGTAGCCAATGTTAGTTACCAATCTGGTCCGATGCAAATTTCTCGTGAAGGTACTAATCGTAGAACTTATGTAGGAATTAATGTAAGGGGACGAGATGTAGAATCGGTGGTAAACGAAATTCAAGAAAAATTGGATGCTGAACTGGATTTACCTCCTGGTTATTATTTAAAATATGGTGGTTCTTTTGAGAACTTACAACGAGCAAAAGCAAGGTTAATGATTGTTGTTCCTATTGCTCTAGCATTAATTTTTTTGCTACTTTATTTTGCTTTAAAATCATTTAGTCAAACAATAATGATTTATATGGCAATACCGCTTTCCGCTATTGGTGGAATATTTTCATTATGGTTAAGAGATATGCCTTTTAGTATCTCTGCCGGAGTTGGATTTATTGTGTTATTTGGAGTTGCCGTCCTAAACGGTCTCGTCCTTATTACCAGTATGAACGATCTTAAAAAGGAAGGTATGGGTCTAAAAGAACGGATAATAAAAGGAACAAAGGAAAGGATTCGTCCTATTTTCCTTACCGCATCAACAGATATTTTAGGCTTTTTGCCAATGGCTATTTCAACTTCATCAGGAGCTGAAGTGCAACGACCATTGGCAACTGTTGTAATTGGAGGGATGTTAACAGCATCATTACTTACCCTTATTGTTATTCCAATTTTGTACGACATTATAGAATCAAGAGCTGAAAAAAAGTTATTGAAAAAAGGGAACAATGAAGCGTTAAATTTAGGAGGAGTAGGTTTGGCTTCTTTTTTAATTGTGCCATTAATTGGTACTTTTTTATTGTTCGGACAAACAGGTCAAGCTCAAACGGATACTGTAAATCAGTTTAGTTTAGAAAAAGCTATTACTTATGGTTTGAGTAATAATGGAAATGTAAAATCTGCTGACATAGAAATTGAACGGTTAAAATTACTGAAAAGAACATCATTTGATTTGGGTAAAACCGATGTTGGTCTGCAATACGGAAAATACAATAGCTTTGAAAATGATTTTGCTTTTTCAATAGACCAAAATTTTCAATTCCCTAAAGTTTATACGAGCAAAAGCGAATTGGCAAAAGCGAATATAAGAGCGGGGGAGTTTGAAAAAGCAATTACTGAAAATGAGTTAGTAAAAGAAATAAAACTGACCTGGTATCAACTGGCTTACTTAATGGATAAAAACAAGTTGCTTATCTATCAAGACAGTATGTATGTAAAGTTTTTAAAAGCTACTCAATTAAGGTATCAAACAGAAGCAGGAACTTTATTGGAGAAAGTTACGGTTGAATCTAAAGTTACAGCTATAAAAGCGGTAATATTTCAGAATGAAGCCAATATAAAAAGCTATCAAAAAAGACTTCAAATACTTTTAAATAGCCCTACTCCAGTGGATATAATTGTCGATTCTAAACCTAAAAAAGAATTAAATTTATCCTTAGATACAGTCATTATTTCAAGCAATCCGAACTTAGGATTGCTAACCAATTTAATTACGGTTAGGGAAAAAGAAAAATTGGTGAATAAAGCACAACTTTTACCTGACTTTTCAATTGGCTACTTTAATCAATCCTTAATAGGGAATTTTAATGTAAATGGTAGTGACCAATTTTTTGGGAGTAGTCAACGATTTACAGGTGTGCAAGCTACTATTTCAGTTCCTATTTGGGCAAGACCAGATTTGGCTCGAATAAAAGCAGCAAAACTTAATCAGCAAAGAGCAGAAACGGAAGCAAGTTATTATCAAACTGCTTTATTGGGAGAATACGAACGAGTAGTTCAAGATTACTTGAAGTATAAATACACCATTGAAACTTATGAAACCAATGCTTTGCCACAAGCAGAGTTAATCTTATCAAATGCTACCAAAAGTTTTGAAGGTGGAGCCATTGATTATGTGGAATACATTCAGGGATTAAGTAATGGACTTGAAATTAAATACGGCTACTTAAATATTCTCAACCAATACAATCAATCAATTATTGCGATAGAATATTTAGCTGGAAAGTAATCAATTAATAAAAAATTCAAATTAGAATAAAAACATAAATCATGAAAACGAACATAAAATTAATCATCGGAATATTTACAATAGCAGTATTAATGTCTGCGTGTGGTTCTTCCTCAACTGGAGAAACAGAGGAGCATGGAGAGCATGGAGAACATGAAGAAGGGCATGGAGAAGAAGGTGTGGTTTCTTTAACAGAACAACAAATGGATGCTATTGGATTAAAAATCGTAAGCATTGAAAACCGAAACCTTACCTCAGGTATTCAAGCATCAGGAAAATTAAAATTAGCTCCACAAGATAAAGCTGATATTAGCCCTGTATTGGGTGGGATAATTAAAGAGTTGAGAGTTTTTGAGGGAGATAAAGTAAAAAAAGGACAAATATTAGCTACTTTAGAACATCCTGATTTTATTCAATTGCAACAAGATTATATCAATACGATTAATAATCTGGAATACCTTGAAAAAGAATATGAAAGACAAAAAAAATTGTATGAAGAAAAAGTAGGTTCTGGTAAAGATTTTCAAAAAATTACAGCCGAATACAACAATAGTAAATCAACTGTGCAAGGGTTAAAAATTAAACTACGAATGATAGGGCTTAATGAATCTGAGGTTGCAAAAGGAAAAGTATTTTCAACAATACCTATTACTGCCCCACTAAGCGGAACAATCAGTCTTGTTGAAACAAATATTGGAGCATTTGTAGAGCCTTTATCTAAAGTATTTGAGATAGTAAATAATGATAAAATTCATGCTGATTTGATGGTGTATGAAAAAGACATCAGTAAAATTAAAATAGGACAAAAAATTTATTTTACTACATCAAGTCTTATGGGACAAGAGTTAGAGGGGGAAATATATGCGATAAGCCCGGCTTTTAAAAATGATCCAAAAGCAATACACGTTCATGCCAATATCGCTACAAAAAACATTGATCTAATATCAGGAATGTACATTCAAGGGAGAATTGTTGCAGAAAACATAATGACATCTGTACTTCCTGAACAAGCAATTGTTACTGAAGATGAAAAAACGTACATCTTCGTTAAAAAGAGAGGCGAAGCACACGATCATGGACATGAAAAAGAAGAGGTTACCACCAAAGAACACGACCACGATGAGCATGCAGAAGAGGAAGCCATAGATAACGATGAGGATCACGGACATGCAGAGCATGAAGAAGGTAAATGGGAATTTGAAATGGTAGAAGTGATAACTGGTATTGCCAGTAATGGGTACATTGAAATAAAACTGCTAAAACCTTTACCTAAAGGTGCTGAAATTGCAGGAAATGGAGCTTATTATTTATTGGCAGAAATGGGTAAAGGTGAAACCGAGCACAGTCATTAATCCGTAATTTTTCATATTACAGATAGTGAAGTTGCAAATTAGAATTGGTGTGTGCGAATGAGGATGTAGATGAAATAATAGCCACTATTACCAAGTATGAAAAAACCCATGAACCAGGAGATTGTATTATTTATATCTCTGGTATAGAAAAAGCCATAAAGCTGAAAATGGTTAATTCAAAGAAAAGTATTTTATCTAATAAAGTGTTACTTGAATATTGATTTAGTGCTTTACCTATTTTCTCCATAGAGCTTTTGTATTTATCAAAAGCCTCTGTGATCTGAAACATATCAATCATATGTATTTTCTCTCCATCGTCTGTTCGATCTATTCGTTTGGTTATATAGGATAATTCACCCGATTGTAACCGAATTAAACTTGATGGAACAACTCGTATTCCAAAAGCTTCGGCAATTCGCATAGTCACATGCTCATTTTCAGGCATTTCAGCAAAATTTTCAGAGGGCGGTTTAAAAATATAATTCCCTCCTAATGCTCCAACAACAGTTAATCGAGCATCAGGATTTTCTTGAGTTTCTTTTATTACTGACATTGATAATTTAGGTTGAACACCTGGTACAGCCACGCTTCGCTCAACAACATTCTTTGCCAGGTCAGACATTTGAGCTATGCTATAGGATAGTGCAGGAGCTTCTTTTGTGCCGAAGAATTCTAGACTACATTTCTCATGGAAATCCACTTCCTCATCTAGTTCCTTGTAACAGTATAAACACTTATGCTTCATTTTCTTCTGGTATTGGTATAACACTAACAGCTCCTATGCAGTTTTGACAACAGGCCAATAATAATCCCATTCTATCATTACGGTTTATTTTCCAGTTTTTAGAAGCTATATCTAATAACCAACCTTCAGGAATGAGGCCTTCAAAAAAAGGAAAGAGCCTTTTTTCTACATAAAAATTATTTGATACTGGCAGTGTGAATGTGATAAATTGATTAGGGTAATTCTTTACATAATCATTGTCATATTGAAAAACGAATTCACCATCATCTGTCTCTGTGAGAATACCAGCTAGTTGATCTTTATATTTTATTTCAGCTCTTCTCATATCTTTTAATCATTGTTGTGTAATTCTTTACTGCTCACAGGTGCTAGCTCATGTCCAAACATTTTAAGGACTAGATTAACTTTGTCCAGGTTCATGTTGGATTTTCCTTGTTCTATTTTGCGTACAACGGTTAGCGCTACACCGGTGCGTTCAGCGAATTCTTCCTGTGTTAAATTAACTTCTTTTCTGCGTTCTTTAACGAATTCTGATAATTGCTTCATTATATGCATTTAGATATAGTTTTAGGTAAATATACATTATTATATGTAAATGCATATATAAAAGCTCTTTTATATGTAATTATATGTAAATCCATATAATCGTTAAGTGTTTTCAATCTCTAGCCATCTATCTAACATCTGCTGAGCTGCCTGTTCTTCATCAATTTTAATGTATTGTAGAAACGATCTTTCATCGCTATGCCCACTTATTTTTCGAATAAGTATTGAGGGCATTCCTTTTAGAAATTGATTGGTGCAGAAGGATCTTCGACAAGTGTGGCTCGAAATGAAATGGTACTTCATTTTACTTTCCGGTATTTTTTTATTTCCAATTACCTTTATTTTAGTCTGATACTCTTTTATATCAGCCAGTTTTCCAATTGTTTTAATATGTTTATTGAATTGATGGCTAGGTATACATAAAGGTAGATTATTAGTGTGTTTTTCTAATAAGGAACGAAGCCTTTGGGATATCGGAATGACAACATTATCTAATGTCTTTTTCATCGTTATTCTAATAAACTTATCGGAAATATGTTCTTTGGATAATCTAGATAAATCCGAATATCGTAAACCTGTTTCGCAGCCTATTATAAATAGATCTCTTATTTCTTCGAATAGCTTATTGTCTGATAGATCCAATTCATGCATGTCTTCAAGCTCTTTTTCAGAGATGTAAATATCCGTAGCTTTTGAATTTAGCACTTTGAATGCGGATAGGTCAATAGGTTGAATTGTCCCATTCCTCATACAGTAATTAAGAAATACTTTTAGGTTTTTGATTAATTTGCCGACTGTGCTTTTTTGCATTCCTATTTCGCCCTTTGGTTTTTTGACTACATATTCTAAATAGTGGACAAATTGATCGTAGAATTTTTCATTGATGTCGCCAAACATTATTGATTTCTTCGATTTTTCTTCAAAACCTTTAAGGTGCTTAGATAGTGAGTTGTAATCCTTGACAACGTCCTTGACTACTTGACTCCTTTTTGTTTCTATAAATTCTTCAAATCTTTCAAAAAAGCTAAGAGTTTGTTTTTTCTCTGGAGATGTACGTAAGTAGAATTGGTCTTCAACATAAGAAAGAGTAGGAGAGACACCTTTCAGAATTGAATCATCAACGATTCTTTCCATTTTGTGCTTCAGGGTTTTTAAATAGCTATTTAATTCTTTATGCAATTGATGACTTCTTCGAACTTCTCTTAGATCATTGTTCCAATATTGAGGTTCGATATATTTACCTGTTTTAATTAGCTTTCTTTTTTCTCTGGAGAAATAGTATTCAAGATAGATAGGTGTAGTACCATCTCTTTTTGTGTAATTTTTTTTAACGGAAAGTAGAACGGTATGCATAGGTCTTATTTATAAATATTAAACTGTCACGCAATTGTGATGCAAAGTTGAGTATTAACTAAATAAAGCCGAGTAAAGAAAAAAACGTGTTTTCGGTCCTAAATCTTGATTTTAGTAAGATGGAGTAAAATAAGATAATTTTTTTTCACACTATTTTTTGTCCCGTCCAGACCGCAAAAAGCTTCATCATAACGATGGAGCTTTTTTCGTTTAAAGCCTACTTAATTGATGTTTCAGATAATAAAAAGGCAAAAAAATAGAGGAAAAGAATAATTAAATAATTTTCCTAACTTTACCCTACTATGGCAATAATAGATGTATTAAAGTACGATGGCCCTAATGATGTCCTTGTTTGGAAATGGCGTTCCGAATCAAGTTCCTCTCGCGAGGAAGAGTTAAGAATGGGTTCTCAATTAATTGTAAATCAATCACAGGAGGCATGTTTTTTCAAAGGAGGAGAACTACTGGATGTTTTTGGTCCGGGAACACATACTTTATCGACCAAAAACCTTCCTTTTTTATCCAAACTAGTGGGGTTGGTTTATGGAGGAGAAACCCCTTTTTCTGCTGAGGTGTATTTTGTGAACAAAACAGTTTCCATGGATGCCAAGTTTGGCCTGATCCCATTCAATATGGTGGAGCCAACTTTTAAAGTACCCATACCTGTTTCTTGCAGAGGTTCTTTTGCATTAATGGTGAAAGATTCTAAGCGATTTTTAACCAATATGATTGGTACGGTTAAAGATTTTAATACAAAAACGCTATCAGAATTATTTCGAGGCGTTATTTCGGAAAATGTAAAGAACACAATTACAAAAATAAGTCGTGAGCAGAACCTAAGCCCTCTTGAGCTAGAGTCGATTGTTTACGAAGTAGGTACTGCAGTTAAATCTATAATTAATGAACATTTGAAGGAATTTGGGATTGAGATTAAGCTTTTTAATATTGAATCGATTCCAGTAATAGATGAAGATCAACGGGTAAAAGATGTAGTTGCGCAGTTTCAGAAAATTATGGTTGCAGATGTTGATGAACGAATGCGTTTGAAACGTAGAGCTGAAAATTTAGAAGTATATAAAGTAGAGAGAAGTTTTGATACTACTGAAAAAGCAGCTGAGAATCTCGGAGGTGGAGAAGGTGGTGATGCTGGAGGAGCTGGCGGTATAATAGGTACGATGATCGGATTAGGAATGGTGAATCCAATAGCTCAACAAATGGGAGATATGATGGCGAAGAATACTCCTAATACGCATCAAGGAGGTTCTGTCTCTGCTAGCGAAGAGGCAATAAAATTACTTAAGCAATTGGGGGAGTTGAAGGATGCAGGCGTTTTAACGGAGGATGAGTTTGCTCAAAAGAAGAAAGAACTGTTAGAAAAACTAAAATAATAAGGCAATACAATGAAAAATATTTTTCTCGTCGGTGGTATTTTGGCAATCTTGTTCAATTCTTTGATAGGATTAATTATGACAAAATATCCACCATTTAATTGGTTGTTAGCAGATGTCAGTATTTTTCTTACTGCTGGTTTGATATATGCTTTATACACCAAATATTTAGACAACGCTTTTAAGACTGTATTTACGTTTTTATTTTTAATCTCAGGATCGGTACGGTATTTACTTTGTCTGTTTGCAAAGTCGGAGATCGAGAATAATTGGTTAATTATAATTTTAGCTGGGTTATTTGTTTTGGAGGTACTGATATTTGTTTTCGGATTAGCTTTAAGAAATAAATAGATGTATAGCGAGGAAATAGAAAAGTTGATTAAATATGCCATAGTCGACGGAAAAGTTTCAAGTAAAGAGCGCAAGATTCTTTTAAGAAAAGCTGCCGAATTGGGTATAGCGAAAGATGAATTTGAAATGGTCTTAGATGCACGCATCTATGAAGTAAATAATCAGAATAAAAACGTAGAAAAAGGCTCTTCTGGACATCAAAAGCAACCAGTCAAGTCTGCTAAATGTCCTAACTGCCAAGCGGTCATTGATTCTTATTCAACTACTTGTAGCTACTGCAACCATTCAATAGTGGGAAGAGCCTCCAATTCATCAATTCAGCATTTATTTGTTTTGCTTACGAAGGCTGAATCTAAAAGAAGGCAAAGTTCAGGATCTTTCCTATCTTCTTTAGGTAATTTTTATGCTAAAGCTTTAATCATAGGACCAAACAAAATAGATCGAGAAAAAATGGAAATTATATCAAGTTTTCCAATACCCACAACAAAAGCCGATATTCTCGAGTTTATTTCATTGGCCTACCCAAAAGCAAAGCAGTCAGGTAATTGCTTTACGCGATATGCAGATAAAAACAAATTGCACAATGAATTTGCGCTGGTATGGAAAAATAAATGCAGGCAAATCGTCATGAAAGCAAAGTTTTCCATGAAGAATGACCCCGAAACTTTAAACGAGGTATTATATTACGCTAAGAAACTGGGGATAGATTAGTATGTACCTTTTCGATAACTCGTATTGCTGCTTCTTCTCCAGAAACGATAGCGGCGTTTAAAGAGCCATTCAATTGAGAATCTCCAGCTAGAAAAATATTGTCCGCTAAACCTGTTTGCGCTGGTTTTACAGAGCATTGCAAGTCCTTCAAGTTTGGTAGCGCCCGTGGGATGTAATAGTGCTTAATAAATCTACCAGTTTCAATTCCGCAGTATTCTTTTAGCTCCCGCTGCACGCGTTCAATAATTTTAGATTTCTCCAAATTTTTATCATCGACAACTGTAACGGATAGCAACTCTTTTTTTCCTCTATTATGGGTTTTCAGGCTGGTGTGATAAAAGATATTGTTTATTAACGCTTCTTTTTTTGGTATTAAACCAATCAATTTTTTTTGAATGATTTTATTACCAGTTTCAAAATACAACACATGACAAGACTTCCAACCGGTAACCGGGTTTCTTGCATTTGAAAGCAAATTGGTAGCGTCTATGGTAAAGCTAGTTTTCAATTTTGTTTTGTCATCGAGCGTTATTTCGTTGTTTTCTATGGATACTACCTTTGTGTTAAACTTAAATGCAGTGTTATTCAGATTTTTGAAAAGTTGCTTAGGAATGGCCTCAATGCCCGATTTAGGAAGAGAAGCATGCCCCTCACCGAACATTTTGTAAACAAATTCGAACATTCTACTGGATGTTTCCAAATGGGGTTCGAGAAAAATTCCAGAAAAAAAAGGTTGGAAGAAATCAGTAATTATTTCAGCTGAAAATCCCAGATCAGTCAAATAGGAGAGTGTTGATTTTTCGTTCTCCGAAAATATTTGATTTAAGCTTTTTTTCTTCAATCGATTATTCAATTTTACTATTTTAAACTTATCCGATAAAGTTCCGATTCCAGATAAAAGGGTAGGGAATAACAGAGATTTGTTTTTTATTGGATCTCCTATTATTTTTTGCCTCTTGTTTTTAAAAATAGATGCTCCGGGTAAAAACAACTGTAAATCTAAAGATGCAAAATCAAGGTAATTTTGAGCAGCAGGATAAGCAGTAAGCAGTACTTGGAATCCATGGTCTAGTTGATAGCCATCTACAATGTCCGTTTTTAACCTTCCTCCGGGCCGGTCTGTAGCCTCTAAGATTAAAGGGTTAAATCCATTTTTTTCAAGAACAGTGGCTGCAATCAATCCGCTTATTCCTGCTCCTACAATATGTATTTTTTCCATTTTTTCTTTTTCCAAATCTTACAAAATAAATGTCTCTGCTTAGTTTCGAGCACTAACCGTCATAGTATTCTAAATTTAGCGCTTCGTTTTTAAAATTCATCATTTTCTTGATAAACTTTTTGTTGTCTGTATAATGTCGACTTTTTTTAAACTGAATGAACTCTCCGTTACAATGAATGCTAAATGTTTCAGTGCTGAATATTGTTAAACGATAATAGGGAATTGTCCAAGAATATCGGTCTAACCGGTTAGCAAAATGAATAATGATACCTTTTGGCCTTAATTCAATATTTGCATAATTGGTATCTGTCGATTGCATGTTTTTCGGCTTTAGAGACGCGCTAATTTCATTTATTACCAATCTGCCAGAGCCAATACCTTTTAGCTTTATTTTTTCCAATAATGAATAGGCTTTACCCAGCATTTCATTGCTTTTTTTTTCGTAATCTTTGTTTCTGTAGCTTGTGTTGAATAGCATAATTTTTATTTTTTAGTTCTGAATATTTAATGACTCTAGGTAGTTTGACGCATTTTCAAGATGACTTTGCTGTTTTTCTTTTGGCATTTTATCATACATTCTAACCAGCATTCCCAACCTAGGATTGGATGAAAAGAATGAACGATGTGTATCCATAAACCTCCAAAAAAGACCGTCCCAAGTCGCTTGCCATTCTCCTTTTTTATAGTTACTCATTTTCATAA
>Ga0181564_10001615_pt1 | contig 20047 bp, 21 predicted proteins | sample 011ome_24_FD_134512 | JGI IMG/M metagenome (GOLD analysis project Ga0181564, IMG submission 134512) | Coastal salt marsh microbial communities from the Groves Creek Marsh, Skidaway Island, Georgia - 011513CT metaG (megahit assembly) | ecosystem: Environmental > Aquatic > Marine > Intertidal...
AAAAAAAAAGCAAGGCTTTTGAAATCTATGACGAAAATGTGAAAGGGCCTAATATCTTTAATACATTGCCAAATCAAAAAAAATTAAATTCCTATGAGATGGTTTATTTGAGCCCTGGAATAAACATAAAGAAGATTTATGCAAATGGAGAATTTAATAACATCTCATATTTAACTGACTTAGATATTTTTTTTCAAGAAGACCAGTCATTCAAGATTGGAATTACCGGTACTAATGGAAAAAGTACGTGTTGCTATCATTTACATCAACTTTTAGAAGAATCTCAATTAGTTGGAAATATTGGCACCCCAGTACTAGATAATATCAATTCTTGTCGATACTCAATAATTGAGCTTTCTAGCTTTCAACTTGAGAAGATGAAAGAGATTCAGTTAGATCTAGGAGTTCTGTTAAATATTTCTCCTGATCATATTGATCATCATGGAAATTTTGCAGAGTACAAGAGAGCCAAAAATAGAATTAAAGAATCAAAAAAAGTTACGCAAGAGTCTGATCCAGCTAAGCTGTGGTCCATGATTGTTGGAAAGCCTCAAAGCGCTGTGCAAGATATTGCACTAAAAGATTTGCCCCATAGGTATCAGCGTATAACAACGCATAATCAAATGGTATTCATCAATGATTCTAAGGCTACTAATTTGACTGCACTAAAATTTGCATTAAAAAAAATTTCTAGCCCTTATGTATTAATCCTCTGCGGAGATCCAGATAAAGAGCAATATGAAAGCTACAAAATTATTGGTCCAAAAAAGGTTTATATTTTTGGCAATCATGCAGAAGAAATATCAAGAAAAATATTTCATCCAGAAAAAATAGTATTCAAGAATAAAGGTCTTTCATCGGTAATGAGAGTCATATTTAAAGAAACTTATGATTCTCAAACCCAGATTCTTTTCTCACCAGGGCATCCAAGCGGGCAAGATTATAAAAACTTTGAAGAGCGTGGTGATCATTTTATAAAACTAGTAATGAGTTTGAATGCTTGATCGAGAGAACATATTTATTATTCTTCCATACTTTTCTTTGCTGTTTATTGGACTGGTCATGGTTGCATCCTCAAGTATTTATGTTTCTGAGGATATTTATGGGACTCCTTTTCATTTTGCGTCAAGGCACATAATTTTTTTTGTCATTGGTGTCTTTGCAACAATTATTGCTCTAAGTATCCCGTCAAATTTATTTCTTACATTAGATTGGGTAATTCTAATAGGCTCTTTTATTTTGCTTGTTGCGCTTTTCTTTCCTGGTGTGGGCACAGAAGTCAATGGAAGTCTTAGATGGATTAGGATTGGCCCGATAAATATTCAACCCTCTGAAGTAAGTAAGTTAGCTTTAGTAATATATATTTCAGGTTATTGCGTTAGAAGACTTAGCGACATTAACACCTCATTAGGTTTTTTTAGACCTTTAGTTGTTCTAGCTCTTTTCGGAATATTAATTATGTCTCAACCCGATCTTGGATCAACGCTTGTAATTGGAGCTTTGGTGATTGCAATATTATTTTTTGCAGGCATTTCATTTTTGCAGTTCTCTCTATTAATCTTGCTTATGGCGGCATTGGCTGCTGTTGCTATATACCTAGAGCCTTATAGGTACATAAGATTTATTTCATTCACTGAGCCATTTGAGAATTTTTATGGGCCCGGCTGGCAGCTATCAAATGCACTAATAGGCATTGGGAGGGGGGAGTGGTTCGGTTTAGGTTTAGGAAATGGCTTGCAAAAAAATTTATATTTGCCTGAGCCACATACTGATTTTATTTTTGCTGTAATTGTTGAAGAGTTTGGATTGGTTGGAGGGTTATTGGTGATTTTTTTATTTGCTTTGTTAGTTTTAGGGATTTTTAAAACATCCATCAAGGCATTAGAGTTAGGTAAGCTATTTCAAGGCTTGCTTGCTTTTGGAGCAGGCATTTTGATAGCAATTCAAGTAGTATTCAATATAGGAGTTAATCTTGGAATCTTGCCAACAAAAGGGTTAACCCTACCTTTTATAAGTTACGGGGGCACAAGCTTAATTTTATTTATGTTTTTAATGGGCCTAGTTTTAAGAATTAATTTTGAAAATAAGACGATAAAATAATGAAATTTTTAATTTCTGCTGCAGGAACCGGAGGGCATGTTTTTCCAGCACTAGAGTTTGGAAGAGAATGCATCAAAAACGATCATGAGGTTCTTTGGATTGGAACGAAAATTGGTATAGAAAATAGAGTGTTGCCTCAGAATATAAAACTTTTCACCATTCCAATGAAAGGTTTTAGAGGGAAAAATTTAATTTTTAAAGTTGCCTCTTTGATAGGCTTGGTAGCCTCAATTTTTAAAAGTATTTTTTATATTCAAAAAAATAATATTGATTATGTCGTTTGCTTTGGAGGATATATTTCATTGCCAGTTGGTTTATCAGCATGGATTTGCAGAAAACCTCTTTTCTTACATGAGCAAAATGCAATTATGGGTACCTCAAACAAGTTGCTGGCAAAACTTTCAAAAATAATTTTTTTAGGATTTGCAATTAATAAATCAGTAACAAAAAAAATGGTCCTCGTGGGAAATCCTATAAAAGAGTTAGAATCATCCTTTTCCAAAAATCGCAATCATGACCCGGTAAGGATCTACGTAACAGGCGGGAGTCAAGGTTCTGAATTTATAAATAAAAATATACCTATTGCTTTAAGTGAACTAGAAATACCATTAGAAGTAAAACATCAATCTGGAAATGGAAAATCTTTTGGGATAAAAGAATTATACTCGACCAATATTTTTGCCGAGGTAGAAGAGTTTTATAATTCGCCTCATGAAGCAATTTTATGGTCAGACTTTGTTGTTTCTAGAGCGGGTGCGCTTTCTCTGTCAGAGGCTATCAGTTTAAGAAGAGGGTCTTTAATGATTCCATTGCCGTCTTCAATTGACAATCATCAGCTTTTGAATGCTATGTATATCTCAGATTTAGGTATGGGATTGATTCATAATGAGTTTGAATCTAATGAATCCCTTTCTAAAAAACTTAAACATATCATTGAGCAAAAGATTTATTTGAAGTGGTCGGAGACAGAGAATAATTTAAATCATTTTCAAGCCGCAGGAACAATGTTAAGTTCAATCTTAAAATTTTAAAAATTTATGACAGCTTTAGGATTTCAAAAATTTAAAAAAATTCATATGATCGGGATTGGTGGCTCTGGAATGATTGGGGTTGCTACGATTTTACAAAAACGAGGTTTTAAAGTCACAGGTTCAGATCTTGTTATAACAGATGAGTTAAAGGAACTAAAAAAACTTGGTGCTAAAGTCCAAATTGGCCACGAACCGCGGCTTGTTAAGAATGCTAATTTAGTTGTTGCTTCATCTGCAATATCTAAGAGAAATCCTGAGCTCTCTTATGCAAAGAAATCTGGATTAACAATTATCCCAAGGGCTGAGATGCTTGGAACTTTAATGAAACCATACCGAAGTATTGCGATTGCTGGAAGTCACGGCAAGACTTCTACAACAAGCATAGTTGCAAGCATCTTTAATGCAGCAAATTTAAGTCCTACTTATGTTATTGGTGGTCAAGTATTAAGCGTAGGTAGAAGTTCTAACCTTGGGGAGGGTAACTATATTATAGTGGAGGCTGATGAAAGTGATGGATCATTTCTTCATCTTCAGCCTGATATTGCTGTGGTTACAAATATAGATAATGATCATTTAGATTTTTATGAATCAAATCAAGAAAAATTAAATCAGTCTTTTGTAAGTTTTGCAGAAAATTTACCTTTTTATGGTTATATCTTGCTAAATTTAGATGACCCAAACATTCGTAAAATTTCTAAAAATATCCATAGAAGACAAATAACATTTGGTTTTAGTGCAAAAAATAGATTTCAAATAACTGATATAAAATTAAAAAACGGTGTTCAAAAATTTCAAATAACAGATCATAGCAATAAGAAAAGCTACAAATTTTCTACTAATTTAAGTGGCAAACATAATCTATATAATGTTACTGCAGCTATTAGTGTGGCCATCGAAGAAAATATCTCAATAAAGAATATTTCTAAGGGGTTAAATGATTTTCAAGGTGTAGGCAGAAGGTTTGAAATTTCAAAACTTAATTTATTTGATCAGTCTCGAATCTTAATAGATGATTATGGCCATCATCCTGTTGAAATTTCAGCAACGATTCAGGCAATACGCCAAAAATTTCCTCGTAAGAAAATATGCATGATTTTTGAGCCACATAGATATACCAGGACTCAACAACTTTTCAATGATTTTGTTCAAGTGCTCTCTCAAGTAGATAGTTTATTGCTTTTGGATATATATCCTGCCAGTGAAAAACCAATTAAAGGAATCTCTTCAAAAAAATTAATTTCTGAGATAGCTAAAAAGCATGAAAATGCCGAATATATTGGAAAGTCTGACCCTTTAGTGTGGCTGGAATCAAATTATAAAAATTTCTCAATTTTAATTACACAGGGCGCTGGAACTATATCAAAATTGAATAAAAAGATTAAAGATAAGTGGCAATAAAAAAAGTTATAGTTTTGTATGGTGGAGAGTCATCCGAACGAAGCGTATCCCTGGAAAGTGGTAAATATGTATTTCAATCAGTTAAAAATTTGGGCTATGAAGCTGAATTAATTGATTATCCAAGTGAGTTTTCACCTGAAAAATTTTTGCAAGAAGATTTTATTTTTATTGCACTCCACGGAAAGGATGGAGAGTCAGGCGAACTGCAAAAGTTTTTACAACAAAATAATCTTCAATACTCTGGAAGTGGGTATGAAGCTTGTAAAAATACTTGGAATAAAGACACCTTTAAAAAAATCTTAAGAGAAAATAACATTTCGACGCCAAATTGGATTTCTGTTCCTTCTTTGCACGAATTCAAATGTGATTTAGATGACACAATATTCGATCGATTAAGGCCATTCAATGAAATTTTTTTAAAGCCAGCAGAGGATGGGTCAAGTATAGATGTTTTTAAATTATCAACTAATGATGATCTCAAAAAAGCTATTATGGATAGCTTAGATGCAGAAAGACAATTTATATTTGAAGAAAGTATAGATTTTAAAGAACTCACCGTTCCTATTCTTAACGGAAAATGCTTAACGCCAGTAGAGATAAAAACTAAAGAATCTTTCTATAATTTTAATGCCAAGTATGTCAATGATGATACTGAACTAAATGAATTCATAATTTCTGATAAAAAGAAAATGGAGCTTGAACAGATTTGCTTAAAAACACTTGATATCGTCCAAGCTAGAGGTTGGTTAAGAGTAGATCTTATGCAAGATAGCAATCAAGACTTTTATGTTCTTGAGGTAAATACAGTTCCTGGCATGACATCTCACAGTTTATTTCCTAAGTCAGCAGAATCAATTGGCTTATCATATGATGAGCTTGTAAATGAAATTCTTAATGCTAAAAACTAGATTTTTATTACTTTTTCTTATGGTCAATATTTTTGTTGGATGCGCAGATATTTCCAATAAAAAGGCAATTGTATTTTTTGAGAATCCTCAATTTTTAGAGCAAGAGGCGAAGCTTCTAATGGCCTTAGGGGATATAAATGCATTTAAAAACCTTTCTGAATTTTTAAATAACCAAAACTGGATAAATTCTTTCTTGATAAAAAAAAATGCTTTCAAACCTTTGCAAATATTCATTGAATCAAAGGAACCAAAATATATTTGGCAAGAACAGTTTTATTTGGATAAAAATTTAAGTAAATTTTTGTACTTTGGAGAGCATCCTGATTTATTGCATCTATATACCCCGATTGAATTGGTTGCAGAATGGTTAAAAGTTGAAAAACAGATTTATGAAGTTGCCGAAGCTTTTAATTTGAAAATTTCTTCTGTCACTTATACTGAAGCAGAGGGTTGGTATTTTAAGACTAGAGATAATTTGCGCATCAATATGGGTTCTCATCTCTCTTACAAAACATTTAAGAAACTCTCATTAACATTAAAATATATTTTCGAAAAAAACTTAACTCCTAGTATTATTGATTTAAGATACAGAGATGGAGCGGCTTTAAATTATGGCAAATAACGGCACAAAAGATTCTGACTATGTTGTTGGATTAGACATTGGAACATCAAAGGTTGTATGCATTATTGGTAAGTATGTTGATCAACATTCACTAGAAGTAGTATCGATGGGATCTTATCCATCGAGTGGTCTGAAAAAAGGAGTTGTTGTAAATATTGATGCAACCACAGACGCAATTCAAAAATCTATTGACCAGGCTCAGGCATCATTTGAAGGCAAAATCAAAAATGTATATGTTGGGATTGCAGGTAATCATATTCGAAGTTTGAACTCTCATGGAATAGTAGGTATCAAAGATAAGGAAGTTGAGGCTAGTGATATAGATAGAGTTATCGAAGCAGCGCAAGCAGTTGCAATTCCATCAGATCAAAGAGTGCTTCATGTTCTTCCTCAAGAATATGTTATTGATAATCAAGACTCTATTAGAGAGCCGCTTGGAATGTCTGGTGTAAGGCTAGAATCTCACGTGCATTTAGTAACTTGCGCTAATAATGCCATTCAAAATATAGAAAAGTGCGTTAAGCGATGTGGAATAGGTGTAGATGGCTTTGTTTTAGAGCAGTTAGCAAGCTCTTATTCTGTATTATCAGAGGATGAAAAAGAACTTGGGGTGTGTTTAGTCGATATAGGGGGAGGCACCACAGATATCGCAGTATTTAATTCAGGTTCAATATCATTTACTGGAGTTATTCCCATAGCAGGCGATCAAGTAACCAGTGATATAGCTGTTGCATTAAGAACTCCTACTGCGCAAGCAGAAGATATTAAGCAAAAGCATGGTTGTGCAGCTGCAGAGCTTACTCAGGATGGAGAAACTCTAGAGGTAATGAGAGTTGGAGGAAGGCCACCTGAGGATTTATCAAGGCGATCATTGGCTGAAATTATTGAACCAAGATATGTTGAGCTTTTTGATTTAGTAAAAGCAGAAATTAAACGAAATGGTTTTGAAAATAAAATTCCTGCAGGGATTGTTCTTACAGGCGGCACTTCAAAAATGGAAGGAGCTGTTGCTTTGGCTGAGTCTATCTTTCAAACCAGTGTAAGACTGGGAATTCCAGAAAAATTTAATGGAATGGAGGCTGTATTAAAAAATCCAATATACGCTACCGCCTTGGGTTTGGTTGGTTTTGGTTTTGATCAAATTAAGCAAGGGTATACCTTAGAAAATAATAAAAGCTTTTTTGATAAAGCATTTGGTTTCTTAAAAAATAATTATTGATTGCTGGATGTATTTGGCTTAGAATTCACGCTCCTTGGTTTTTTGATAATCAAAAAATCTATTAACTCATAAGGAAAAAAATGAATAATTACGAATTAACACTGATACTCAATCCTGACTTATCCACTAAGTTCGATGAATTTCAAAATAAGTTTGAAAAAACCTTAACTGATATTAATCTCAAAATTAACAAAATTGAGAATATTGGTCGTAGACAGTTAGCCTATAGCATTCTTAATCACAATAAAGGTCATTACGCTATATTGCAATTAGAAGGTCCATCAGAGTCTGCTTTAGAGCTTGAATCTAAATTAAAATATGATACCTCTGTGATACGTCACCTTTTATTAAAAGTTGACTCTCCATCCTTAGAGGATTCGTTGTTACTTATAGAATCAAGGGAGGCAAAAAAAGCACCTCAAGAAGAAGAGAAGATTCAAGAGAAAGAGCAATCTACATCAGAAGAAAAAAATGATGCTGATGAATCAGTTAACAAAGAAGACATAAAGGATGGTGAATGATGACTGAATCAAATAACAAAAATTTTAATTACAAGAATGTTGATCTTCTCAAAAAGTATATTACTGAGACTGGAAAGATCATACCTGCAAGAGTTTCCAATATAAGTGCTTCAGAGCAGAGAAAACTAACAAAAGCAATTAAGATTGCCAGATTTTTAGCCTTATTACCTTACACAGACTCACATAGATAAATTATGAAAATTATACTTTTAGATAAAATCCAAAAATTAGGTGAAATTGGAGATATTGTTCAGGTCAGTTCAGGGTATGCAAGAAATTTTCTTATTCCTAAAAAGAAAGCAATGTTTGCCTCCGATGAAAACCTGAAGTATGTTGAGAGCAAAAAAGCAGAACTTGCAGCAGCCTCAGCTGATGAGGTAGCAAATGCTCAAGGTAAGGCTGATGCTGTTTCCGGAGCTAAGGTTGAAATCAAGGTCCAAGTAACTGAAGAGGGCGCATTGTATGGCTCAGTTGGAACTAGAGAAATTTCAGATGCATTTAACGAAATTGATCATGCCGTTGATAAAAGTGTCATTCAATTGCCTGATGGGCCGCTAAAAGAGCTTGGAGATTATTCAATCACTTTGCTATTCCACCCTGAGGTTTCATGTGTTGTTGAGGTATCCGTTCAGCCTGAGTAGTTGTTATCTTAATAATATGATGTAAGAATCATATTTATGTCTAGCAAATCCATAGAAAATACTGAGCAAGTGAGAGAGCTCGAAAGAGCTATCTTGGGTGGACTAATGCTCGAGACAGAGAGATATGATGCTGTAAGCGAGATCATTGAATTCACTGATTTTGAGGGCCAAGACCATCAAAATATTTTTCAGTCAATGGGAGAGCTTGTCAATTCTAATAAACCTCTAGACCCTCTTACGGTTTCAGATCGATTGGATAGTAAAAATCTCCTGACAAGAGCGGGAGGTAAGAATTATTTAATAGATTTAGCGTCTACCAGTCCCTCCGCTGCAAATTTAGAAGCTTATGCTGGGATGATTAGGCAAAAATCTATTTCAAGAAAGCTGATGAAAATTAACTCAGAGATTTCTGAGCTTATTATTAACCCTCAGGGCAAAGAAGCAGCCGAATTGCTTGATGAGGCTGAAACAAAAATTTTTTCATTAAATGATGAAGCCAGCAGAACATCGACTAACATTCAGAAATTGGATGAGTTAATTCCTCAATCAATTGAGAGGATGAATGAGATTGCAAAAAATGGATCATCTCTACTTGGTGCTTCTACAGGTTATAAGGATCTTGATAGTAAATTACAGGGGTTGCAAAAGGGAGACTTGATCATTGTTGCTGCTAGGCCAAGTATGGGTAAAACAGCATTAAGCATGAATATTGTTGAGAATTTTGTTCTTAATAAGGATATTTCTGGTGGTGCCTTAGTATTCAGTCTTGAAATGCCGGCTGAGTCATTAACCACTAGATTATTAGCAAGTAACGCTAAAATCGATCAACAAAAAGTTAGATCAGCTTCAATGAATCAAACTGATCTCAAAAAGTTTATGGAATCATCCTCTAAATTAAAAGATTTACCTCTTTATATCGACGATAGTTCAATGCTATCACCCATGGAGTTGCGAGCGAGAGCTCGTAGAATTGCTAGACAAGAACCAAATGGATTGTCTTTAATAGTCGTGGATTATCTTCAATTAATGCAATTGCCTGCATCGCAAGAAAATAGGGTAAATCAAATCTCTGAAATTTCTAGATCTTTAAAAATGCTTGCAAAAGAACTTAATGTTCCTGTAATTGCATTATCTCAGTTAAATAGAGCTGTAGAGCAAAGACCTAATAAACGACCCATTATGGCTGATTTAAGAGATTCAGGCGCCATTGAACAAGATGCAGATGTAATCTTGTTTATTTATAGAGATGAGGTTTATAACGAAGATTCTGAAGAGGGAAATAAGGCTGAAATTATTATTGGAAAACAAAGAAATGGACCTATTGGGAAAGTGAATCTTACTTTTCTTAAAGAATTTACTAGGTTTGAAGACTTTGCTGTTGACAGCTATTACGACTCAATTCAATGATTGAACCAAATTCAGAGCTTGTAATTGATTATGAGCATGTAAGAAATAATATCCAACTTATTAAAAGCAATTTATCTGCTAATTGCAAAATTATGGGTGTCATTAAAAGTAATGCGTATGGGCATGATCTTAAGATGGCTACTCAGGCATTAGATGATGCAATTGATGGGTATGGAGTGGTTAGACTAGAAGAGGCTCTCAAGATAAGAGAATCATCATCAAAGCCAATCTTGGCCATGCAAGGTGTTTACTCATCAGATGCGTATGATGCTTTAAAGCAAAATAATATTTGGTCTGTCATTCATTCTGTATCTCAATTGCCATTGGCAAGGCAATACCAAAATGATTTAAGGTTTTGGATTAAATTAAATACTGGTATGAATAGGTTGGGTATTGGTTTAGATGAGCTTGATCAATTTGAATCACTCTTAAATGATTCAAATGTTTTGATGACGCATTTGGCATGCGCAGATAAACCAGAAGATGAGTTAAATGATACTCAATTTAAGAACTTTGATTATGCCTGGAATCAGATTGGATTAGCTATGCCGAGAAGTGTATTGAATTCTGCAGGAGTATTTAATTTTCCTGATAGGGCATATGACTGGGTTAGGCCAGGTATTGCTATGTATGGAGGAATTGACTTTTCTGGTTTAAAAACCGCTATGACCTTTAGAAGTCAAATTATCTCCATTCAATCTTTAGATAAAAATCAAAGAATTGGATATGGTGGAAGGGTAAAGACAGAAAAACCTTCAAAGATTGCTATTGTTTATTGTGGTTATGCTGATGGCTTTCCTCAAACAGCAATAGATGGAACATCTGTATTAGTGAATAGTCATCTATCTCAAATCCTTGGAAGAGTTAGCATGGATTTAATTTCAATTGATGTTTCAAAAATTCCAAATTGCAAAATTGGAGATTGGTGTGAATTATGGTCTCCTGAATTATCTATCTTAGAAAATACGAGAAAGAATCGATTGCTTTCTTATGAACTTATGACCAAAATGAGTCAAAGAGTAAAACGACACTATTTAAATATATGAAAATTGATTACCTAAAAAACAATCCTAGAGAAATTCAATTGGAAGAAGATCTTCCGCCATACATGACAGAGGGTGTCGCTAATGACATTGCAGAAATCTTTAATACTCCTCTATCTGGAGCATACAACTGGGATTACACTGTTCAAGATAATAGGATCAAAAAACTTTATGAATTAGGCAAGGAGCTCAATTGGAATACTGAAGTTGATATTAATTGGTCGAGACCATTCGAGCCTATGAGTGAGCCAACTCCAATTTTCTGGGACGATTATCCCCCCTATCAAAAATTTTCAGATGATAAAAAAATAGAATTTTTAAATCATCGAATTGCATGGAGTCAAAGTCAATTTCTTCATGGGGAGCAAGGAGCTCTTTTGGTTGCATCCCAACTTACTTCATGTGCCCCAACTTATAATGCAAAACTCTATGCAGCATCTCAGACATTCGATGAAGCTAGGCATGTGGAAGCTTTTAATAAGTACATACAAACAAGAATAAAGCTTATGTACCCAATCGGAAATGCTTTGAAATCAATTTTAGATAAAATTCTAACTGATCCAAGATGGGATCTGAAGTTTATTGGCATGCAGATTATTATTGAAGGCCTAGCATTGGCTGCATTTCAAACCTCCAGAGAGCTTACCAAGGATCCAGTATTGAGGGATATGCTTGGCTTGATTATTCGTGATGAGGCTAGGCACGTCACTTTTGGAATAAACTATCTTGAGGAATTTGTTGAAACATTAACAGAAGACGAAAAAGAAGACCGTGCACAATTTGCTTATGAAGCATGCTGGTTAAGCAGAGAGAGGCTTGTTTCAATGGATGTTTTTGAACATTTTGGTTGGGATGCAGAAGATGCAAGACAATTTCAATTAAGTTCTGATATTACTAAGCATTTTCAAAAACTACTTTTTCAACGAGTTATGCCAAACTTAAGAAGAATCGGCCTATTGAGGGATTCTGTAAAAGGTAAATTTGAAGATTTGGGTATCTTAGAATATGCCGAAGCCAAAAGTGATGCTGATATAGATTGGGCTGATTTATCAAGACCATTATTTGAAGAATCTGCTTAACTTAGTTTTTATTACTGCTAGAATCTGATATTCTGTATTCCCATCATAACTTAAAAATTGATGGCTCAAACAAAGTACATTTTTATCACTGGTGGTGTTGTCTCTTCTCTTGGCAAAGGCATTGCAGCCGCTTCTATTGGAGCTCTTTTTGAGGCGAGGGGCCTCAAAGTTTCCTTAAACAAACTTGACCCATACATTAATGTTGATCCTGGAACTATGAGCCCTTTTCAACACGGCGAAGTTTTTGTTACTAATGATGGAACAGAAACTGACTTAGACCTTGGGCATTATGAAAGATTTGTCCGATTTCAGGCTAGTAAAAAAAATAATTTTACTGCTGGAAAGGTTTATGAGGAAGTCATACAGAATGAGAGAAGGGGTGACTATCTCGGAGGAACGGTTCAGGTTATTCCACATATCACGGATGAAATCAAAAGAAGAATAAAAGAGGGTGCAAAGGGCGCTGACATAGCAATTGTAGAAATTGGCGGGACAGTAGGTGATATTGAAAGTCAACCTTTTATAGAGGCAATTAGACAAATGATGCTTGAGCTCCCGTCATCTAGCACTGCGTTAGCGCACCTGACTTTAGTTCCATACATCAAGGTATCTGAGGAATTAAAGACTAAGCCTACTCAACATTCCGTAAAGGAGTTGCGATCCCTTGGCTTGCAACCTGATTGCTTAATATGCAGATTAGAAAAAGAACTGCCAAATGATGAAAAGAAAAAGATCGCTTTATTTTGCTCAGTCAATCCTAATAGTGTTATCTCAATGCATGATGCAGAAACAGTGTATTCAATACCTTTGCTTTTACACTCTCAGGAAGTAGATAAAATTCTTCTTAAAAAATTAAATTTACTAAAAGTAAAACCTCCTAGATTGAGTGATTGGAGGAGAGTGGTTGATGCAAAATTAAACCCCAAGAAGAAAGTTTCTATTGCTGTTGTTGGTAAATACGTAGATCTAAAAGATTCATATAAATCATTAAATGAAGCTTTAGATCATGCTGGAATTGTAAATCTTGCTAAAGTTGAGATTCATATGATAGATGCAGTAAAAATAACCAAAGCAAATGTAGCAAAGATTTTAAAATCTTACCAAGCAGTTCTTGTGCCAGGTGGATTTGGAAGTAGAGGTATTGAAGGAATGATATTTGCATGTGAATTTGCAAGAAAAAATAAGCTGCCATATTTTGGAATATGTTTGGGTATGCAAATAGCCATCATTGAATTTTCAAGAAATGTATTGAAGTTAAAAAATGCTAACAGTACAGAATTTAACATTAAAACCAAGTATCCGGTTATTGGATTGGTCACGGAGTGGAAGGACGCATCAGGCAAAATTGAACATAGGGACGAAAACTCTAATTTAGGAGGCACAATGCGTTTAGGTGGTCAAAAGTGTTTGGTTAAGAGAAATTCTTTATCTCACAAGCTCTATAAAAAATTGACTATCACTGAAAGACATCGTCATAGATATGAGGTAAATCCAGAGTACAAAAATGAATTAATTGCAGGCGGAATGGATATTGTTGGAACATCGTTAGATGGAAACTTAGCCGAAATGATTGAAATTAAAAAGCATCCATGGTTTTTAGGCTGCCAGTTTCATCCAGAATTTACTTCTAATCCCAGAGATGGCCACCCAATTTTTAACGATTTTATTGCAAAAGCTATTAAGATAAAAAGATGAGCGTATTAAAAATTAAAAACTTCTCAATTGGAAATCAAGAGCGCATGACGCTTATGGGAGGAGTTAATGTTTTAGAGTCAGAGTCAGTTGTTATGACTGTTGCAGAAAAATTTGCAGAAACAACATCAAGTCTGAATATTAATTGGATTTTTAAAGGCTCTTTTGATAAAGCAAATAGAAGTTCAATTTCTTCCTTTAGGGGCCCAGGACTAGATGAAGGCTTAAAAATGCTTGAAAGGGTAAAATCAGAATTTGATACTCCTGTTATTACCGATATTCATGAGGTATCCCAAGCAGATCCAGTTTCAAAGATTTGTGATGTAATTCAGATCCCAGCATTTTTATGCAGACAGACTGATTTAGTTGTGGCCGCTGCCAAAACCAAGAAAATCATACAATTTAAAAAACCTCAGTTTCTTTCTGCTCCCGAGATGAAGAATGTCATTGAAAAGTGCAATCAGGCTGGAAACAATAATGTGATTCTTTGTGAGAGAGGCAACTCTTTTGGATATAACAATTTAGTGGTCGATATGCTGAATTTCCAGATTATGAAAGATCTAGATGTCCCTGTTATATTTGACGCCACGCACTCCTTGCAACTTCCAGGTGGTCTTGGTAATGCTGCTGGAGGCAGAAGAGAGTATTTACTTCCACTTGCTAAAGCTGGACTTAGCCAAGTAATAGCAGGATTATTCATAGAAGCTCATCCTGATCCTGATTTAGCAAAGTGTGATGGCCCTTGTGCAATTTCAACTGATGAGATTCCCACTGTTTTATCTCAATTATCAACGTTGGATGAATTTATTAAAAATCAAGAAAGAAATACTTAATGTCAATCATTAACTCTATTCAAGCAATTCAAATCATTGATTCTAGAGGAACTCCAACAGTTTCTTGTAAGGTGATTTTAGATAATGGTATTTATGCAACCTCAATGGTTCCAAGCGGAGCTTCTACCGGGTCTCGAGAGGCTTTAGAGCTTAGAGATCATAATGCAGATTTTATGGGTAAGGGCGTAAGTAAAGCTGTAGCAAATATTAACGAAGTTATTGCCCCAACATTAATGGGGATGGATGTTACAAATCAGCAAGAAATTGATGAGAAAATGCTTGCTTTAGATGGCACCTCATCTAAATCTAAACTTGGTGCAAATGCTATATTAGGTGTGTCTTTGGCTGTTTTAAATGCCGGTTCAAAAGTATTAAAGCAACCCTTGTATAAATATATCAATCAAGTTTTTTTTAATATAAATGGTGAGAAACCCAAGATGAGGATGCCAACCCCGATGTTAAATATAATTAACGGCGGAGAGCTTGCTAATAATAATATTGATATTCAAGAATTTATGATCATGCCAGTTGGAGCTGATAATTTCTCTCAAGCAATGCAATGGTCAATAGAGATATATTCCGATCTAAAGAATATTTTAAATTCAAATGGTTTAAGTACTAGTGTTGGGGATGAGGGTGGTTTCGCTCCAAATCTTCAATCCAATCAAGAAGCTATAGAGCTTATCATTCAAGCTATCAGAAATAATGGACTTGCCGAGGGAAAGGATGTTGGAATCGGGTTGGATTGCGCTGCTTCAGAATTTTACAATGACGGCATTTACAACCTTGCAAGCGAATCAAATCAGCTTAATTCAAATGAATTCACTAATTATCTGAAAGAGCTTACTCAGAAGTATCCTATCTTCTCAATAGAAGATGGGATGGATGAAAGTGATTTTGAGGGGTGGAAAAATCTTACTAAGACCTTGGGAGATAAATGTCAATTAGTGGGAGACGACCTATTCGTAACCAATTCAATAGAACTTCAAAGAGGAATTGATGATTCTTTGGCAAATTCAATTTTGATTAAATTTAATCAAATTGGAACCATCACTGAAACCATGAGCACTATTCATCTAGGCAATATGAATGGATTTAAATCAATTATTTCCCATAGATCAGGAGAAACAGAAGATAGTACCATTGCAGATCTTTGTGTTGGTTTAGGGACTGGGCAAATTAAAACTGGTGCTCCTTGCAGATCTGACAGAGTGGCAAAATATAATAGATTGCTCTGGATTGAAGCAGAGCAATCTGAAATACCTTTTGCCAAAAATGTCATTAGTTAAACTGTTAAATTTAATTCTTTTCTTATTAATTTTTATTGCTATATATAATCTTTTTTTTGGCATTGACAGTAAAAGAAACTTCTCTGCTCTTCAGCATGAAAATCAAGAGCTTATTATGCAAAATCAAATCATTGCTGATGAAAATAATCAATTAGAGCTTGAAATACAGAGTAAACAAAAGAATGATGCTCATGCGGAAAAATTTGCTAGAGAAGAATTAAATTTAATCTTTGAAGATGAAGATTTTTTAAGATTTAAGGAGACTAAGTCTAATGAACCCCAAGGATAACATTGCAGTTATCATTCCTGCTGCAGGAAGTGGCAGTCGTTTTGGTGGCTCAACACCAAAGCAATTTTTAAATATAGGAGATGAGACTGTCTTAGAGAAGTCTGTTAATTTATTTTTAGAAATCTCTAACGTCAAAGAAATAATTGTTGCTATTAACTCAGATGAAGATTTAATTAAATCACAATCTTTTTATGAGAATCCAATAGCTAAAGTTGTTTCAGGAGGTTCTTCAAGGAGTGAATCAGTATTTAATGCCTTAGCAGCAGTTGATCAAACTGTAGAGATTGTAGCAGTTCATGATGCTGCTAGACCCTGGGTCACAAAGAATCATTTTGAAGATTTATTGGCCCAACTTGATAATGATGAATCTGCTCAAGGAGTGTTTCCAGTAATTCCAGCAACGGATTCGCTGCGAATGAAAAAAGGTGACAAGATAATTCCAGTTGATAGAAAAAATTTTTTGCACGTTCAAACTCCTCAAATTTTCTATCGTAAATCTTTACAATTAGCACTCGATAAACTTAAAAATGAAAATCTCCATATGAGTGATGAATCTCAAGCAATGGAGTTTGCAGGATTTCAAGTTCTAGCTGTTCCTGGGGAAAGATCAAATGTAAAAATAACTTTTGCTGAAGATTTAGCTTACGACATTGGAAAAGAGCTAAGAATTGGGCGAGGCGTGGACTTTCACAGATTTCAACCAGGAGATGGGCTAATTCTAGGAAACGTATTTATAGATTGTGAACTTTCCATAATAGCGCATTCAGATGGAGATATTGTTTTGCATGCTATCTCTGATGCCCTCCTTGGTGCCGCAGGATTAAGAGATATTGGTTACTATTTTCCTGACACTGATGAAAAGAATAAAAATCTTAGTAGTTTAAAAATTATTCACAAGGCATTAGATTTGTTAAAAGAGAGGGGTCTGAAACCAAGAAATATTGATTTTGTAATTGTGTGTGAGCAACCAAAAATTGGACCTTATGTAGATCAACTCAAAAAATCTCTTGCAGAAATTTTGAATATTAAGGAAAGTTTGATTGGGGTTAAAGCTACTACCACTGAGAAAATGGGAGTTATCGGTGATGGCAATGGCATTGCAGTATATGCAATTGCTTCTTTAAAAAATTTTTAATGAATATTCTATTAACTAATGATGACGGCTACAAAGCATCTGGAATAACCGAATTATTTAAGTCTTTAAGTTCTGAGCATAAAGTTTTTTTAGTGGCTCCAAAAGAGAATTGCAGCGGAATGAGCGCTGCAATAAGTTTACGAAAAGAGATACAAGTTGAAGAAATTAATCAAAATATTTTTTCAGTTTCAGGCACTCCTGCAGATTGCTCTTATCTTGGTTTGTTATCAGTAATTCCTGAATCAATTGAAATGATTGTTTCAGGAATTAATTTGGGAGCAAACCTTGGTGAGGATATTTTTTATTCTGGAACAGTTGGAGCAGCCATTGCAGGTAGAAGATTAGACTATGTGCCAGTTGCTTTCTCTGTAGCTGCCTTTAATCCAAAAAATTTATCATTTATTGCAGAGCAATCATTGCAAATTACCAATCAGGTTTCCAAGCTTCCCTCAAACAAAAACTTACTTGTGAATGTAAATTTTCCAGATTTACCTTTCTCAGAAATCAAAGGAACAAGAATAACTACGCTCGGGAAAAGAGGTATCCCAGATACTCCTGACCTTATCAGGGAAAAAGATTCTTTTAAATTTTTTAGTTTTGGACCCTCAGGCTCACTTTTACCTGACCAATCAGGAACTGACATCCAAGCTATTGAACAAAATTATATTTCCATTTCAATTCTTGATTATAATTTAAGCGCTGATTTTTCTGGCTGGGATCTTTATAGAGAGGTTTTTGATTGTGAATAGTTCTGGCTTCACATTTACAAGAGTAAGAGACCAAATGATTCAGCAATTGCTTGATATGGGAATTAAAGATTTTCGTGTTCTTGATGCTTTAAGCCAAGTCCCAAGACATATTTTTTTAGATCAAGCTTTATGGAGTAGAGCTTATGAAAATAGAGCATTAACCATTGGCTATAGACAAACTATTTCTCAACCCTACATAGTTGCACGTATGACAGAGCATTTAATTTCTCATACCTCAAAAAGAGGCAAAGTTCTTAATCAAATTCTTGAAATAGGCTCAGGCTGTGGCTATCAATCCGCAGTATTGTCATACTTTGCAAATGATGTCTTTGCGGTTGAGAGAATTAAACCCTTAGTTGCAAAATCACGTCAAAATTTAAATGAGCTAAAAATTAGAAATGTGATTGTTAAGCATGCAGATGGGTTTAATGGCTGGGAGGAAGATTTAAAATTCGATGGAATAATTTGTGCAGCAGCCCCTAGACAATATCCACAAGAGTTGCTTGACCTCTTGAAGATCGGGGGAAAGCTTGTTATTCCTGTAGGCCTTGAGGGACAACAAAAACTTTATGTTGTAACTAAGAAAAGTAAAACTGAAAATGAAGAAATAATCCATGAGGAGGTTGCATTTGTTCCTATGCTTCCAGGTATTTCTAACGGGGATGTTTAAGCATGAAAAATCAGATTAAATACTCTTTTGCTGGATTTTGCATGGGAGTTGCTGAGCTTATTCCAGGCATTTCTGGGGCAACAGTTGCGGTAATTTTTAAGATTTATCCAAACTTAATGACAATTTTAAGCAACTTAAGAGTAAAAAATTTAACTTTAGATCTCCGATCTCTTTCGCAAACATTTCAATTTAATGTTTCCTTGCCCCTAATAATTTCTATGATCATAGCTGTCATTTTATGTTCTAAAGGAATTAATTATCTAATGATTAATTTCGAGGAATTATTTTTAACCTCGCTTGGTTTAATAATGATTGTTTTATCTATTTATATCATTGATTTTTTCAAGGAAGTCATTGAAGAAAAAAAACTAATTGCATTTTTACTTTTAGGAGCAGGTATTGGTTTCTCTTTGCAAGAAATAAATATGGTTTCAGGAAATACCTCTATGATTTATTTATTTATTAGTGGAATTTTAGCTTTTTCATTTTTTTTAATTCCTGGAATTTCAGGAAGTGCTATGTTGGTAGTCTTAGGGGTTTATGGCCCAATAATCCAAGCCATTTCAATACTAGATTTTTCTTTATTAACTCCTTTTGCTTTGGGCTGCATGGTCTCTCTTTTGCTTCTACCTAAATTAGTCTTATCAATTTACTCCTCTCATGCACTAAGATTAATGCATATTTTTTCCGGCCTAATACTCTCATCCGGCATTTCTCTAATATGATTAAATGTTATAAAAAGTTACTTATAGCTTTGACTGTAATAATTTCCAGCTGCTCCAGCTTGGATTCATTGAAGCAATCATATGAAAATTTTTTATCTCCAGCATCAACTGATTATTACCTTGTTAAATCAGGTGATTCTATCTGGTCTATTGCATTAGCCTTAGATATAGATCCACAGCGATTAATTAAAAATAATAAATTAAAAAAACCATATGTAATTTACCCTAATCAAAAATTAATTCTAGCTGGGGCAGTGACAAAGAATGATATTGTTAACGAGACCAAAGTTATTAAATGGCATCACCCTTTGGGGAAGAAATCTAAAGTTGGCATTAGAGATGGAGCTTGGCTAGTTTTTAAGGAGCCCAAGGGTATTTCAATCCACTCAATCAATATAGGCAAGGTAGTCGTTTCAGGGCCTGACATACCTGGTTATGGAAACTTGGTTATGATTTCTCATCCTGATGGGTACCTAAGCTTATATGCTCATTGCGATGAGATATTTGTAAAAAAAGGTGAGGATGTAGCTAAGGGCTCGAAGATAGAACGCCTTGGTAAAACTGAGGCGGCTTATCCAAGGCTAAAGTTTCAGCTAAGAAGAAATGGAGTGCCGATTCAAGCTTCTAATTTGGAATTATTATTCTAAATAAAGAACAGCGAACCACTATTCAGGATCAGAGTCTATATTTTGTTTA
>Ga0181564_10001621_pt1 | contig 20022 bp, 7 predicted proteins | sample 011ome_24_FD_134512 | JGI IMG/M metagenome (GOLD analysis project Ga0181564, IMG submission 134512) | Coastal salt marsh microbial communities from the Groves Creek Marsh, Skidaway Island, Georgia - 011513CT metaG (megahit assembly) | ecosystem: Environmental > Aquatic > Marine > Intertidal zone...
ATGTTTTTAATTTCATCAAGGCTTCTTCGGCCGTCGCGAACGCGTACGAACATCACGCGTCGTACGCGCTCTTCCTTCCCATCTCTAATTATCTATACACGCGCGAATCGTAATCGTACGGGTATCGTCATCATCACCACCAACCTTCTCCTCACACGTTTAGGTCTTGCGGCTGAGGTTTGTCGCGCAGCGCGATGGCGAGCGGCGCCGGGAGCGTCTCGCCGCGCACGTTGGCGCGCGCGATGGTCTCCGCCGCCGCGCGCCGCGCCGCCTCTAGCAGGTACAGGTCCGTCTGCACGGAGGCGTGGAACAGGTCCAGCGTCCCGCCGCTCTGGCGCGTGCCCAGCAAATCACCGGCGCCGCGCAGACGTAGGTCGCTCTCGGCGACGTGGAACCCGTTGTTGGTCTTCTCGAGCACCCGCAGCCGATCCTTCGCCGCGAAGCCGGCTTCCGCGCCGACGAGCAGGAAGCAGGCGCTCTGCCTGTGCCCTCGGCCGACGCGCCCGCGCAGCTGGTGCAGCGTGGAGACGCCGTGGCGGTCCGCGTCCTCGATGATGATCACGCTGGCGTTCGGGACGTCCACGCCCACCTCCACCACGGAGGTGGCCACCAGAACCTGGGTCTCGCCGGCGGAGAAGGCGTCCAGCGCGGCGTTCTTCTCCTCCGAGCTCATCTTGCCGTGCAGCATCCCGAAACGCACGTCGCGGTACGTCTCCTCCAGGCGCTTGAACTCCTCCTCCGCGGACTTGTAGCGCTCGAAGGACTCCGCCGTGGACGTCGCCACGAGGGGCGTGATGATGTAGCACTGCCCCCCCGCCGCCACCTCCCGCGTCATCGCCTCGTACGCCGCGCCGTGATTCTCGTCGAGCAAAAGACGGGTGTGGATCGGCAGGCGCCCGGCGGGCTTCTCGTCGATGGAGGACAGCGCCATCTCGCCGTGCTTGCACATCGCCAGCGTGCGGGGGATGGGCGTCGCGCTCATCGCGAGCATGTGCGGCGCGTAACGCCACGGCACGAGGTCGGAGTCAGAGTCGGAGTCAGAAGTCTCGGAACCGCCCTCCGAGACGATCGGCGGTTTCGACGCCGGCGCCGACTTCGCCTCGGTCCCCGCCGCGCCCGTCTCGCCCCCCTCGCCGCCGCCGGCGGCGGCGGCGGCCCACGCGGCGGCATCCGCGGCGTCGCCGTCCTCGTCGCCCTTCGCGGCGGTTTTCTTCGCCTCTTTCCGCGCCGCCTCGTCCTCCTTCGCCACGATGGAGGCGGCGTGGTCGTCCGACCGGCCCTCGCCGCGCGCGACGTAGCCGCCGATGGGGCCCTTCGCGGCGAGCGCGGCTCTCTGCTCTACGCCGAACCGGTGCTGCTCGTCCACCACGGCGATGCCGAGGCTGGCGAACACCACGTCGTCGGAGATGAGGCTGTGCGTCCCCACGATCACCTTCGCGGCGCCGGTCTCGATCTCCGCCAGCGCGGCGTCCCTCTGTTTCTTGGTCATGCTCCCCGTCAACAGAATCACCCGCGGGGGGGCGGACAGACGCCCGAGCAGCTTTCCGAGCGTCTTGGCGTGCTGCTGCGCCAGAACCTCCGTCGGGGCCATGAACGCGCCCTGGTGCCCCGCCTCGACGGCGGCGAGGATCGCCAGCGCGGCGACGATGGTCTTGCCGCACCCCACGTCGCCCTGCAGCATGCGCAACATCGGTTTCGTGCCCGCCATGTCGTGAAAAATCTCCTCCATCGCGTTCGTCTGCCCGCGGGTCAGCGAGAAGTCCAAAACCGACCTCAGCTCGTCGCACAAAGCGGTGGACACCACCGAGACGCCCTCGCCGCCCGCGCTCTGCGCGCGTTCGCGCTCGCGCAGCAGAGACGTCTGCAATAACACGAGCTCCTCGAACGCCAGCCGCTCGCGCGCCTCGCACACGCGCTCGACACTCGCCGGGCGGTGGATGTGCCGCATCGCGTCCACGTGCGACATCAGGTTCAGCTCGGGGAGCACACTGCTCTCCAGCCCGAGCGAAACCGTCATCGGGTCGGCGGGGAGCGTACCCCGCAACGCTTCGACGGCGGCGCGCTGGATGTCGGGCCACTTCTCGGGCGCGACGTCGTGCTTCTTCGGGTACGTCGGCACGACGTCCACCTGCGCGTCCGGGGAGACGTGCATCGCCAGCGCGGGCTTCTCCAGGGTGACAAACCCGCGCGGGGTCTTCCCGGACAGAATCCCGCGCACGCACACCGGCGCGCCCGGCGCCAGCGACCGCTCGACATCCACCGGGACGTACTCCCACAGTTTCATCTCGAACGTCTGCGAGACGGCGCGCGGGTCCCCCCCCGTCGCCGCCGCGCCGCCGGCGGACGCGTCGCCGTCGTCGAAAAACACGTCCACCAGCAGCGTCGCGGGCGTCTTGTGTCCCCAGCCCTTGCGCGACGGCGGCGCCTTCAGGAAACTGCCCACCGTGCCCACCACCAGCACAGCCGTGCCGTTCTGCATCTCGGGGCGGTACCGCGCGAACTCCTGGTACTTCCGCGGGTAGCACCGCAGCACGCGCTCGACGGTGCTCACCTCCGCCTTCTTGAGCGCGTTCGTCAGCCGCGCGGATACGCCGTGCTCCTTGAGCGCGTCCACCGGGATCTCCGCCCACGCCGCGTGGTCGCGGCGCAGGCGCGCGTGCAGCGCGGCGAGCGCCGGGTCCACCGGGTCGCCGCGAATGTTTTTGCGAATGTTTGTGGAATCGGAACCGTCCGAAGGCGCCGCGTCCGCGCTCGCCTTAGAGTCCGACGCCTCGGTCATGCGCGCGAAGTCCATGGTCTCGGGGACAAATCCGTTGATGGGGTCGGCGGCGATCCAAAACGGCTTGCGCGGAGGGCGGTTATTCGGTTCCGGCGCGCGGAGACGCTCAAAGGCGTTCGGAACCGATCCCGAGCCGTCCTCGTCCTCGTCCTCGGAGAGGTCGTTCAGCTCGGCGGCGGCGATCCCGCCCGACCCGAGGACGTCGATCTCGCCGCGGTCGCTCGTCACGATCGGGGTCGCGCCGAAACTCGGCGCCGCGGGAGCGCCCGCGCCGAAACTCGGCGCCGCCGGGCGCGCCGAGCTCGGCCCCGTCGCCGAGGCGGTTTGCCGGCGCAGCGAGTTCTTGGAGGGGTCCCCGAGCGAGAACGAGTGCGACGCCATCGCCTCCACCGCCTCGCGGAGCTTCTCCGTGTCCCCGCGGGTACCGACCACCTCCGCCGCGCCCGGCCCGGCCGTGCCCTCCAGACTCACCCCGAGCACGCCCTGCAGCACGTCGCCGAGCATGCGCGCGTCCGCCTGCGCTCGGTGCGCCGCCTCGCCCTCCGCCGGGCCGCACGCGAAGTGCGCGGCGAGCGTCTCCAGCTTGAACGACCCGACCGTGTTCTTGTCCAGGCGCTTCCGCGCGAGCGGCAGCGTGTCCACGAACCGCCAGTCGTCCGGGAGCTCCCGGCCCAGCCGACGGTACTCCGCCTGCAGGAACCCGGCGTCGAACTGCCGCGCGTTGTGCGCGGCGAGAATCACCGGCGCGCCGCCGCCCGCGCGCCTCGCCTCGGTGACGTACTCCTCAAGAAGCTCCGCCGCGCGCGCGAACGACGGCACCGCGGGTGCGCTGACCATGCTGTTGGTGATCCCGGTGAGCTGCGTGATGGGGGGCGGGATATTGAACCGCCCGGGGTTGATCAGCGTCGCCATCGGCGCGTGCGTCGGGTCGGTCACGTTCACGGCGGCGATCTCGATGATCCGGTTCTTGTCCTTGCTCAGACCCGTCGTCTCCAGGTCGAACGCGATCACGATGGGGGTCTCTGACGATCGCGCCTTCGCGGCGGTGGCGGACGAAGACGCGCTCGGCGCCATGGCGGGCATGCGCAGCTCGCTCACGGGCGTGCCCCCTCTTTGGGGGGTGGAAAACGAAGACCCCGAAGACCCGCCCGCGTTGCCCCACGCGGAGGCGCGGTTCGTGTCCGTCGCGGGGGCGTTCTCGCGTCGCTGCGCGCCGCTGTTCGCGCGCTGGCGGGGGGGAGCAGCCGCCGGCGGCTTCGCGGACGCGGGGGGGCGCCACGCCTGCGGCGCCGCCGCGGGAGCCGCCGCGAGATGCTCCGCGGCGCGCTCGTGCTGGTACAACGCCGAACCCAGCCTCCGTAGGAGTTGGTCCCTTCCGGTCGCATCCATGGCGCCGTAGGAGACCGCCTCCGCGCGGATCCCCGCGAGCACGGCGGCGAGGTCGGCGGTCCCTTTTTGCGCGGGCGCACCGGCGCTCGTCACCAGCACCGTCTCCAGCTCACCGAGGTGGTTGCACAGGAACTGCTGGAAGTCCGCGAACGCTTTCCCTTTCGCGTTCGGGCACCCCTTGCCGAGTTCGTAATCGAGCCCCGCGCGAAGGCGCTTCGCCAGGCCGGCGGGGTCGGTCGCTTTCGTGGCGACCGCCGGATCAGAGGTCGGGGTGGTCGTGGCAATCCCTCGCCGGTTCGCGTCCGGCGCCCCCAGCGGACCCGCCACCGCCCCACGCGCCATCGTCTCGCCGCGCGCGGGCGAATGTTTCGAGGAACGCGCGTGGGCGCCGTCCGAGGACAGAGCGGCATCGCGTCGCGTCGGGAGCGCGCCGCGCGTCCCCGGGACGCCCGCGCGGCGCCGCAACGCGGCGAACCCCGCGCGTCGAAGGGAGTGCATGTGACTCGCTCGGGCTGTGACGGAAGATGCGCTCGTCGCCATCTCAGCGAGCCATCCGCGCGTCTTACGGAGTGAGCAGTGGTGATCGCGTTGTTAGGCAACCGGTCGAGCGCGCGGGAAAAAACGCAAGAATCGAAACCCGAAACGACGGTCTGTTCGTCTCGACTCGCCCACCTCTGGTGAAAGCGATTGGCGCGGTCGATCCAAACGCCGTAGACTCTGGGCCCCCAAAAAGCCCAGCCTGCGGATAACGGAAGAACAACCATCGAGTGCCGCCCCTTCGGCATCTCCGCACACGCAGTCGCCTCGTCGACCTTCGTCTTTGCATCATGGCATCCATGACATCCGCGGCGCTCGCGCCCGTCGTCCACAAGACCACCACCTCCAGGTGCGCGTTCGTCCCGCGCGCGTTCGCGATCGGCAATGCCAAGTGTCTCCCGCGATATCCCGCCGATGATTGACGCGCGTCCGAGAGCCGTCTCCCCGGGGGCGCCGCGCCCCGAACGGCCACGATCGGCCGCCTTCGCCTCGGCGTCCGCCAACGCGCGATCTCGCGTCTGACCGCCTCATCGCGTCCGCCTCTTCGCGTCCCCGTCGACTCGCGACCGCCGCGCCGCGACGAACAGGAGGTCCACCGTGCGCGCGCGCGCCGGCCCCCGAGCCGTCGTCCAGGCCGTGGCCCCCGCGAAGAAGGCGTTCTTCTTCCCCGGCCAGGGCGCGCAGTCCGTGGGCATGGCCAAGGAGCTGTGCGAGGAGTGCCCCGCGGCGGCGGAGCTGTTCGAGAAGGCGTCCGCGATCCTCGGGTACGACCTGCTGGACGTGTGCGTGAACGGCCCCGCGGAGCGGCTCAACTCCACGGAGGTGTCGCAGCCCGCCATCTACGTCGCGTCGCTCGCCGCGCTGGAGAAGATGAAGTCCACCCCCGAGGGCGCGGCCGAGATCGAGGCCGTGGACGTGTGCGCGGGCCTGTCCCTGGGCGAGTACACCGCGCTCACCTTCGCGGGCGCCATCGCCTTCGAGGACGGCGTCAAGCTCGTCAAGCTGCGCGGCGAGTCCATGCAGGCGGCGGCGGACGCGACGCCCAGCGCGATGGCCTCGGTCATCGGCCTCGGCGCGGACAAGGTGGCCGAGCTGTGCGCGGCGGCTTCCGAGCAGTGCGAGGAGGGCTCCGTGCAGATCGCCAACTACCTGTGCAACGGCAACTACGCCGTCTCCGGCTCCGTCTCCGCCGTCGACAAGGTGGCGGAGATCGCCAAGCCCGAGTTCAAGGCGCGCATGGTCGTGAAGCTCGCCGTCGCCGGCGCGTTCCACACCGACTTCATGGCGCCCGCCGCGGAGGCGCTCAAGGCTGGCCTCGCGGACACGCCCATCGAGGCCCCCAAGATCCCCGTGATCTCCAACGTGGACGTCGAGCCGCACGCGGACGCGGACGCCATCCGCGCGACGCTCGCCAAGCAGCTCACCTCGCCCGTGCAGTGGGAGAAGACCATGCTCACCCTGCTCGAGGGCGGCATGGAGAAGAGCACCGAGGTGGGGCCCGGGAAGGTCATCTCCGGCATCATGAAGCGCGTCGACAAGAAGGCGGTGTGCGAAAACTTCACCGTCTGAGTCTGCGAGACGGCGAGCGCGGCGAGCGCGGCGACGCGCGACGCGCGGCGATTGAAACGATTGGAAAGTGAACCACCGTCAATATCAATAATATCAATAAAAGAGTCGCGCGTCGTTTAGCGCATCGGCGCGGCGGCGACGTCCGCCTCGGGCGCGGCGTCGCTCGGCGCGCCACGCGCGGGTGGCTCGCGCGTCGCCTCCATAGGCGCGTCGTCGCCGCCGCCCACCGCGGCGCGTTCCTCCCTGCGCTTCTGGAGCTTCTCGCGAAGGTCGCCGAAGTCGCCGTCGTCGCCGTCGTCAAAGGCGCGCATGCCGCCTCTCCGCTTCTTGCGCCTCCCGCCCCCCTCGTCGTCGCGGCGTTCGTCGCGGCGTTCGTCGCGGCGTCCGTCGCGGCGTCCGTCGCGGCCGTCGCCGCGGTCGCGGTTGTCGTCGCCACGCCTCCTCTTCCCGCGTCCGCCTCCCCTCCCCCCCTTGCCGCCCAGCCACAGGTAGCGGCTCTTGATCTTCCCGTGCGGCTTGATGTCGTCCTCGGTGGCGAGCCGGAAGGAGAGCCGCAGCGTCTTGCCCTTGGTGTGGAACTCCGGGCCGGAGTGCCACAGCATCTCCGCCTCGAGGCCCTCCGGGAGCGCGGCTTTGCCGTCGGGGTTGGCGAACGCGCCCATGGTCTGGCCCTTCATGCGGATCGCGCGGCGCGCGGCGTGCTCGTCGGCGAACACCACGTTGCAGCTGGAGTCGTTGATCCACTCGCAAAACACCGGGCCGTACTCGCCGAAGTACCCCATGCAATCCGCGGTGGTCATGTGGTCCACGCCGTACAAGTGCACAGCGTCGTTGCGCCACACCGCGTCCAGCTCGGGGTCGACGCGCTCCTCCAGAATGTCCGCCTTGGGGGGGGGCGCCGCCTCCGCGTCCATCGCGGCGTCGTCGCCGACGGGCGCGTCTTCCCCCGCGGACGCCGGCGCGGCGCTTTTCGGTCCCGCCTCGCGCGCCTGGCGCTCCGCCTCTGCCTTCTCGCGCAGCGCCTTCTGCTCGGGGGTGAGCTCCAGCATGGCGCCGAACTTGGCGGCGCGCGCTGCGCGCTTTGCCTCCTCCTCGGGGTCGAACAAGTCGATCCCGGTGATGAACTGCCCTCCCCTCGCCGCTTTCTTCTCCGCCTGCTCCCGACGCACCGCGAGCACCTCCTTCCGAGAAAGCAGGCCGTTCGCCCCGGCCAGCGTCTTGGCGCTGGGGGCCTTGTACTCCGTGTTGAAGCGCTCGGCGCGCGCGCGCGCCTTCTCACGCTCAGCCTCGAGGACGCTCGCGTTGCGCCCGGAAGCCTCGTGCTCAGCCTCCACCTCCGCGCCCCAATCGCCCGAGGGGCCGCCCCCGAAGGGCTGCAGGGGAGCGGGGGCGGGATCCTCGCCCATCTGCGCGTCGCCGTCGCCCATCCCGACGATCAGGTGGAGCGCTCGACCGAGTGAGAGTGTGGTTGAGCGTGTGCCGCTCGCAGTGATCCGGGATCATCCATTCCTTGAATAGCAATGAATCGGCGGTTCAGGAGTCTCGAGGCAGCACACTGTCTGGCGCACATCAAGCAACCGCATTGGGGCGGTGACGGTCAACAGACCAGAGAAAATCGCCGAAACACGCGCGAAACTCGTCCAACAACAGCAACAAGTGGCATTTCCTTTTTGCCATCTGCTCGTGGTCCTCGCCGCGGCCACAGCTTCGCCGCGCCGCGCCGGCGACGAGGATGTCGTCGTTGTTCACGCTGCGGGTTCACCTGCCCGAGTGCGGGGGCGAGCCCGCGCGCGGTGGGACGCGCGGGTCTTCCGGTGACGACGCGGAGCGCGAAGGGGGCGCGCTCGCGAGATCCGACGGAGCGCGAGGCGAGGCGGGGGACGCCGTGGAGGATGCGCCGTGGCGCCCTCTGGCGTTTTCCGCGGGCAACCCTCGCGCGGAGATCATCCACGGCGAGCTTCACTTGTTCCGCGACACCCTCACCGCGGCCGCGTCGTCCTCCGGGCCGACCGGTGACGTCGGGGACGACGCGGACGCGCTCCCGCGGGGTCGGCATCCCACAGTGTGCGTCTTGGCCGTGCCTTCGTCGCTCAGCGTCGGCGACTTCTGCCGCTTCGTCGCCGCGTTCGCGCCCTCGGTGGTGGAGATGCGCATGGTCGCGCCGAGCGGGGAGGACCCTGAACGACCCGGAACGACGGAGACGGAGACTACCGCGACGACGACGAAAAGAGTCGTCGCGCATGAGTCGTCGCGGCGTCTCCCGAAACCGGGATCGTCGTACAGCGTGATCCTGCGCTTCGCGGACCAGGAGAGCGCGGACGCGTTCGCGCGTAACTACCACGACCGCAAGTTCAACGCGTTCTGCGAAGAGAAGTGCCGCGTGCTGTTCGTGCGGCGCGTGGAGGTGACCGCCGGGCAGACTACTCTAAACGCCGACGGCGCGTCCGCGCGCGACGACGGGGACGCGCTCGTCGAGCTCCCGAGTTGCCCGGTGTGCTTGGACCGGCTGGACAACGAGGCGAGCGGCGTGGTGACCACGGTGTGCTCGCACGCGTTCCACGCCTCGTGCATGAGCAACTGGGAAGACAACTCGTGCCCCGTGTGCAGGTACACGACGAGCCCCGACGCCGTGACGGCGTGCCACTGTCCGGGCTGCGAGGAAACCTCGGAGACCGCCGCCCTGTGGGCGTGTCTGATTTGCGGCAGCGTCGGGTGCGGGCGGTACGACGGGAAGCACGCGCTCGAGCACTGGCGTGAGAGCGGCCACTGCTACGCCATGGAGCTGCGCACGCAGCGCGTCTGGGACTACGTCCGCGACGGGTTCGTGCACCGGCTGATCCAGAGCAAAGCCGGGCTCGTGGAGCTCACGCGGGGACCGCGCGGCGGCGGCGGCGGCGAGCGCGGCGGCGAGCGGAGCCCCCGCCAGGGCTCCGACGCCGCCGCCGGAGAAGCCGAAGGCGCGTCCGCCTCCACGTCCTTCTCGAAGCGACGCGGCGGCGGCGGCGGCGGCGGCGGCGGCGGCGGCGGCGGCGGCGCGCTCGACCACGGGCTCGGGGCTGAGTACGACGACGAGTACCCGCTGGACCCCGGCTTGGAGGAGGCGCTGGTGAGCAGCAAGCTTGACGCGATCCACGCCGAGTACAGCGCGCTGCTTGCGAGCCAGCTGGACTCGCAGCGGCGCTACTTCGAGGGCCTGGTCGCCGCCGCCGCCGCGGAGAAGGAGGGCGCGCTGAGCGCCGCCGCCGCCGCAGAGCGCCAGGCGGAAGTGATCGCCGGCGCCGTGCGCGACGCGCGCGAGGCGAGGCAGGAGCTCAAGGTGGCGCGCGCCGAGCGCGACGCGCGCGCGCGCGCCGCCGAGGCGCTGGAGGAGGAGAACGCGTTTCTGCGGTCGGTGAACGACGCGCTTTTGTTGAACCAGCGCGAGGCGGAGCGCGACGCGGCGGCGGCGGCGGCGGGCTCGAGAAGGACGGACGGCGAGAAGGACGAACGCATACGCGACCTGCAGGAGCAGGTGCGCGACCTGATGGTGTTCCTGGACGCGCGCGAGAAAGCCGCCGCGCCCGAGGCGCGAGATGACGCGCCCGAGGCGCTCGGCGCCGGCGGGGCCCGGGCCCGGGCCCGGGGCCCGGCCGACGCCTCCGCGCGCGCGCCGTCCGAGTCCATCCGGGGCGGAAGCGTGCTGGGCGTCGGCGCGGGCCCCGCGGTCCCGGGCGCGGACGACGCGCCCAGCCGCTCGGGCGTCCACGCCAGGCTGCAGAAGAAACTCGCCGCGCGCCAGACCAAACGCGGGGGCTGACGTAGAGCGGGCGGAGCGCGCAGAGCGCGCGGAGTCAATAAATAATCGCCGCCAGAGGAACACGCGGAAGGGGTACAGTACAAAAGTAGATTACAACAAAAGCCCGCCCATCGAGCCGCGTACGTCGCGTCGTTCGGAATAGACCCGAGGGACGCGACGGCGCGTTCACGCCGACATCGACAGCTTGGGCTGCTGCCTGAGCGCGTGCGCGGACGCGATGGACGCCAGGCAGGCGCCGGCGCGCGCGGCGGCGAGCCGCTCGAGCGCCGCCGAGGACGCGCCGGGGAGAACCTTCGCGGAGGCCACCGCCGAGACCGCCGCCGCCGCCGCCGCGGGATCCGCCTCTCCCCTCCGGTGCTCGGCCAGCGCGGCGTCGACCGCGTGCTGCACCGACCCAGCCAGCGCGACGCCGCACGCCGTGTGCCACGCCCACATCAGGTTCCCGCCCCCGGGAACGAACTCGCCGTCGATCCAGCGGTTGATCTCGTCGTGCCCGTCGTCGCCGCCGCCGCCGCCGCCGCCGCCCCAGTTCGAGCCGCCGCCGCCGCCGCCGTCGTCCCCGGACCCGAAGACGCCATCCGACCCGTCAGCGCCGGCGCCGTCCGCGGGCTCGCCGGCGCCGAAGTCGCCGTCGCCGCTCCCCCAGGGCGCGCCGCCGCCCCCCCCGGCGGCTCCCCACGGGTCCCTGTTCTCGTCGCCGCCGCCGCCCCTGCGGCGGCGCAGCTTGCCGCACTTCGTGGGCGCGAACACCTCCGTCTCGGTCCAGCGCGTGTGGCGCAAGATAGGCGGCGCTGACTTGGGCGGCGGCGCGACGCTCGCCACGCACGGCGACGCCGGAAAAAGCGTGCCGGCGGCGCCCGCCGCGACGAGGCTCGCGTGTCTGCGCTGGTCGCGGCTCTGGCTCGCGCAGCCGCCGCGAGGGGACGTGCCTCCCAGGGCGGTCTGATGAACCGCCAGCGCCTGCGGGCGAGGATCGCGGTCGCGGGGGTTGCGGGCGGGGACGTTCAGACGAAGTCGCGGCGGGACGCGCGTCGCGGCGATTTCGAGACGCCGAAAACGGGTGCTGACGCGCATTCGCGGGTGGAATATCCGCGGTCCACAACGGCGTGATTCTTCGGAAAAGGCACGGCCGCGCGTCTCGGTGATGCGCGGGCGGTGGCGCGCGGGTTTCGGGCGCACGTACCTTGCTTCCTGCCTTACCCACCGCGTGCGCGCACGTCGCCGCGTTCTGGACGATCGCCTGGAGCGTCATCTTCGCTCAGGCGCTCGGCGGCTTCCTCGACGCGCGCGCCCGACAGGGATCTCGGTTTCAAAAACCCTCGGCGCGCGCCTCGCGAACGCGCCGTGACGTGATCGGACGCGCGACGCACGCGCCGTTCGAGGGACAGGCGACCGGGCGTCGCGTGCCTTCCGCGCGGGCGCTGCGTCCGGCGTCGGTTTCGATTCTCCGCGCTGCTCCCGTCGGGGGCACGCAGGAATGCGCGGCCACGCGAAAAGGACGACCGTAAACACGAATGCGCGCGAAACCAAACACGTGGCCAATCAGCGCCTTCTCTTCGCCGTTCGGCGCCAAACGAAATCGGAAAAGAAAATCCAAGGCAAATATCCCAGCACTGTCCCGCACGCCGCGAACGTCAAGTCAAGGCTAAAAATGCGGTGATAAAAACAAACGAACCGCGCCTCCAACTCGCGCCTCGAGAATCACACAGCCTCGTCGCTGCCCTTCAGGATGCCCTCCATCTCGCGCATGTTCAGGACCGTCTCGCGCTGTACCGCGGCCTCGTTCTCGACGCCGCGCAGGAACGCGCGCGCGTTGCTCGCCATCCCGCGGTCGAAGGGGTTGCGGAACTTCCCATCCGCGTCGCGCAGGTAGTGGTAGCGGTGCGCGTTGGCGAGCTCGTTGGTGGTGATGTTGCGCAGCGCCTGGTGCACCTGCGCCGCGAAAAGAAAGCCCACCGGGAACAGAACCGCGCCGTCGAACACTAGGAACATGGTGATGTACGTCATCGTGAACGGCCCGGGCGTCGGCCCGCCTTGGCGCAGGCGCGCCACGCCGACCAGAAACGCCACGAGCATGGCGAGCGTCTCGAGCGCGAGGAAAAACACAAAGTCGCGCAGGTTCTTCTTGCCGATGACGTTGCCCATCCACGGGCAGTAGTGGTCGAACCGCTTCACGCACCGGTTCGTCACCGAACAGTGCTTGGTGCCCCAGGGCTTGACGATCTTGCACGTGGGGCACAGCGCGGACCAGTTCCCGGCTTTGAGCTCGGGGTGATCGAGGCGCGGGTGCTTCGCGCCGCCGCCCTCGAACCCGCCGGAGGCGAAGCCGCCGGCGCTGCTCGAGCGGCGGTGCGCGCCCCCGCTCGGGGCCTCGTGCCGGGCTGGGAACTGGTCCGCGCTGTGCCCAGCGCCTCCGCGCGCGCCGAGCACCTCCGCCGCGTGCGCGGCGTCCACGAACCCCGGGTCCGCCGTCGACACGCGGTACATCAGAAACAACCCCGCGCCCGACGAGAGCACCACCAGCCACGACCACGCGGCGAGGTGCACGTCCATGACGGGCATGCCGTCCGCGAGCACCACGGTGTGCACGAACATGAACACGAGGCCGAGAATGAGCGCGAGGCACGCCATGGCCATGCCTTTGTCGTTGAAGAACGCGCCGGGCGATTTTTTAGACGACGTCTCGTCGCGCAGACGATCCTGGTGGTGCGCCAAAAAGCCGCCCAGGCTCTTGTGACCCTTGTCCGTCGCCAGCTGCGCCGCCGTGCTCCCCTCCGAGTCCGTCGCCTCCATGAGCGCGAGCCCGCCCGCCTGCGCGAGCACGTGCGCAGCCTCGCTCTTGCCCCGGATCGCCGCCCAGTGCAGGGGCGAGCACCCTTCCTTGTCCTGCCGGGACTCGTCCGCGTCGCAGAAGAGCAGCAGCTTGACGGCGTCCGGGAACCCTTTGTACGCCGCCCAGTGCAGGGGCGAGCGCCCGTCCAGGTCCAGCGCGTCCAGATGCGCGTCCCATCGGGTTTTGAAGTGGTACAGAATGCCGGTGTGCCCGTACTGCGCGGCGACGTGCGCGCAGTCGTACCCACGCGCGTCCCGCGAGGACACGGACGCGCCGCTGCGCAGAAGCAGCTCGGCGCACGGCAGCGAGCCGCGCACGCACGCCCAATGCAGCGCCGTCTGACCGTCGCCGTCAACCGCGCCCACCTCCGCGCCCTTCTCGAGCAGGAACGTCGCCACCGCCACGCGGTTGTTCAGCGCGGCCCACTGCAGGGGGCGGAACCTGTTCGCGAGAGGGGAGGAGAAGTCGCCAGGGCGCGTCGCGTCGCGTGAGTTTCTTTCGCGTTCATTGAAGACATCGAATCAAGACGAGGCGCGTCGACGGGTCTTCGCGCGGGACAGATCTCCGAGGGAGGCGCGCGAAGAGAGACATCGTGAGAGAGAGACGAACGCGACGCCGCGTGGCGGACGTACCCCGTGGCATCCTGCGCATTGACCAGCGCGGGGTCCTCGTCTATGTATCTCGTGAGTTTCTCCAGGTCCCCGTACGCCGAGGCTTTCCACACGTCATCGACCGCGGGCGGCTCGTTTTCACCCATCGCGCGTCAATCGCGTCGAACAGGCGTCGGATCGGTCGAGATCGGCGACGCGTGCGACCCCACACGCTGAGCGAGGGCGTGCCGCCGACCGCGCGGTCGCGTGTGCCGCGTTCGAGATCACGCCCGGCGACTGCGGCGCGGCGTCGAATGAAGGTCGTGGGGCGACCGGCGGCGCTGACGCCTGCCTAAAGGCGAACAACAGATGACGACGGTCAACTGACAACTGGCCGCAGTTCTTCTCAACAGTTGAACTGCCAGTGCCCTGGAAGAACGAAACTTCTTGGATAAACACGCGCTGAGGTCACTGGTGGCTTCCACATCCCGGGACGTCAGGGAGCCGCGCCGTCCGGTCGCGGTCTCAGCCGTCCACGAACATGTCGTTCCTCGCGACGACCTCGTGCTCGGTGGCACTCTCGGCGGCCGTGTCCTCCGGCTTTGCCGACCGCTCGCGCGCCCGCGGCGCGCCCGCCGCGCGTCCCTCCGCCGCCGCGATGCGTCCCCGGCGCGGACGCGCGCGCGCGTCCGCGTCGGCGACGGAAGTGGACCCCGCGGACGTGTACGCCATCCAGAGCGCGCGCGACGACGGCGAGGGCGTCGTGAGCGCCAAGGCGTGGCTCGAGGCGCGCGCGTCGGACGCGCCCGTCGCGGGCGTGTACGCGACGTACGACGAGGACGAGGCGATGACTTTCGTCGGGTACAGGCGGGACGTCCTCGCCGCCGTGCGCGCGCACGTGGAGCGGAACGGCGCGGACGCGACGGGCGTGCGCGTCGCCGCGTTCGCGAATAAGCAGATGGCCACGCGTGCGAATCTGCGCGCCGAGTCCGACCGCTGGATCGGCGAGTGGGTCGAGGCGAACGGGGGGGATGAGGCGCGCATCCCGAAGGGCAACCTCGCCGTCAACGCCGCCGACTGGACGCTCGCGCCCGAGTCGTGGCCGAACGAAGGCGCGGCGGCGGTGGCCGGCGCGGGCGCCGCCGGGACGCCCACCGTGGACCCGAGCACGGGCAACGTCGTGAGCCCCTACGCCGCGGGCGGGGACGCGGTCGGGAGCGCGGAGGAGGAGGAAGAGCCGCTGGACCCGAACCGCGAGCTGAAGGAGCTGACGGTGGCCAACGTGGACGAGGCGCTGAACGAGGTGCGGCCGTACCTGCAGGCGGACGGCGGGGACGTGGAGGTGGTGGGCATCGAAGACGGCATCGTGGCCGTGCGGATGCAGGGCGCGTGCGGGTCGTGCTCCAGCTCTACGGCGACTCTCAAGGGGGGGATCGAGAAGACGCTCGTGAAGGTGTTCGGCGACGCGGTGACGCAAGTCGTGAACCTCGACGACGCCGGCGGGGGAGGCGCCATGTCGCTCTCGCGGGAGGCGGTGTCCGAGCACCTGGAGAAGTTGTCGGGCGCGATTCACAACTACGGCGGGTCCGCGGCGGTCACCGAGGTGGAGGACGGGGTATGCGTGCTGGAGTTCAAGGGGCCGCTGGCGCTGGGGCAAAGCATCGCGAGCTCGCTCAAGGGCAAGTTCCCGCTGCTCAAGGAGGTGAAAATCAAACAAATCGAGTGACGTCGGAACGCGGTGTCCCTCTCGGGCTATGTACAAGAAGCTGATAATAGCTACACAAAAAACGAATCGAAGACAGTCACAAACGGAACGCGCGGCTCGTCAATACTCCGCCACGGTCATCTCCCCGTAGTCCCACCCGACGCTCACCTTCACCGGTAACGCGACGCGCAGGGAAAACGCGCGGGACGCGCGTTCCATGACCCCCCGGATCGCTCTCACCGCCGAAACCGCATCCGCCTCGTCCAGCTCGAAAACCAGCTCGTCGTGCACCTGGAGCACCAGCCGACACCGGTTCCGACGCAGCGCGCGCCACGTCTCCGCGTCGGCGTCGTCGTCCGACGCGTCCGTCCGCCGCGACGGCGCGCCGTGACGATCGTCCGGCACCGTCAGCTTCTCGAACACGTCCAGCATCGCGCGCTTCACGATGTCCGCCGCCGAACCTTGGCACGTCGTGTTCACCGCCTTGCGCGCCTCGGCGGCGAAAGCCGCGCCGCTCGAGCGTCCCGCCAGCCCGGGCAGATGCCGCCGCCGGCCGCCCAGCGTGACGACGTGCGGCGGCGTCCGCGCCGCCGCCTCCGCGACGACGGCCGCGCGCCACCTCTCCAACCCGGGTATGGACGCCTTGAACGTGTCCGCGAGAACGACCGCGGTGGCCTCGTCGCACCCCGTCTCCGCCGCGAACTTCGAGACGCCGCCGCCGAAGAGCGCGGCGTACGCCAGCCGCTTCGCCGCCGCGCGGTCTTTTTCGCTCGGGCGCGCGGCGGCGTCGCCGACGACGCCGCCGCGCAAACGCGACGCCAGCGCGTCGAACGGGTCGTGTTGTTCGTTCGCGAACGCCGCGAGCAGCGCCTCGTCCTTCGAGAAGTGCGCGGCGACGCGCAGCTCGAGCTGCTTGTAGTCCGCGGAGAGCAGCACTCGGCCGGCGGGCGCGCGGAACGCGCCGCGAATGGCCAGACGGCTCGACGAATCGCCGGACGGGCTCGAGAGGCGCGTCGAGCCGGCGGCGGCGAATCCGGGAATCGCGCGCGGGTGCGGGAGGGTCTGCAGGTTGGGCTCCTCCATCGCGAGGCGTCCGGTCTCGGCGTTCGTCTGGTGGATGGTGCCGCGCAGACGCACGCACACGTCGCGCGACTCGCCGGAGACGTGACCCGCGCCGCGCGCCAGGTCCACCAGCTCCTCGGCGGCGCCCGCGCACTTCGACAGCGTCCTGTGCTCGAGCACGAGCGCGGGGAAAGCGTGCTGCGACTCGAGCGCCCGGAGGGTCTCGCCGTCCGTCCGGAACCTCTGGCGCCGACGCCTCGCGCCCGCGCTCGCGCCCGCATCCATCACCGCGCACGGCGGCGGGGGAAGCGCGAGGTCCTCGAAGAGCACGCGCGCGACGTCCGCGGAGGACGCCAGCGACGCGGGCGCCGCGCCGGCGGCTCGGAGCGTCGCCTCCGCCTCGGCTTCAATCTCCAGCAGACGCGCGTTGGCGCGCGCCGTCTGCGACTCGAGCGCGGCGGGCGCGAAGGGCACGCCCTCCGCCTCCATGGACGCGAGCACGGGCACGAGCGGCATCTCCACGCGCTCCAGCGCGACGCGAACGGCGTCCAACGCGCCGCCGGAGGAGGAAAAACGTCTCTGGATCGCCGCCTCCACGGCCAAAATCGTCGCGGCGGCGCGCGTCGTCGCCGCCGCCGCCGCGCGGTTGCGGCGCGCGCGGCTCGTCTCGACGGCGCCCGCCACCTCGGCGAACCGGCCGGGCCACGCCGACGCGCGCCGCGTCGCCTCATGGTCGATGTCGCCGGCGAACGCGCGGGCGAGCGCTTCGGAGGCGCCTCCCGCGCCGCCGCCGTCCACCAGACGAACCCACCCCGCGCCGACGCCGCACGCGAGCTCCGTCGCCTCCGGTCGTAACAGCCACCCCGCGACCCGCGCGTCGGAATACGGAGGCGCCACGCGCCCGATGGACCAGCCACCTTCGGGGTCGAGCCGTCCGACGACGGCGTCCGCCGCGCCCATCGCGCGGAGCTGCGGTTTCAGGTCCACGGTGCTTTTCCGCGCGCCGGGCGTCGCCAGGATGGACCGCACGGTCTCCCACGCGAGCCCGCGACGGGCGGGGCCGGGGCCGGGGCAGGGGCCCGCGTCGTCGGCGTCGGCGTCGTCGTCGTCGCCGCGCCGCGCTGGGCCGACGACGACGGGCGCGTAGAAGGTCGCTTCGGGGTTCGACGCGAACGCCAGCGCGATCGCCACGGGAGGTGCGGCGGTCGGCCCGGTGCCCAAACCCGCGACCGCGCGCGTCCCCGGACGAAACACGAACGCGTACGACGGCGCGGCGCGCCAAAACGCCTCGAGCCGCTCGAGGTGTTCGGGGAGACGCACCGCCACGGCGCCTCGCGCGGCGGCGGGGTCGAACGGAGGCTGCCGCGCCCTCTCCGGCGACGGACCGGACGCGTCCTTGTCTCTGTCCGACAAAGGCTCGATCTCCTCGTCGTCCCGGAACCCGAACGCGGTCTCGTCCCCGACGAGCGCGGGCTTCGCGATGGGCGCGAGTCTCTGGAGCTCGCGGAGTTTCGCCTCGGACGCCTCGCGCGCCGCACTCCGCTGCTCCGCGCACAGGCGCCGCGCGCCGCGCAGGATCATCTGCGCGACGGCGCGGCCGGCGCCCGCGCCTCCCTTGGCGCCGGGCTGAAGGAGCGCCATCAGCTGCTTGGCGGACATGGCGAGGACCGCCTCCGGGGTTCTGTACCCCGCCGCGTACAGCGCGCGCGCCCGGGACGCGCCGATGCCCGGGATGCTCGTGAGCCCCAGGAGCTCCTCCTTGGCGCCGGCGGCGATTCGGTCCTGCAGCCGCGTGACAAGCGCCTCGACGTCCCCGAAGCCCATCGGGCCGCACACCGCCGCCACCTGCCCGGCGTGCCTCGCCGCGGCCTCCTGCGTCTGCGCCAGGAGCCCCGGGGACATCCCGAACGCCTCGGCGGTTTCGAAGACGTCGCGCTCGCATACCACGTCGTGCAGCGCCAAAGCTTTAAGAAACCGGTGGCAAATCCGAGCCGACGCGCGGTGCTCCGCGGCGCGGTCGCTCGCGCCGCGCACCAGCCGGCCGTAGTACGCCTCGGTGATCCCCACCGTCTCCGCCACCACGCGCTCGTGCTCGTTCAGGCGGCCGTATATCTTCACGAACACCGCGCGGTTCAACCAGCACTCGTCGTCCGCCGCGGGCGGGCCGCCGCGGCCGGGTCGCGGTCCGGGCCGCGAAGCCGCCGCGGCGGACGACGGGTCCGCCCCGTCCTCGACGTCCGCCGCCGCCGGCGGGTCGGGCGGGACGCACAGGAACAGCAGGTGCAGGTCCGTCTCCAGGATCAGGCACCGCCGCGCCTTCCGCACGTCCGCCACGACGGCGACCGCGCGGTCGGGGTCGAGGTGCGCGGCGGCGGCGGCGCGGCCGAGCGGCGTCGGGTTCCACTTCTGCGACTCAGCGTCCCAGCTGAGGAACGAACGCTCCGCCAGCCACCGCAGCGCGCGCGTCGCGCCAGCGGCGACGACGTCTTGGAAGTCGTTCAGGGCGTTGAGCAGCGTGCACTGGATGTACCGCTTGATGTCACCCGGGTCTCTCGCCAGCCCGCACGCCGCCGCCTCGAGCATCACGCGGCGCATGCCCGCCTGCGCGATGGTCGAGCTGAGCGCCTCGCCGTCCGAGGAGAGGCGCTCGGCGATCTCCAGCGCCAGCGCGTCGGCGTCCCGCGGAGTCGCGCGACTCGATGTCGCCTCGGCGCCGCGCCGCGTCCACCGCACCTCTGCCGCGCGCGGGCACACAACGAACGCGTCGCCCACGTCCGCGCCGAACCCCGCGCGCCCGGCGCGGCCGACCATCTGCTGCAGGTCGCGCGCTCTCAGCACCTCGTGCAGCGCCGGCTTCTTGCGGTACACGTACGGGTTGGCGATCACCACGCGCTTCGCGGGGAGGTTCACGCCGGTGGCCATCGTCGTGGTGCAGCACACCACGCGGAACGCGCCCTCGCGGAAGCCCCTCTCGACGACGGACTTCTCCTCCGCGCGCAGCGCGGAGTGGTGCCACACCACCCCACGCGACGCGCAGGTGGCGAGCGAGCGTTTCTTCTCCGTCTCAATGTCCGCCGCGTGCGGCTGAAGCCGCCGGAGCTCGTCCACGAGCGCGGCGCGCGACGCGCGCGTCGGACCGGGGGCGCTCGCGGCGGGGCCCGGGCCCGGGCCCGGGCCCCCATCCGCGTCCGCGTCTGCCAGCCCGGCATCGTTGGCCAGTTTCGTGACGAGCGCGTTCGCCGTGGCCTCGCACTGGAACTTGGCGGCGCAGAACACGATCACGCCGCCGCGTCGCGTGACGTGCGTCGTCTCGTCCTCGTCCGCGAAACCCTCGCGCACGAGCTCCACCGCGTGGTCCGTCTCCGTGACCGCCGCGGGGGGCAACGCGCGCGCGCGGCGCGGGTCCAGCGACGGAACGTTTTCGTTCGAATCTCGGTGGATCCCGTCCTCGTCCTCGCGTCCGTCACCGCCGTCACTGCGCAGGGAAAACACCCGCCCGCCGGTCACGATGTGCGTGCGCAGCGGCACCGGCCTGAAGTCCGTCTCGAACAGCTTCGCGTCGAACCAGCGCGCCAGCCCGTCGACGTCCGCCAACGTCGCGCTCATGCCGATGATCTGCGGTTTTGACGCGTCGGCGTCGGAAAAGTCGCCGCTGAAACCGGAGGGCTCGGTGAGCGGCACGAGATGGTCGTGCATCTCCTCGCGATCGATCGCCGCGTCCAGGTTGTCGATCGCGGCGTGGCCCTCGACGGTCTTGCGCGC
>Ga0181564_10001638_pt1 | contig 19955 bp, 12 predicted proteins | sample 011ome_24_FD_134512 | JGI IMG/M metagenome (GOLD analysis project Ga0181564, IMG submission 134512) | Coastal salt marsh microbial communities from the Groves Creek Marsh, Skidaway Island, Georgia - 011513CT metaG (megahit assembly) | ecosystem: Environmental > Aquatic > Marine > Intertidal...
GCGTAGGGTTCCGTACGCGATGTAACCAAAACACACGACCATCACGACGTTCGAGTCTATTCATGTTTCTTCTACGAGCGGTACCTTTCATATTCGTACGATACCTCTCTTCGCGGGCCGCGCGGGCGGCGTCTTCGAACCGATTTCGTTCGCGCCATTTTTCGGGCGGCTTCCCGGTGAGGGCCAGGTCACCCGCTCCCTCCTTTCACCGAGCGCGCGCTCTCCTCGCAGTGCCGCCTCCACATCGCGACGTACGCCTCCTCCAGCTTCCGCGTGTGCGCCTCGCCGTCGCACAGACCCCCGGGCGCGCGCATCTTGGCGCGCATCCCCTCGCGCGCCGCGGCGAGCGCGGCGCGGTCGGCGGCGAGCGCGGCGCACTTGGCGACGTACGCGTCGGGGGTTTCAGCGACGCACTCGCGCTCGAGGCCGACGGCTGCGAGCAGCGAGACGCCCACGTTGTGCGCGTGCGCGCCCCCGCGCATGGTGACCACCGGGACGCCCTGCCACAGCGCCTCGCACGTGGTGGTGGTGCCCGCGTACGGGAACGTGTCCAGCGCGACGTCGACGGCGCCGTACGCGCCGAGGTGGTCGGCGGTGCGCTCCGCCAGCGCGCGCACGTCCACGCGCCAGGACGCCACGCCCTCCTCGGCCATGGCGCTCAGGAACCGCCGCTGGACGCTCGCGCAGGCGAACGGCTTCGCCTTGACCACCAGCCGCGAGTGGGGCACCGCGCGCAGCAGGCGGCCCCACAGCGCACGCACCGCCGGGGTCACCTTCGCCAGCGCGTTGAAGCAGCCGAAGGTGACGTACCCCGCCGCGAGGCACGGCGCGCGCGCCACCGGCGGCGCCTCCGGGTGCGGCGTGTAACACAGGAAGCACCCCGGCAGACGCACGCTTCGCTCCGCGAACGTCTGCTTCGTGTCCGTCGGGTCGCAGCGTTCGTCCGTCACGCGGTACGCCACGGCGCCGGCCATGCCGGTGGAGTTCGGGTAGCCCATCCACGTGACCTGCACGGGCGCCGGCCGAAGCGCCAGCGTCGCCAGCCGGTTGTTCGCGGTGTGCCCGGTGAGCTCGACGAGCACGTCCACGCCGTCACGGCGGATCAGCTCGGCGAGCGCGCGCTCGGACAGACGCGCGACGTCGCGCCACTCCCCGCCGTTTTGCGCGACGGACGCGCGCAAAGCGTGCGTCCGCGCGTCCTCCACGGGCGTCGCCGAGTACACGATGAGGCGCACGCGCGCCGCGTCGTGGTGCCGCAGCGGCGCGGCGGCGAAGTACGACACGCTGTGCGTGTACATGTCCGGCGAGACGTACCCCACCACCAGGCGGCGCGATCGTCGCGTGACGCCACTCGAGCTCTGCGTGAGCGTCAGAAGGTTTTCGCGCGACGACGTCGGAGACGCGCTGAGGCTCGCGAAGCCGGAGACGCTCGCCAACTCGCGCGCCGGCTCCCCCGCGCCCGCGAGCTCCCCCGCGCCCGCGTCGCGTGCCTCGTCGAAGGCGCGCGGAGGCAGGGGCTCGCCCACCAGCTCCGCCATGCGCCGCCCCCACGCGACGTGCGCGTCGCACACGCGCGGGTCCTCCCCCGGGAACACGTAGTTGAGCGCGAGCAAGTAGTTCTGCGACGCGACGCGGTCGTCCGGGGAGAGGCGCACGCACTCTTCGTACGAGCGCAGCGCCTCGTGCACGTCCCCGGTGTCGCGCAGGAGCACGCCTAGGTTGTTGTGCGCCACCGCATACTCGGGGTCCGCCGCCACCGCGCTCTGCAACGCCGTGAGCGCCTCCTGCGCCTCCCCCTGCGTCGTGCGCAGCACGCCGAGGTTGTTGCACGCCTGCGCGAATCCCGGCTTGAGCGCGACGGCGTTCGCGTAGCACTCCGCGGCGCGCGGCGTGTTTCCGCGTTCGCGCAGAAGCACGCCCAGGTTGTTCCACGCCTCCGCGCATCCCGGCCTGAGCTTCAGCGTGGTCTCGTACGCGATCACCGCGCGGTCGAGCTCCCCGACCTCCGCCTGCGCCACCCCCAGGTTGTACATGGACTCCGCCGAGCCCGAGTCGAACGTCAGCGCGCGCTCGTAGACGCGGATCGCCGCCGGGACGTCCCCGGCCAGCTTCGCGGCGTTCGCCAGGTCGTTCAGCGCGATGGCCATGTTGCTCGTGCCGTGCGCGTGGTTGGGGTTCACGGAAAGGCACGCCTCGTACGCCGCGACGGCGCCGGCGACGTCGCCGCGGAGCTTGCGCATCACGCCCAGGTTGCACAGCGCGTCGGCGTGCGAAGGGTCCAGCGCCGCCGCCTCCGCGTACCGCGCCTCGGCGTCGGCGCTCTGCCCGAGCTCGTGCAGCGCCACGCCCAGGTTATAGCGCGCGGGCGCGTACGAGGGGTCCGTCGCGATAGCCTCGCGGTAACGCGTCATGGCTTTCGCGACGTCGCCCTCGAGCTTCACCTGCGTGCCGATGTCGCTCAGCGTCGCCGCCAGGCGCGCGCGCGTCGCCGCGGCGGCGGCTTCGTCCGCGCCCGGCGCGCCCGCCCGCGCCTCGCGCGAGGAGAGGGCCAGCGCGTACGCGCGCGCCGCCTCGGGAAGCGCGCCTCGGGTCTGATACAGGAGCCCGAGCGCCTGGAGCGCGGGGACGTGGTCGGGGTCCAGCTCCAGCGCGCGCGCGAAGCGCGCGTACGCCTCGTCCAGTTTCCCGGCGGAGAAGAGGCACGCCCCCGAGGCGCACACCGCCTCCACGTTTTCGGGCGCCAGGCGGAGCGCCTGGTCCACCAGGGCCTGCCCATCCGCGAACCGCCCGCCCGCGCCGCCGCGGAGCAGCGCGGTGGCCGCCTTGAGCAGGCGCGCCACTTCGCGCGCCACCTCCTGAGGCGTGTGGCGCCCAGTCTGAAATGGAGTCGCGTCGCCGCGTCGCGCCGCGGCGCCGGGAGGCGTCGCGCCGGACGCGGATTCTTCGCGCGCGCTCCGCGCGCGCGCCGCTCCGCCCGGGATCGGGCTCTCGTGATGCGGCGACGAGGATGGGATCGGGTCCCCGAACGAGGCGTGCGTCCTCCAGGACGCCGCGGCAGCCTCCAGGGTCTCGAACGTGGGAAACTCGGGCCGTAACGCGGGTCCCGCGGGCTCGGCGCGCGAGCCGCGGAGGCTCCGCGGCTGCGGAGGCGTCTCCACCGCGGAGAGGTTCTCCTGCGCGTCGCAGCTCGCGGTGATGACGAACCGGAGGCCGACGGGCGTGCCGTCGTCCGCCAGCGTCTCCTCCGCGCGCCTGCCCGCGTCCGCGGCGCCGAGCGGGGGGTCCCCGCGCGGCGCGGCCGGCGAGGCGGCCGGCGACGCGCTCGCATCCAGGCGGCGCGCGACCGAAGACTGCTCGTGCGCGGACGCGGCAGCGCGAAGGTCGTCGCCGCGCGCGTCGGCGCCGCGCGCGCCCCAGGACCCGCGCGTCGTTTGCGCTGCGACCTCGACGCCGTCGGGGGTGGACGGGCCGTCCCGCCCGTCGAAGCTCGCCAGGCTGGCCGCGGTCGAGGGCGGGAGGATCTTGTGCTGAGATCTGCGCCCGCCCATCGGTCGGACAGTCGGCGCCCGGACATGCTGTTTCGCCTCCTCCGAGCCCTCGGCCGCCCGCGCGGCAGCCGCGGGCGAAACGCCGAGCGTCATGCCGTGCGTTTCACCTGATCGTAAGGTCGAGGCGTGACGGTCGAGTCGCCGCCATCCGCGACCTCGACTGGTCCGCGACGGGAGACGCGCCGCACCAAGAAAAAAACCGCCAGTCTGCCTACTCAACAGTTTCTCTGTCCTGCCTGCGCGACTGACTTCAAACGTGGCACTCTGTTTCGGGCGTCGGCGGACGCCGCCAACCCAAGAACGATTGTTCAAATCGCCCGAATGCAAATTAGGGTTCGATACCACAACTTTCCGCAATGTCATGCGGTCGCGCGAAATCTCGCCTGCGCGCATTGGCCTCAGCGCGCACGCGCACGCCTCGAAATCGCCGCGCCCGGCGTATCGCGCGCGGTCGACTTCTTGGTCCGGGCGAACCCGCGCGCTCGTTCAGGGCCGGCGCTCTCGCGCGGTCCGCGATGGAGGCTTCCCTCGACGTCGGAGCCGGGTCCGTGCCCGGGGAGGAAATCGGCCCGCATTCCGATGCCGAGCGCGTTGATGAGACCCGAACCGAGTCGCGCGCGCAGGACGCGGGCGCGGCCGGTACGCTCAGCATGGTCGTGGACGCGCCCACACCCACACCCACGACCCCGAATCCCGGGGCGAAGAAGCAGCGCACCGCGAAGCCGAAGCGTGTGGATCTTGAGCTGCAGCCCGGGGAGGACGTGCACGAGACGCGCACGCCGGTGGACGAGCGCTCCGGGCGTCGAAACAAACTCGGCGTGTGTTACCATAAACCCTCGGACAAGTGGCGCGCGATCGTGTACATGCAGAGAAAACAAGTCAACCTGGGGTACTTCGCCGCGCGGGAGGATTCCGAGCGGCAGGTGGCGCTGGCGCGCAAGTACGGGGTGCCCAAGTCGTTTGTCAATCTGCACGCGCTGCGGCAGCCCAAGCGCAGCGATTTCCCGGGCGTGAATTGGGACGCGCACGTCGGGAAGTGGCTGGCGCGCGTGTATTTGCCCTCCGAGGGCGGCAAGAAGGGTAAAGAAATCAAAGTAAACTATTTCGACGACGAGAAGGAAGCCTGGGAGGCGTGCAAGCGCGAAAGAGTCAAGCGCGGGCTCCCCGAAACCGCGAGGCCGGTGAAGGCTGCCGCGCTTTCGGGCGACGGCGCCGACGGCGCCGCCGCGCCGCCGGAGGGACCCGCCGAAGGGACGAGCGCCCCCGACGCCGGAACGCGCGAGCCGAACGCGGAGGCATTGGAGGATCACCGGTGACTTCTTCCCCACCTTCTGTTGGAAGAAAAACAAACGAGTTTTTCTTTCGTGGACGAAGAAATACGTACGAAAGTAGTACAGCGGGGAGCGCGTTGAAACACGACGCGATCACCGCCGCGTCCGCGCGCGTCTTACGCGAGCGTCTCATCTAAGTAAAAAAGTAGTCTACGCGGCGCGTATCCGCTACAACTCTTCCCGCGCGGCGTTCCCCGGCTCCGCCGCGGGATCCTCCGCTTCCTCGCGGAGCCTCTCCGCGCCGCCGTCCCCCGGTTTAGGGTTTAGCTCCACGACGCGGCACCTCACGTCGCTCGGCTCCTTCTTCTTCGCCGCGTCGGTCCCCGAGTCACACAGCGCGGGCGTCGCGAAGACGAGCGAGTAGCGGCAGGTGGCGGGCTCGGCGACGGCGGCGACGTTCGCGGCGGCGTTCTTCCCCGGCGCGCACTTGAACGCCACCTCCGTCTCCCGCTCCAGGCTGGTCAGGTCGCACGGCGTCCCTCCCGTGAACACGTGCGCGTGCGCGCGCTCGGGATCGCTCGCCGCGTGTCGCTTTCCGGCGCGCGCCGCCGCCGCCGTCGCCTCCGCGTCGAACGCGCCGAGCGAAAACTCGCCCGAGACCGGGCCCGGGTCCGCCGGGCCAGAGGGATCCGCGCCCTCCTGGTGGTACTGACGCACGCGCTTCTTGTAGCAGAACTCGTACGTCCACCACCCCTCGACTCGATAGAAACACCCGTGCTCGTGCGCGGTGTCCAGCTTCTTCTCCGTCTGCGCCGAGCGCTCCTCGGCGGTGAGCGCGGCGCGCGCGTCGTCCTTCTCCTCGCTCGCCGCCTCGGCCGAATCGTCGGGCGACGGCGCGGGGAGCTCGCAGAAGTACCTCTTGCCGTCGTGCGCGGTCATCATCACGGCCCTGTTTTCGTCCCGCAGCATCTCGCGCTCGTCCGCCGTCAGCGGCGCAGCCTTCGAGTCCGAACCGAGGTGGACCACGTACGCCTCGTTCGACTCGTCCGCGAACGTCATCACGTCGTCGACGAGATCCGCGATGGCGGATCGCGGCAGGGACGCGCACACGCACGCGAACGCCATCACGCACGCGGTCGCCGCGGCACTACGCGTGCCACGTCCCCGCATCATCCTCCGGTACGACGCCCCCCCGCGCACCCGCGTGTGCCGCTGTGCCGCCGGCGCCACGCGAAGTCTCGTCGGATGTCAGCTTCCGAGGCGAAGACGAAGAACAAAACGTCGTGCGTGCCGCGGAGGTCTGACGTGCACCGGCTCAGTCCAGAATGCTCACAAGCTCCTTTTGTGTTTGATTTCGGCTTTGGAAAACGCGTTCGTCCCGCGTCCCCTCGCTTCAGAGTACCCACACCACACCTCCTGCAACGCGTCACGCTCGCCTCCCCCCGATCACACCACGGTCATCTCACTCTCCGTGTCCTCGAGGTACTGGCGCAGCTTCGCCACCTGCTCCAGCACCGAGCGCCGCGACGAGCCGCCCTCGGTGTCGCGCGACTCGGCGGATTTCTCGTAGCTCCACACCCCGACGACGTCCTCCTCGAAGGCGTCGCAGAGCGGTTTCAGGTCGTCCACCGTCAGGTCGCTCAGCGCGCACGAGCGGTCCTCCGCCAGCTTCACCGCCGCGCCGGAGATGTGGTGCGTCTCGCGGAAGGGCACGCCCTTGCGCACCAGGTACTCCGCCAGGTCCGTGGCCAGCATGTCCGCGCTCAGCCCGCGCTCCATCGCCGCCGGGTCGATCTTGAGCGTCGCCAGGCACCCGGTGGCGATCTGCAGGCAGTCGGACATGGTGTCCACGGTGTCGAACAGCCCCTCCCACGCCTCCTGGAAGTCCTTGTTGTACGTCGTGGGCGTCCCTTTCATGACCGCCATGAAGCCGGTGAGCGTGCCGAGCAGCCGGCCGGCTTTGCCGCGCAGTAGCTCCAGCGCGTCGGGGTTCTTCTTCTGCGGCATCAGCGACGAGCCGGTGGAGTACGCGTCGCTGAGCTTGACCATCCCGAACTGCCCGGAGCTGTAGATGATCAGGTCCTCGGACCAGCGCGAGAGGTGGATCATGGTGGTGGACGCCCAGAACATCGTTTCCGCGACGTAGTCGCGGTCGCTCACGGCGTCCATGGAGTTGGGGCACACGCGCTCGAACCCGAGATCGGACGCCAACGCGCCGCGGTCCACGCCGAAGGGGTTGCCCGCCAGCGCGCCGCTGCCGAGCGGCAGAGTGTTCACGCGCGGCGCGAGGTCCGCCAGGCGCATGTCGTCGCGCTGCCACGCCGCGGCGTGCGACAAGAGCCAGTGGCTCCAGCGCACGGTCTGCGCGGACTGCAGGTGCGTGAACCCGGGCATGACCACGTCGACTTCGCGCTCGGCGCGGTCGCACGCCACGGCGATGAGCTCGCGCAGGTACCCGCGGAGGACGACGAGCTGCGCCCTGAGCCACATCCTGGTGTCCGTCGCGACTTGGTCGTTGCGTGACCGACCGGTGTGGAGCTTGCCCGCGACGACACCGATGACCTCACCCAGCCGCCGTTCGTTGGCGGTGTGGATGTCCTCGTCACCGTCGCGCACCTCAAACGCGTCGGCGGCCCACTCCTCGCCAACCTTCCCGAGGCCCTCGACGAGGGCGTCGCGCTCGTCGTCGGTGATGATGCCCGTCTTGGCGAGCGCGCGCGCGTAGCCCATGCTGCCGCGGATGTCCTCCTGCGCCATGCGGCGGTCGAAGGAGAGGGACTCGTTGAACTTCTCCATCAGCGGGTCGATGTCCTCGGAGAAGCGGCCTCCCCACAGCTTCTTCTTCTCGGCCGCCATCGCGACGAAACGCGCGCCTCGGCGCGGCGAGGGCGTGGACGCGGCGCGGCGCGTGCGCGAGGCGAACCGGGGGCGGGCCGATACGCGGGAGAGGGCCACGTGCGTGACAGACAGTGCCATCACGCGGGAGCAGGTGGGGCGCGTCGGACGGCGGCGACGGAGTCGCGCGCGCGTGTGTTATGGCACCGCCGATAAGCACGCTCGATCGAAGGCCGAGTCGACGGAACCTAAACCCTCTGTGTTTTCGGTCGGTCCCTGTCGGGGTCGGCACGCCGAACGCAAAAACGGGACCGAATCCATATTTTTAACTCATGATTAGACCATCGATTTCCCCGAGCCGCGATTCGCGCGCGAAAGAAAACTCTTCCGGAGCCCAAGCGACCGTCTCCCCGTGAATATCGTGATATTCACGATATTTGTGATGAGAACGCGTGAACACCGACTGAACGCTGAAGACCGCGTGCTTTCGGCTCTCACCCGCGTCACTCACGAGCGCGCTCGCGCTTCTGTCCGTGCTTTCATCTCGGCGTCCCCGCGACCAACCTCCCGCGTTCGGCGTCGGGCGTCGTCCCTGCCACCGCGCTCGTCGCAACTTTTCAACGTTGGAGAAAAGGAACATCCATCACCATGCCCAAAAATCTGCTCAACGATGAGGAGCTCAAGCAGCTGGTGTCCGGCTCCGAGTACCTGTCAGGTGCGTTCCCGGGACACGCGGTGCCCGCGATATCACCGCAGTCGTCGCGCGTCGCCGCCCGCGGGACGGCTCGAAGGATCTCGAACGCGCGCGTCTTTCACGCCGCTCAAGGAGGTCGTTAGGCCTTTTTCAGACGCGTCGCGATCGCGCGCGGAACGCGCGGGGCCGGCGCGCCGCGTGCCCGAACACACGATCCGCACCGAGTGCGCGCGAACCCGCGCTTATAACGCCCCGCGCGCCTCCCTCGGCGCCCCACTCGTTCCCCACCGAACGCGTTCCTGACCGTTCCGCCCCCTCGCCGTCATCGCCACCGCTCGCCCGAAAACCCGTCGTCTGTCGCTTTTTTCGTTTCGCGACCTCCCGACGATCGCTTCGCCACTGCTCCCGCGAACCACCAGGTACCGGCGAGAAGAAAGCCTTCGACCACCACGTGGTGCTTCAGGAGTCCGACGACCTGCTGCGCACGCTGTTCTTCAGCATCGTCAAGGAGACCACCGGCACGGACTTTTACGAGTCGCTGGTCGCCGTGTACGAGCTCTCGGAGAAGTTCCACGAGAGCCAGAGCGACGCGGACTTCAAGGCGCTTGCGGACAAGCTCGGGAGCCTGGACAAGGAGGAGAGCATGATGCTCGCGTCCGCGTTTTCGAACATCCTCAACCTGCACAACGTCTCCGAGCACGTCGCGAGCGCGATGGAGGAGCGCCACGCGCGCCTGGACGACATCCCGCGCGGGCCGGCGAAGACCACCAACGGCGCCATCAAGGGCCTCATCGCGCGGGGCACCACCCCCGAGCAGATCTACGCCGCGCTGAGCGAGCAGGAGGTGGACCTGGTGCTCACCGCGCACCCCACGCAGGCGCTGCGTCGCTCGATGCTCAAGAACTTCGGGCGCATCCGCGGGTACCTGCTGGACCTGCAGCGGTCGCGCCTCTCCGGGTACGAGCGCGCCGAGCTGCTCGGCGGCATGACGAGCGCGATTCAGGCGGCGTGGCGCACGGACGAGATCCGTCGCAACCCCCCGAAGCCGCAGGACGAGATGCGCGCGGGTTTGTCGTACTTCAACGACACCATCTTCGCGGGGTACCCGCAGTTCTGCAAGCGCATCGACACCGCGCTGCAGAACCAGGGTTTGCCCCGGATCCCGTTTGACCACTCGATCATGCGCTTCTCGTCGTGGATGGGCGGCGACCGCGACGGCAACCCAAACGTCACCGCCGAGTGCACGCGCGACGTCGTGTACCTGGCGCGCGTGACCGCGGTCAACCTTTACTTCAACGAGATCCAGAAGCTGATCTTCTCGCTGTCCATGTGGCGGTGCACGCCCTCCTTCTCGGCGCGCGCGCGTGCCATCCTGGAGGAGGCGGACAAGAAGGCGGACGGCGATGTGTACGAGATGCGCAAGCGCCGCAACTACAGCGACTTCTGGCGCTCCATCCCCCTCGAGGAACCCTACCGCGTGATCCTCGCGGAGGTGCGCGACAAGCTGTACAACACACGCGAGGCGCTGCAGGAGGTGATCTCCGGCAAGAGACACGCGCTCGACCCCAAGGACGAGAGTGTGATTTGCGCCAAAGAGCAGCTCCTGGAACCGCTCATGGCGTGCTACGACTCGCTCAGGGAGGTGGGCGACATGACCGTCGCGGACGGGTTCCTGCTGGACCTGATCCGGCAGGTGCACAACTTCGGCATGGGGCTGGTGAAGCTGGACATCCGCCAGGAGTCCGACCGGCACGCGGACGCGCTGGACGCCGTCACGAAGCACATCGGCCTCGGCTCGTACGCCGAGTGGGACGAGGAGAAGCGCACGGCCTTTCTGGTCGGCGAGCTCGAGGGCAAAAGGCCGCTGATCGCCAACGACCTGGAGTGCTCCGCTGAAGTTAGAGAAGTGCTGGACACGTTCCGCATGGTCGCGCACCTGCAGAAGGTGTGCCCGGGGTCGCTCGGCACGTACGTCATAAGCATGGCGACGGTGGCGTCGGACGTGCTGGCGGTCGTTCTCCTGCAGCGCGAGTGCGGCGGCGACCCCGCGGCGCTGCTCAACGTCGCGCCGCTGTTCGAGCGCCTGGACGACTTAAGAGACGGCCCCGCGCAGCTCAAAAGGCTTTTTTCCGTGCCTTGGTATCACACGCACATCAAGGGCAAACAAGAAGTGATGATCGGGTACTCCGACTCGGGCAAGGACGCTGGGCGCCTCGCCGCGGCGTGGGCGCTGTACGAGGGCCAGGAGATGGCCACGCACGTCGGCGACGAGTTCGGCGTGAAGCTCACGCTGTTCCACGGGCGCGGCGGCACCGTCGGGCGCGGCGGCGGCCCTTCGCACCTCGCGATCATGTCGCAGCCGCCCTCGACCATCAACGGGCGGCTGCGCGTCACCGTGCAGGGCGAGGTGATCGAGCAGAACTTCGGCGAGCACGAGAACTGCTTCCACACCATGGACCTGTACACCGCGGCGACCCTGGAGCACACGCTCAAGCCGCCGGATGGACCGGTGGACGAGTGGCGCGACGTCATGGCGACGATGGAGAAGACGTCGTGCGCTCGGTACCGGGAGGTGGTGTTCCAAACACCGGAGTTCAACCCGTACTTCATCCAGGCGACCCCCGGGCAGGAGCTCGGGAGCCTGAACATCGGCTCGCGCCCGTCCAAGCGCAAATCAAACGCCGGCGTGGTGGCGCTCCGCGCGATCCCTTGGATCTTCGCCTGGACGCAGTCTCGGTTCCACCTGCCGGTGTGGCTCGGGATGGCCGAGGCGTTCCAGCAGATGAAGGACGACGGCAAGATGGGCACGCTGCGTGCGATGTACCAGGGTTGGCCGTTCTTCAAGGTCACCATGGACCTCATCGAGATGGTGCTCGCGAAAGCCGACCCCGCGGTGGCGGCGTACTACGAAAAGGAGCTCGTCGAGCCGTCGCTGCACGCGTTCGGCGCGCAGCTGCGCCAGGCGCTCAAGGCCACCACGGACATCGTGCTGGAGATCACCGAGCACCCCGACCTGCTCACGCCGCAGTCGGACAACGGGGGGCAGGGCACGTACAGCACCCTGGCGGACAAGCTCGCGATGCGCTCGCTGTACATCACGCCGCTCAACGTCGTGCAGGTGGAGAACCTGAAGCTGCTGCGCGAAATCGAGGACGGGAACCCGCGGCCGGACTGGGTCCCCACCTGGGACTGGGCCAAGGAGATGCTCGGCAGGTACGAGTCCAACGACCTGTACCACGCCGTGGTCAGCGACACGTTGATCATCACCATGAAGGGGATAGCCGCGGGGATGCAGAACACGGGCTGAGACGGGACGCGGAGAGGATTCGTCGCGGGCGCGTCGCGCATTCGTACGACGCGAGCGAAAGACACTGGTTTTGTTTGCTTCCTTCTATCTCCAAATAGTCTACGTTTGCGATACGACACGCGCCGTGCTCGAGCGTTCAACGACGCCTCGACGTCGGCTTTCATGCGAGCCTGTCCGCGCGCAGCCTGGCGAGCGTCTCATCCACCTCGCAGTCGTCCCTGTACGCGAACACGGACAGGATGACGACCCCGCACCCGAGCGCGATGGGCCCGTTGAGCGGCGCTCCGAAAAACGTGTTGCCCAGCCCGGCGGTGAGCACCAGGCTGGCGCACACGGCGACGGTTTTCGTGACGGACGAGCTGTACAGCACGGAGAGCGCGACTAACACGCCCCCGCTCGCGTGTAGCAGCGCGATGGCCCACACCAGCGGCGTCCAGCCGCGTAACACGTCCCCACCCGTCTCGAGCCACGCCGCCGGGAGGTAAATCGCCGTCGACCACAGCGCGAGCTGCACGTTTCGGTCCCACACCGAAAACCGCGGTTCGGTCGCCGACGCCTCCATCGCGGAGTCACGCGGTCCGACGCCGCGTTTCAGCACGAATTCGAAATACACGGACCCAAACCCCGAGAGCATCGTCTGCGCACCCGCGCACGCCACCCCGAACAGGTAGTCCGGCGAGACGCCGAGTGTCCGTCCCGAACCCCCGTCGTCGCGCGTCGCCGTCGGGGCGGACTCCCACGACACCAGCGTCACGCCGAGCACCATCACGGTGAGCGTGCGCCACTTCCGGAGCGACACGGGCGTGCCCAGCATGACCACCGCGAAGAACGCGGTGGCAAGCACCTTTAGCTGCGAGATGGCCGTGAACACTGACGCGTTGATGCGCTCCAACGCGGGGTACGATATCAGGTTCACCACCAGGTAGACCAACGCCGGCACCGCCATGCGCGGCGAGTGGCGCGCGACCCGCCGCAAGTGCGCGAGCAGCCCCCCTGGGTTCCCGCGCCCGAAGATCGGGTGCCGCCTCGGCGAGATACTGTCCCGCGCGCCCTCGCGTATCCGCTTCGCCTCCATCGCGACGCTGAACGCCATCTTCATCAGCTCGTTCACCGCGAGCACCGCGTTTTTGCTGAACTGCAGTTTCAGCACCCCCACCGCGTACCGGCGCGCGAGCATGGACGCGGTGTTCTCCACCGCGAGGATGGCGAGGAAAAACGCCGCGAGCACCGCGTGGTCCCGACGGTCCTTGGACGTCGAAGTGGACCTCAGCAGCGCGCCGTTCGCGCCGCTCACGTGAGGGGAGGACGCCAACGAGCCCCCACCTCGCGCGTCCCCGTCTGCAGCGATCGCCTCCACCTCGAGCAGTCCGCCCGAAGTCGACGCAGAGGGCTGCTGCTTGCGGTGCTTGCTCTCGGAAACCCTGCTGCCGAACATCTCGAGGTGTGAGGGGTCCCGAGCCCGACCCCTCTTCTCAGCGCGCGCCGCGCGCCGCTCGCCGAGAGTGTGACGCGCGTTCCGCTCCTCCGACGGTAAACAACGCGCGCGCGTTTCTACGTTTGTCTAACCACGTTCTCCGCGGCGCGCGAGAACAGGCCGTGATCAAAATGACATACCTTGAGTTATTAGACCGTCACACGAGGGACAAACCCGCATTTACTTATTTGTAAGAATTCAGCGTTTAGGCACACTTTTTGTTCACGGCGAACAGCGTCCCATTGATGAAGTGGATATCATCTTAGACTTCTAAACCCTCAATAGTTCGGATTAGTTTAAAGTGATCCGAGACTGTGCAAACAGTCTGCAGTGGGTAACACCGCAGAGTAGCTATCTAATTTCCCGGGTTCGACCCCCGGATGGGATACATTTTGGCGACTGGATACCCATACAAAAACTCGTGTCGCGCTTTTTTACGACTGCCTGGTTACTGGCAACCGTTTATTATTGTTTTCGGACTGCTCTTCATCGTGCGCGCGGGGACGTCGAGGCGGCGACTGCGCATCCAAGGCGCCATCCCCCGTCCAAAAACGCGCATCGGCTCGACGAAGACGCCGCCTACGCGCCTACGCGCGCCGCGCGGGAAAACGAAAGGAAGCGCGCTCGTTCGTGCGCACGTCACCTTTTGTGCAGTCGCAACGTGGTCCTAAGAATACGAAAAGCCGCCTCGCGACTTTTCGCGCAACGCCCGCCGCCCTCGTCCGCCGTCCCGCGCCGCTCACCGGCCGCGGACGCTCTCCGCTCTCTCCTCGCCCTCCGCTCGTCAACCCGACTCGCCGCCGCTTCTCCTCTCCTCGTCACGCGGCTCCGCTCACAGCGAGAAGTTGCCCGCGGCGGGGTCGTTGGGGTCCGCCATGGGCGCCGCCGCCGCCAGCTTCACCTGCGGGACCTCAGTGATCACCGCCTGCGTGGTGAGCACCATCCCGGCGATGGAGCACGAGTTCATGAGCCCCGAGCGGGTCACCTTCTTGGGGTCGATCACGCCGCTCTCCATCATGTCCACGAACTCGCCGGACATGGCGTTGTACCCCATCTCCCAGTCCGACTTCATCACCTTTTCCACGATGACGTCCCCCTCCACGCCGGCGTTGTTGGCGATGATGCGGCACGGCGCGAGCAGCGCCTTCTGGACAATCTCCGCGCCCAGCTTCTCCTCGGGGTCGTCCAGGGTTTCCTTGAAGTCGTCGATCATGAGCGAGAGGTGCACGAACGCGGCGCCGCCGCCCGGAACGATGCCCTCCTCGATCGCGGCGAACGTGGCGTTCTTCGCGTCCTCGATGCGCAGCTTGCGGTCCTCCAGCTCCGTCTCCGTCGCGGCGCCAACCTTGATGACGGCGACGCCGCCGCTGAGCTTGGCGATGCGCTCGGACAGCTTCTGCGTGTCGTAGATGGAGTCCGTCTCCGCGAGCTCCTGCTTGAGCTGCGCGACGCGGATGTCGATTTCCTCGCGCGACGCCGCGTCCGCGATGATCGTGGTGTTGTTGCTGGTGATGTTCACCTTGCGCGCGTATCCGAGGCAGTCCAGGTTCGCCGCCGCGGGGCCGAGCCCGAGGTCCGCGGCCAGGAACGTCGAGCCGGTGACGATGGCGATGTCCTGCAGGAGCGACTTGCGGCGCTCGCCGAAGCCGGGCGCCTTGATGGCGGCGACGTTGAGCACGCCGCGGATCTTGTTCACCACGAGCGTGGCGAGCGCCTCGCCGGTGATGTCCTCGGAGATGATCAGCAGCGGGTCGCCGCCGTTCTGCGACACCTGCTCGAGGATGGGCACGAGGTCCTTCACCTGCTCGATCTTGGCGTCGGTGACGAGGATGCGCGCGCCCTCAAACTCCACGGTGAGCTTCTCGTTGTTGGTCACGAACTGGGGAGAGAGGTACCCGCGGTCAATCTCCATGCCCTCCTCCACCTCGACGAGGGTCTCCAGCCCGGAGCCGTTCTCGATGGACAACACGCCGTCGGCGCCCACCTTCTCGATAGCGTCGGCGATCATCGCGCCGATCTCGTCGTTGTTCCCGGCGGAGATGGACGCCACCGCCTTGATGTCCGCGGAGCCGTTGATGGGCTTCGTCAGCTCCTCCAGCTTGGCCGTGAGGTAGATGCGCGTCTTGTTGATGCCCTTGTTGATGGAAATCGGGTTGGCGCCCGCGGTGACGGACTGCAAGCCGAGACGGATCATCTCGCGCGCCAGAACCGACGCGGTGGTGGTGCCGTCGCCCGCCGAGTCGTTCGTGCGACCGGCAACCTCCTTGATGAGCTGCGCACCCGCGTTCTGCACGGGATCGGGGAGCTCGATCGCGCGCGCGATGGTCACGCCGTCGTTGATCACCTGAGCGTGGACGATGCGGATGAGGAGAGATGATTCGGAAGCACTCCGGGGTCAGTATCCGCCGTCGCGCGAGTAATTCGTCTCGAGACTCCTTCTCGAGCTTCTCGGTTCGCGGAGCGGACAGGCGGAGGCGTAGCGACATTTACCCTAAACCCTGTGAAACGTCCGAGGGGGAAGCGCGCGCGAGGGGTTCGCGCGAGGACGCACCTGAGGCATGCCGGTCTTCTCGGAGAGCACGACGTTGCGGCCTGCGGTGTAATGGGGCGGTGGGAGTCAGAACCGAGGCGAGCCGGGTAGTCACGACACGGCGAGGCGCGCGCGCGAGGGACGATCGTGCGCAGATGACGGTGCGCGACGGACGGTTATCGTCCCGGACGCACCTCGGGGGCCGAGCGTCACCGCGACGGCGTCCGCGAGCTGATCGATACCCTCCTGGATCTTGATGCGGGACTTCATGTCGAAGGTGAGGTTCTTGGCATCCGCGCGGACCTTGAGGGCCGCGCGGGCGCCCGCCGCGCGGGTGGTGCGCGCGGTGACCTTGGAGCCGGTGAAGGCCTGTGGAAGCGATTGGAAGGTGAGACACGGAAAGGAAGGAATCAGCCGCCGCACTTTTTGCCGAAGCGCCGGGTGCGCTATCGCTGGACGCGCGTGTGCGGGCTAGAGGACGGCACACGGCGGGTAGGAGGCGCGCACGAGTACCGTGCGATTCCCCGCCACTCGCTCGCCACACATTCGCGCGAGGCGCCGCTCGGATCGCGCGCCGGGCGCGTTTTCCGAGCGCGCCGTTCCGAAGGAGCGCGACGCGAATCAGCGCCGGTGGAAAAGCGTCCAAAATCGATACGGGACGGCGCCGGACATCGAGACGTACCGTGCGCGCGACGAGAGGGGAAGCCTGCATGACGCCGTGCATTGTGCTACGACTTGTGGTGTGTGCGGTAGGTGAACGAAGTCACGAACCTGTGGCACGTAGAGTGACGAGAAGGCCGTGCTTCCGCCGCACTCGAAGGCGAAAAACGTTTTATCCGAAAATCGCTAAAAAGCCAGCGCCAACCCGTCCTTGGCAGTGTCGGAGACTCGCCGCACGTCGCACCGCCGACTCGAACTTGATGACGAGCGATTCTTGCAACCGCCCACAACCCCTCGGACATGGGCGGCAAAGGCAAAGCTCCCGGGGGTAAGGGTCCCGCCGGAGGCCGTGGCGGCGGGCGAGGCCGCGGCGGGCGAGGCGGCGGCGGCCACGGCGGCGGCGGCCCGCGACGCGGTGGCGGGCTCCAGCCCGACTGGGCACGGGGTTTCGGCACGCGTTTCTGCTCGTGCACGGTGGAGAACTGCGGGCGACCGCACGAGGGCGACGAGGACCCCGAGGCGAACGACGCCGCGTCCGTGGTGTTCCCCGTCCCCCTCGCGATGTGGGACCTAGGCCAGTGCGACCCGAAGCGTTGCAGCGGTCGGAAACTCGCGCGGTTGGGGTGCCTGCGCGAGCTCAGGCTGCAGCAGCGATTTCCCGGCGTCGCGCTCACGCCGAGCGCGACGGATTGCGTTTCGCCCGGGGACTACCACCTGATCCACAGCGACGGCCTCGCGGTGGTGGACTGCTCGTGGAACCGCCTGGACGACGTCCCGTTCGCGCGCATAAAGTCCGCCGCGCCGCGCCTGCTGCCGTGGCTGGTCGCGGCGAACCCGGTGAACTACGGCAAGCCGTGCAAGCTGACGTGCGCCGAGGCGCTCAGCGCGGGGCTGTACATCAGCGGCTACCGCGACGCCGCCGAGCTCTTGATGAACAAGTTCAAGTGGGGCCACGGGTTCATCACGCTTAATCGAGAGGTGTTGGAGAGCTACGTGGCGTGCGAGACGGGCGCGGAGGTCATAGAGACGCAGAACAGGTGGCTCACCGAGGGCGGGCCCAAGCGCGGGGTCTCCGCGCCCCGCGACTTTCCGGAGTCGTCGGAGAGCGACGAGGATGAGTCATCGGGGAGCGAGGACGACGGCGTGCCTCCCCTGGAGCCGAACCGGAACAAGACGCACAATCGCATAGGCGGCGAGTCCCGCCGGTCGGCGTTCCCGTCTCGCGAAATGCCCCCGTCCTCCGAGGACGAAACCGAATCCGAATCCGAATCCGCGGACGCGTCCGGCGGGAACCTCGCCGAGCGCGTCGCCGCCGTCTCCGTGCGCGAAGGAGAGGCGGGACACTAGAGCGCTTTAGATCGAACGTAGGACGTCGTTTCGCGCGATGAGGGGATTTTTTCAAGAACACCCCGCGAGAAGAGAGACACGAGACACGCGAAGGCGACGACGCGTCGAGCCTCCGCGGCGACGACGGAAAACGAAAAGCGCCTACCCCGCGCTCTGCGAAGGGACGCGGACGCGCGTCACTTTCACCCCAGCCTTGGGCTTGCGCTTCCTCCCCCCGCCCCCTTTCTTCCGCGCGCGCGTTGGCGGGTCGGGCGTCGGCGCGTGCGGGGTGCCGTAGATCTCGCGGTTGATCGCCTCCATGTCATCCGCCGCCTCCTCCGCGGTGAGCGTCAGGTTGAACGTCGGCTGCGCGCGCCCACCGAGGACTCGCGGTCGGCCGACGAAGCGTGTCTCCGTGGGCGGGACACCGCAGTAGTACGCGGGGGGCGTCTTTTTCCCTGGTTCGCCGTCCGCCCACCGCGTGAGCTCCCAACGCAAGAAGCCGGGGGTGACGAGCCTGGGGTCGAGGTCCATGACGTCAGCCATGTTGAGGCGCCCGCGAGAGTGCCCCACGTCCGCGTGGGGCGCGACGAGTTCCTCGGCACGAACGACTATGTAAAACAAAAAACCTTTCGGGCCCGAAAAGAAAACGTTTCGTTCGCGCGAGACGCCTTGGTCGTCGGCGCGAAACCGAACGCTCCCGTCGTATACGGCTGTTACGTATACGCGTATACGCCTGAACAGAAAGCCGCCGTCTCGATACGTCACAAACCTCCCTCTCATACTCTACTTAAGATATCGACCTCAAATCAGGTCCGCGACGTTCTGAGGCATCTCGTCGATCTGCGTGGAGTAGTACTGCTCTATGTCGCGGAGCGCGCCGACGTCATCCGCCTTGACGAAGTTGATCGCGACGCCCTTGCGCCCGTACCGCCCGCTGCGCCCGATGCGGTGGATGTAGTTCTCGCGAATCAGCGGTAGGTCATAGTTTATGACCAGCGAGACCTGCTGCACGTCGATGCCTCTCGCCCAGACGTCCGTGGTGATGAGCACGCGCGTCGTGCCCCCGCGGAACTCGCCCATGATGGCGTCGCGCTCCTTCTGGGGCATGTCGCCGTGCATCGCCGAGACGGTGAAGTTGTTGGCGCGCATCTTCTCCGTGAGCCAGTCAACCTTCTTCTTGGTGTTGCAGAAGATGACCGCCTGCGTGATGGTAAGCGTGTCGTACAGGTCGCACAGCGTGTCGAACTTCCACTCCTCCTTCTCCACCGCCACGAAGAACTGCTTGATCCCTTCCAGCGTCAGCTCGTCGCGCTTCACCAGGATGCGGATCGGGTCCGTCATGAACTTGGAGGTCATCTCCAGCACATCCACCGGGAGCGTCGCGGACACGAGCACCACCTGCGTCTCCGGGGGCAAGTACCGGTACACGTCGTAAATCTGTTCCTTGAATCCTTTGTTCAGCATCTCGTCCGCCTCGTCCAGCACTAAGGTTTTGATGTTTCGCGTGCGTAAGTTCCGGCGCTTGATCATGTCGAACACGCGACCGGGCGTGCCGCTCACGAGGTGCACACCCCGGTCCAGCACCTTGGCGTCCTCGCCCACGGACCTCCCCCCTATGCACGCGTGCACCTGTACGCTCATGAAGTTCCCGAGTGCGAGCGCGGTCTTCTCCGTCTGCGTCGCGAGCTCGCGCGTGGGGGAAAGCACCAGCGCCTGCACCTCGCGCGTGGACGTGTCGAGCATCTGGCAGAGCGCCAGCGAGATCATCGATGTCTTGCCCGTACCGCTCTGCGCCTGCGCGATGACGTCGCGCCCGGCGCAGATGGGCATGATCGCCCTCTGCTGAATCGCGGAAGGCTTTTCGAAGCCGTACGAGTACAGACCTCGCAACAGGTCCTCGCGGATGCCCATCGCGTCGAACGTCGACGTGACGCTCACGCCCTTCGACGTCTCGAAGCTGATGTTCTCGTCTTTGTCGTGATCCGTCCGCATTTCCTCGTCGCGCGAGCCCTTGATGTCATCGCGAGCGTCCCTGTCCCGCCCCCGGTCCCTGTCTCTGTCTCTGTCTCTGCCCGCGCGGGGCATGGCGACCGAAGAGGCGACGCGCGGTGGTTCCGCGGCGAAGCGTCTCGAGAAGTGAGGAGACGACGGGGCAATTCAACCCTAAAAGTCGGCGGTGCTCGTCGGTTCGCGCGCGCGGCGAAAATCGCGACGATTTTTTCATGCAGAAAACAACCGAGGCTGTCGTACACCGCGCCGCACGATGGCGTGCGCGTCGCTCACCCAGGCGCCTCGCGCGGCATGCCA
>Ga0181564_10001649_pt1 | contig 19904 bp, 22 predicted proteins | sample 011ome_24_FD_134512 | JGI IMG/M metagenome (GOLD analysis project Ga0181564, IMG submission 134512) | Coastal salt marsh microbial communities from the Groves Creek Marsh, Skidaway Island, Georgia - 011513CT metaG (megahit assembly) | ecosystem: Environmental > Aquatic > Marine > Intertidal...
AAGTGGTAGGCATGAAGATTTAAACGCAGGATCAATTGTGATTGGCGCTTTATCGGTTCTTTATTTTATCGCCTAATTAAATAAGCTAGTGATTGGCTTTGTCTTCCTCATCCCAGGGGAAGACAGGCCAAGTTTCTTGAGTTATTTCCTCAACATATGTATTCGCTAAAGGAAGACCCCTTGGCTTAGCGTAAACAACAGCTAAATGCATATTTGGCATAAACTCTCTTAGTGCTTTTGCAGTTCCTCCTTTATCGACTATATCGTCAATAACTAAAACAACTTCATCTGTTTTTGGAGCTCGGTGAACAAATGCTTCTCCTGCTTCTCTATGGATATAGCTTTGTATTGAGACAATATCGACATCTTGGATTCCAAGACAGTAAGCCACAACTGATGCTGGAACAAAGCCGCCTCTTGAGACAACGACCATTTTTGTAAAATTTATATTTTTATTTTTAATTAATTCAGCAAGCTTGACAGCTTTTTCATGAATTTCATCGTATGTTGGAAAAACAAGGTTATGATTCATTTAATTATTAAATAAGAAGTGCATTACGTCACCGTCTTGCACAGCATATTCCTTTCCCTCACTTCTTAGTTTGCCTAATTCTCTAGCTTTTGCTTCTCCTTTGCAAGCAATAAAATCTTCTGATGAAATAGTTTCAGCTCTTATAAATCCACTTTTAAAATCAGTGTGGATTTTTCCGGCTGCATCCGGAGCAAGAGTATTTTTTTCAATGGTCCACGCCCTACTTTCCATCTCTCCAGAAGTAAAATAAGTAATTAAATTGAGAGTATTGTAGCCTTCTTTAATAATTTTATTTAAACCTGACTCTTCTAATCCAAGAGACGATAAAAAGTCAGATTGCTCTTCATCAGATAATGTTGCAATTTGTGACTCAATATCTGCAGAAATTAAAATTATATTTGATTCAATATGGTTCTTAAAATTTTCTGAGAATTTATTGCCATTGATAATTGAGTTTTCGTCAACATTACAGACATAAATTACAGGTTTAAGTGTTATTAAATTATATTCATTTAGATATGTTTTTATTTCTGAAATATTTTTAATAGATCTAGCAGCCATTCCACTTGATAGATGAGAAATTACCTGATCAATATATTGAGCTTTCTTTAAAGCATCTTTATCCCCTTTTTTAACTAATTTTTGTATACCTGAACTTATCTTTTCAAGCATTTCAAGATCCGATAAAATTAGCTCAGTTTCAATAACATCTGAATCACTAATTGGATCAATTGAATTATTAACATGAGTAATATTTTCATCTTCAAAACATCTAACTAAGTGAATGATTGCATCAACTTCCCTTATATGTGATAAAAATTTATTTCCTAGACCTTCACCTTTTGAGGCCCCTTTGACAAGTCCAGCTATATCGTAGAATTTTAAAGTAGCAGGAATTACTTTTTTTGAATTTGATATTTCACTTAATTTATAAATCCTATCATCAGGTACAATAACTGTACCTTCGTTAGGTTCTATTGTACAAAAAGGATAATTTGCAGCTTCGGCTGCTATTTTTTTTGTGAGAGCATTAAATAGAGTAGATTTTCCAACATTTGGAAGTCCTACTATTCCACAACTAAACCCCATTAGTTTATTTTAACTTTATTCATAAATGTGGAATATTCGCCTTTAATTAGTAAATTAATATTATTTGAGATATTTTCATTTATTTCATTAAATATATCTAATTCGTTCTTTTTAAAGTTAGATAGCACATGCTTAATGACTAAGTCCTTATTTCCAGGATGATCAATTCCCATTCTTATTCTATTATAGTTTTTGCCTAAAAAGCTATCAATTGATTTTAGTCCGTTATGACCGGCAGGATTACCACCTTCTTTGATACGAATTTTTCCAAGTTTTAAATCTAAGTCATCATGGAAAATAAATATATTTTTTGTTTCAATTTTATAAAATTTTATTAGCTTTGATATCGATTGCCCACATTCATTCATAAATTCATGAGACTTAAAAATAATAATTTTTTTTCTATTTATTTGTAATTTAAAACTGTCGCCACCAAATTTATTTCCATTAATGGGTTCAGCATTCAAGTTTTCACAGATTTTATCAATAGCCATGAACCCAATATTATGACGATTAAAAGAATATTTTTCTCCAGGATTTCCTAGTCCTATCAAAGCAATCATAGATAGCTAGTATATGGTAAAAAAATTTTTAAAAAAGAATCTTTAAGATTTATCTTCTTCTTTTGAATCTTGCGCGGCGTCAGGAGCTTTCGCATTAGCATCGCCTTCTGCAGCAGCTGCTTCATCTCCCTCAGCAGCTTCAGCTTGTGCTTCAGGTTCTTTAACTACCGTAGGCGCAGCCACAGATGCAACAGTAAAATCTCTATCAGTAATAGTTGGTGTTATACCCTCATCTAAATTAACCATTGAAATTCTAATTGTATCTCCAATTTCAAGACCCGTAAGATCAAATACCAACTCTTCAGGAATATTGTTTGCAGGGCAGTTCAATTGAACAGTTCTTCTATTAACATTTAATACACCGCCTCGCTTAAGACCAGGAGATGATTCCTCATTAATAAACTTCGTAGGAATATCTAGGGTAACTTTTGAATCCTCTGATAATCTAAGAAAATCAACATGTATTGGTTGATCTGAGAGAGGGTGAAATTGAACATCTCTTGGGATTGCAAGATTTTTTTTACCATCAATACTAAGATTAAATATTTTTGTTAAAAAACCACCGGCATTTAGTTCTTTTTGTATAAAAATCTTATCAACGGCAATATTTACTGGTTCTTCATTAAGGCCATATAAAATTGAGGGAATTTTCCCTAAAGCCATAATTTTTTTTACAGCAGATTTTCCTGCTCCTTCTCTAATTACAGCTTCAATATTTGTTTCTTTTGCCATGATATTTTTAGAGGTATTAAATTAAATTATTATAGAAGGCAAGCCAAATTAATTAAAATTCAAAAAGGCTTGAGACAGAGCTTTCCTCAGAAATTCTCTTTATTGCTTCTCCTAATAGGTCAGAAATAGGTATGATTCTTATTTTTTTAAGCTCCTTAGCATTTTCTGTATTATTGATTGTATCTGTAATTACGACTTCTTTTAACTTAGATTCTTTTATTCTTACAAGAGCTTTTCCTGACAGCACCCCATGCGTTACATAAGCAGTCACACTATTGGCGCCAATATCTATTAATTTGTCTGCAGCGTTACAGATAGTTCCAGCTGAGTCAATAATATCATCCAAAATGATACAGTCTTTGCCATTAACATCACCAATTATATTCATAACTTCACTTTCGCCAGCTTTTGGCCTTCTTTTATCAACTATCGCGATTGATGCGCCAAATTTACTAGCTATCGCTCTCGCTCTTACTACTCCACCGATATCTGGAGAGACAGCTACTAGATTTGATAAATCAAAGTGCTCTTTAATATCTCTGGAAAAAACTGGACCAGCAAAAAGATTATCAGTTGGTATATCAAAAAATCCCTGAATTTGTTCCGCGTGTAGATCAACAGTTAGAACTCTATCAGCTCCTGCAGTGGAAATTAAATTTGCTACTAATTTAGCTGATATTGGTGTTCTTGGACCTGGTTTACGATCTTGTCTAGCATAACCAAAATAGGGCAGTACAGCAGTTATACGCTTCGCAGATGCTCGTTTTAATGCATCAATAATGACAAGGAGTTCCATTAAATTATCATTAGCAGGGTAAGATGTGGACTCTATTACAAAGACATCTTCTCCTCTAATATTTTCTTTTATTTCAACGTAAACCTCTTCATCAGCAAATCTACGTATAGTCGCCTTTGCAAGATCAATCTGAAGATATTTGCCAACGTCTGAAGATAGGGGAAGGTTGCTATTTCCTGCAATAATTTTCATTATATCTAATCTTTTATAACAATTGTTGAAATCATTCTACCATAATCATTTTCTTTTTTATTTAATGACTTTCTATAACTAAAGCATATGTGCTCTGATTTATAGGTATCAATAATGATTGAATTAGTGCTACGAATGCCAAGAATTGATAGCTTATTCACAATAAAATTCCTCAAAGAAAATTTATATTTACCTTTTTTTAGGCTCTTTTTAATAAAAAATTCTGAGTTGCGTTGATTAATATTTAAAAATTTATCATAAAAATCTTTTCCAACTTCATAAGACTCTTGATCAATACAAGGACCTATAGCGCATCTAATGTCTTGTGGCTTTGAGCCAAGCTCTTGCATTTTGCTTATAGTATTTTCAATTATACCACTTAATGCTCCTTTCCATCCAGCATGACATGCGCCAATTACTTGTTTGATTGGGTCATAAAATAATACTGGTGCACAGTCAGCAGTTAAAATTCCTAGAATTATATTTTTTTTATTTGTTACTAATCCATCAAAATATAAATTATGTCTTCTTAAATTATGATTATTTATTTCTAGAACTTTATTTGAGTGAAATTGATGTAACGTGAAAATATTATTGATGCTTAAGTCGTAGTAATTTGCTACAAATTTTAAATTTTTATTTATTTTTTTTCTATCATCACTCGATCCTTTGCCACAATTCAAACTTGAATATTGACCAGTTGAAACTCCACCTAATTTTGTAAAGAAGCAGTGATCCACACCAAGTAAATTTTTTGAAAAAAACATTATGTATTAGTGCTAAATTGTAAAAATTTAAATAAGTTACCCATTTTATCGATATCAATTAATCTTGATACTTGACTTAAAATTTCTTTTTCTTTTTCCTTATTTTTTTCTATGAGCATTTCGGCACGATAATTAATACCATTATTTATTAAGAATTCTCGTTGAGTTTGTATTGATTTACTGCTTATTTTATTTTCTCCAAGAATTTCCAAAAAACTTTTAAAGTTGACGCTCGATGTTAAATCTTGTCTTCCAATATTATCAAGAAAATTAGTCTTTTTATTATCTTTAATAGACTGGAGGGTGCTGATATTAGGCGCAGATGTGTAACCATAATCCATGACTATCATCATTCCTGAGTTTTTTAGTAAAAGCTTAGTTATCTTTTCAAAAACTAAATTTGCAACTGGCGATGTCTCAACAATCTGATTATTATCTAATAAATCTAAATTAAATAATGACTTGTACTCATTTCTAATTTCTTTTTTATCAAAAATAAACTTACCAGAATTCATTATAACTATTGTTTCATATAAATTATTATTGATTTTTTGACCTTGAATAATTGGAAAGACATCAAAAAACTCATTAGCTATTATAATGGAATAGTCATTTGGTAATTGATCAACTGAGGAATGTATATTACAACCTGTAAACAGTGTAGCTAAATTCACTTTATAGCTCTCATTAATTTCAACAAAATGAATATCATAATTAATCTGATTATTTGTAATTGAGGATAAAACCCTTGTAACATCGCTCATCAGAGTCCCTTTTCCAGGGCCTAGTTCAATTAAATTAAATTTTTTAATATTATTTTTTTTAATATAATTAGCGATATAGACTCCAACTATCTCACCATAAAGTTGAGATATTTCAGGAGCAGTAATGAAATCACCTTTTTTTCCTAAAGGATTTTCTGATCTATAATAGCTTAATTCTAATTTATTTAGTGAGATATCAATGAATTCATCAAGAAAAATATACCCCTTCTCTTGGATGATGCTTAGAACTTTATCTTTAGGCTCAATCTGCATTGCTTTTTTTTATAAAGAACAACATTATAAATCCTGCAATTATCATTGGTATCGATAGTAGCATTCCCATTGTAAAGAAACTAAAAATAAATCCTAATTGCGCATCAGGTTCACGAGTAAATTCAATTAAGAATCTAAATGATCCATAAAGGATTAGGAAAACTGAACTAATGAATCCTGGATTTGACAATTTTCTAAATCCAAAGATTAGAAAATTAAGTATCAAAAATATAATGACACCCTCAAAAAAGGCCTCATATAATTGACTTGGATGCCTAACTTGACCATCTGTATTGGGAAAGATCATGCCAAATAAGGATGATGCAGGTCTTCCATACAATTCTCCATTTATAAAATTTGCAATTCTTCCAAAAAAAATCCCAACTGGGGCAGATGAACAAATTAAGTCACTTATGATATAAAATTTTATTTTATATTTTTGTTGTATGTAAAAAATGGCAGTTATAATTCCTGCTAAGCCACCATGAAATGATAAACCGCCTTCCCATATGTAGAATGCACGTAGGGGATTATCTAAATAATATCCTCCATTATAAAAAATTACATAAGCGAGGCGCGCTCCAATAATTAAGCCAATTATAGAATAAAAAATAAGATCATCTATTGACTGACTCTCAAGATTTGTTTTGAAGCCATACAATGCTTTTTTATTTGACAATAATTTAATATATTGCCATGCAAATAAAAATCCGATTATATAAGCCATTGAATACCATCTGATTTCAAATGAACCTATAGAAAATATAATTGGACTAATGGATGGATAATCGAGATAGATCATGTATTTTAATATAAACTAATAATATTTTATCCTCAATGAAACCTAGTAATAATTTAAAAACTTTTGCCGCAAAGATATTTTTAAATATTTATGAGTTCTCAAGTATATTTAAAGATGAAATAGAAATATTAAAAACCTTTAGAAAAGAAAGAAAAGTGAATAAAGAGGAATTAAGAAGAAATGAAAGCAATTAGTAGTAAAACTGTTTTAATTATAGGTGCTGGTAATATGGGCATTTCATTTATACATGCATTAATAAGGAATAAATTTACACATAAAAAAATTCTGGTTCTTGAGCCCAAACCCTCAAAAGAGCTTTTAAATTTAAGCAAAAAAAAGAAATTAGTTTTAATTAAAAAACAAGAAGATTTCCAAAATTTAATACCTGATATCGTGTTACTAGCTGTAAAACCTAATCAGCTTAAAGGACTATTTTCTTTAAACTTAATAAATTTAACAAAAAAATCAGTTATACTTTCTATTATTGCAGGCAAAAAAACATCTACATTGAGAAAGCTAACCAATCAAAATTATAATATTGTGAGATCAATGACAAATACTCCAATATCTGTTGGAATGGGTTCTTCAGTTGTTTACTTTGATAAGAAAACAACACCAAAGGCAAAAAAATTATCAAAACAATTTTTTAGTCTTGTTGGACAAGTTGTTGAGGTTGGTAGAGAGTCACAGATTGATTCATTTACTGCTATATTTGGGAGTGGGCCAGCGTATGTTTATTTCTTTATTGAGACATTAACAAAAATTGCTTTGAAAAATGGCTTTAAATTATCTGATCAAATGATTATCCATCTTTTTTTAGGTGCAGTTTTACTAATGGTTAATAAAAAAGAACACCCAAAGATTCTTAGGCAAAAAGTTACCAGCAAGGGTGGTACAACAGATGCAGCAATAAAGTCACTGCTTTCTTCAAATAAATTTTATGATATTTTAAATAAAGCAATTATTAAGGCAAAAAAAAGATCAAAAGAGTTAGCTTCAATCGCTACTTAACTTAAGTGCCATATTTGCTTTTGTTCTGAATTCTTCATTATAGCCCAACTCTTTAAGAAAAGAAATTATATCTGAATTCCAGCCTTCACTGCTTGCATATTCAATTAGGATTATTTTTGGATACAAGTTTTGATCTGCTTTTTTAAAGAAAGGAATTAAAGCCTTATCTTCATGTCCTTCAATATCAATTTTGATACCTGAGATTTTTTTTATGTTATGTCTTTCAAGTATATTTAAAAGAGTATCACATACAATCTTTATTGATGTAGAAGAATTCGTTTTTTCTAAATATGCTGATCCAAAACCAAGATTCAAATTAAGAAAAGCGTCATCCTCATTATCGCTAACAGCACAATTTTCAACAATAATAGGTGAAATACTTTTTTTATGTGCCAACAACAATGAATGATTTTCTTGAATTCTTGGTACAAATTTTATGTTGGGTTCAACGGATATGATTTTATTAGTACAGTTATGAAAGCTAATAGTCTGAGAATAATAGCCATAATTAGCTCCAATATCTATAAATGCACCATCTTTTCTAAGATTATTAATAAGAAAATTTATTTACTTTAAATTATAATTTTGAAAAATAGCTTTGAAATCAGTATCGAAAAAAATTCTGAACGGAACATGATTTATTGTCAGATTAATAGCGCCAGATTCTTTGGAAAGTAATCTTATTATAGATATAAAAAATTTTCTGAAAATCCCTCTTGTTCCTATGATTGAAATTCTTGAAAAGAAGATAAGAAATTTAATCAAGATAGTATTCATATAATTTTACTGGTTTTCAATCTTTATCTTTACAGCCAAACCTCCAAGATAGCTGTCTTCCAGGTTTATCGTTCCGTTGATTTGTGAGAGTAAAGATTTTGTAATAGACAGCCCCAGTCCAGAGTTCGCTTTGTTTTGATTTCTACTCTTATCAATACGATAAAATGGTTTTAATACATTTTCCTTTTCATCATCTGGAATACCAGAGCCATTATCATGTATATCAATTAAAATAAATTTACTGCTCATTTCTATTAATATCTTTATATGGTCTGCATATAGAATAGAATTATTTAGTATATTTATTATAATACGATTAAATATATTTTCATTTACAAGTGAGTCATTACTTTTAGTCACTTCAACTTCAATATGCTTGTCTATAAAGTTGATATCATTTTTTATTTTTAATATCGCTTCTACTGGATTTATATTTCCAGTTTTTACCTGCTGCTCTGTTGATGAAAATTCTAGGTATTCACTTAACATTTCATTCATATGTTGTATTTCATCATTAAGTGATTTTTTTATTACCTCTTTTTCGATTGTTTCAGTTTGTAAACGCATACGAGTTAAAGGAGTTTTTAAGTCATGACTTACACCGGCAAGCATGAGTGAGCGTTGATCAATTTGTTTTAAAATTCTATCTTTCATTTTTAAGAATTCGTTGGCAGCAAGTTTAACTTCTGAAGCTCCAGATATCTTGAAGTCATCAATGTTTTGCCCTTTTCCAAAACTTTCTGCAGCTCTTGCAAGGTTAATAATTGGTTTAATTTGATTTTTAAGAAAAAACATAGAAATGATTATTAGTATTAGTGCAGAAATAATTTGCCATCCTAAAAAAATATGATTTCTAGAGGTTGTTATTCTGTTTTTATGAAGTATGAACTTAAAAAATTTTGTGTTAGATGGAAGTATAATATAGAATTCATCAGTTTCTCTGATTTCATCAATATATACTTTTGATAAAGCAATATTTTTTAACTCATCCCTAAGAGTTTCATAAATTATATCTTCTTTAAGTTTAATTCTGTTTACAGAATCAGGTAAAGAATCATATATTTTTACTTCAAATTTTAATTGATCTTCATAGGTATCAAAATTTAATTCACTATTAGAATTATATAAATTTAATATGAGACTAATTTCTTGAACCACAGTCCTTGACAGTTGATGTAATGTTCTTTCCCATAAGCTGTTGTAATAATATGATAAAATAATAAGTTGAAATACTATGAATGGAAAAACAACTATTAATGTCGTTCTTCCAAGTAAGCTTTGTGGTAAAAAATCTTTAATCCTCATATCAATCTATCCATAAAACGTAGCCAGAGCCTCTTTTGGTTTTAAGGTACTTTGGAACTTTTGGGTTTTTTTCTATTTTTTTCCTCAGTCTATTGATACATACATCTAATGTTCTTTCTTGATTAAAACCTAGTGATTTTATTAGAAACTCTCTCTCAAAAGATTCTCCTGGTTTGGAAGATAAAATTTCTAATATCTTTACCTCATTTTCACTCAGTGATAGGTCTTTATCTAAGCCTTTTATTGAACCAGTACTTAAATCAAGCAAAATATTATTCAGTTGAAGTGTTTTATTTTTTGATTTGACGGAACTTTTCTTTAAAATATTATTTATTCTAAGTTCAAGCTCTTTTGGTTCAAATGGCTTAGCAATATAATCATCAGCCCCCATTTCTAAGCCATAAATAACATCTTTTTTTTCGTCCATTGCTGTTAGATGAATAACGGGTACATTTGAAAAATTTCTAATTTCCCGAGTTAAGTCAAACCCATTCATACCAGGCATCATTATATCAACAATCAATAGATCAAATTTAATAAAATCTATCATTCCTTTTGCTTCACTTGCATTTTCTGCCGTAGAAACTAAAAAATCTTTACTCTGTAAAAATGATTTCAATAGAGATCTAATTTTATCATCATCATCAACAATCAGCAGGTGAAATTTAGTACTCATTTTTTTTTCTTTTCACAATATTACTTATAATTTGATTAAAGCCTTGAACAGAATTAGAGCCAGATTTCTGAAAGGCGTCAGATATATCTTTTAGAATTGGCTCTAATATATTATCTAGCATTCTATTGGTTTGATTTGATAGATATAGATTTTTTTTTCTACCATCTTCTAAATTGATTTTCTGAATTATAAAATTCTTGAGTATAAGTTTTTTTAAAACTCGATTAAGACTTTGCTTACTTATATCCAGCTCCTCCATAAGTTCATTAAATATTATTCCTGGATTTAAGTTAATGATCAAAAGACATCTAATATCCGCTATTCCAAATGTGTCATTATTTATTTTATCGAGAATAATCTTTTCAAAATTTTTAGAGACATTAAAAAAAGTATTTAAAGACTCTTTTACTTTATCTTCTCTCAGATAAAGAAGAGGTGATCCCTTCGGACCATTAAAATTTAAGTCAGACATTATGACATAATAATTTTAAAAATAGATATTAATCAAGAAATATTTATGTTAATTAGCTATTTCTCAGTTATTATTTTTTTAGCTTATGACCTCAAAACCTTTCGATAATAGAGACGGTATTATTTGGATGAATGGCAATTTCATTGATTGGAATGATGCAAGATGCCACATAATTACCCAAGGGATGCACTATGCAAGTGCAGTTTTTGAGGGTGAGAGGGCTTATAACGGTAAAATTTTCAAGTCCATGGAACATACTAAAAGGCTATTTAAATCAGCTGAAATTGTAGGTATTAAGATTCCTTTTAGCATGGATGAGATTAATGTCGCAAAAGATGAGCTTATAAATAAGATGGGTTTAAAGGACTGCTACGTCCGTCCAATAGCATGGAGAGGAAGTCAACAAATGGGCCTTTCTACTTCAAGCGCAGATATAAATGTTGCTATTGCTGTGTGGGATGATTGGGCATCATACTTTAAAATAGAAGATAGAAAAGCAGGTTTAAAATTAATTACATCACCTTGGAAAAGACCATCACCTGATACAGCTCCTTGTGAAGCTAAAGCTTCTGGACCATATGTAATTTGTACAATGTCAAAGGAATTTGCAGAAGAAAAGGGATACAATGATGCTCTTATGCTTGATTATCGAGGTTATGTAGCAGAGGGCACTGGTGCAAATATATTTTTTATTAAAGGTAATGAAATTCATACTCCTATTCCAGATTGTTTTTTAAATGGAATTACTCGCCAAACAGTTATTGAGATGGTCTCTAAAAATGGTTTTTCTGTCACAGAGAAATATATAAAGCCAGAGGATATTTCAAATTATGATGAGGCTTTTTTGACAGGAACAGCTGCAGAAGTTACACCAATTCAGTCAATAGATGAAAACATTTTTCAAACTGGAGAAAAGACTCAGACATTTAAATTTATGCAAGAGTTTCACGATCTTGTTAGATCTTGATCAAAAAATTGCCCTGTAATATTTATACCCACTTATAAGTGCAAGTACCATTGATGCCCACAATAAAATAATTCCAATATTTAGAATAAATATCGAATTTTCTATTGATGCGCTAAAAAGTATAAGTACAAGACTTATCATTTGAATTGCAGTTTTCACTTTTCCGATGCTAGAAACATCAATTGTGCCTTCAAGCTTAATATTTGCCGCGTATTCACGAAGTCCAGAAATAAAAATTTCTCTAAAAATAATTAATAGTGCTGGAATAATGTTAATGTGTGCAATGGTTCCATTGATCATTAAGACTGTAAGAACGCCAACTACCAATAATTTATCAGCAATTGGATCAAGCATTTTTCCAAATTCAGATGTACTATCGTGATACCTCGCAATTAATCCATCAAGAAAATCAGTGAATGAAACAAATATGAATAATATTACAGAGTATAAATTTAATTGATAACTTGATGATAAAATCATAAATAATAAAAGTGGTAATAATAAAATTCTTGATAGAGTTAGTATATTTGGAAGATGCTTCATTAGTTTCTAAAAAAATTATATATTTTTTGGGCAAGTCCTTTGTGGATACCTTTTACCTTCATTAGATCTTGAGGTGAAGCATTTTTAATATGTAAAACAGATCCAAAATGATTTAATAGCAACTTTCTTTTTATGCGACCAAGTCCATCTATAGCCTCCAATTCAGATGATTTCATATCTTTTTTACGTTTTGCCTGATGGGCTCCCAGAGCAAATCTGTGAGACTCATCTCTAATTCTTTGTACAAAGAAAAATGATGAAGTATCTTTTTTAATAAAGCCTTTTTGATTGTCGTATATTATTTGATCCAATGACTCTTTTCTTCCTTCACCTTTAAATATTGAAAGTACGCTAATACTATTTAATCCTTTATCATCTAATATTTCTCTAGCTAAATCATAGTGTCCTTTGCCACCATCAATAATAATTAAATCTGGAAGTTTGTTATATTTTTTATTATCGTTAATTGCTTCATTGCTGAATCGTCGGTTGAGCACATGTCTCATCATTCCATAATCATCGCTTAATTTAACATTTTTTGAGTCAATATTAAATTTGCGGTAACACTTCTTATCAAAGCCTTCACTCGTGTATACAACCATAGCACCGACAGCATTTTTTCCAAATAAATGACTGTTATCAAAAGCTTCAATACGTCCAATATGTTTTTTAATTCCAAGGTTGTCTCTCAAAGATTCAAGGTTTTTAGAGTCGCTAAGTTTTTGAGCAATGTGATTTTTTAGAGAGATTTCAGAGTTTCTATTTGCATACTTAATAATATCTAGTTTTTTGCCTTTAACTGGAAGATTAAATCTAGTTTTAAAGTCATAAATAGAATGTAATGATGATACAATTAGGTTTTCATCATTTAACTTATGATTTATTAATACTTCACGCGGTGGACTGTACTTAGTATAAAAATCTACAACAAATCTCTCCAATATTTCTGAGGTTTGATCTTCATCACTATGTTTTGGAAAATATGATCTATTTCCCCAGTTTTGACCTGATCTATATATGAAAACTTGTATACATGATCTATTGCCTTGTCGTGCAATTGAAATGACATCAGTATTTTTAATATCTTTTAAATTTATATTTTGTTGACTTTGAATTTGTGTTAATGCAACTATTTTATCTCTGTAGCTCGCTGCTTTTTCAAAATTAAGGTTATTACTTTCATTATCCATTTTTATTGATAATTCTTCTTGTAAATTACTATGTTTGCCAGAAAGAAAATCTTCTGCACTCTTAACAGAGTCTAAGTAATCTTCTTTACTAATTGTATAATCAACACAAGGTCCACTGCATCTCTCTATTTGAAACAGTAGACAAGGTTTTGTTCTATTTTCAAATATTGTATCTTCACATGATCTCAATAAGAAAACCTTTTGAAGTATCTTGAGTGTATAATCTAAAGAGGAAATAGTTGCAAAAGGTCCAAAATATTTACCTTTAATACTTTGTTTCCCTCTATGCTTTTTTATTTGAGGATAATCATGCTCATAATTAATCAAAATATAGGGGAAAGATTTATCATCTCGAAGTAGAATGTTGTATTGCGGTTTTATTTTTTTAATTAAATTTGCTTCTAGCAAAAGAGCTTCTTTTTCAGTTTCAGTAACAACCACATCAATCTTCTCAACCTGAGACATAAGTCTTTTGATACGATTAGATAAGCTATTAGGGTTAAGATAACTTTTAAGTCTATTTTGGATATTTTTGGCTTTTCCTACATAAAGTATCTTGTCGTTCGCATTTACCATCTTGTAAATTCCTGAAGATTTTGGCTGTTGATCTACTATTTTTTTTAGTGTTTCAATGTTCTTCATTTTTCTATGCGAGAACGCTCTATTTCAATTCCAGCACCTGTAGCGCCTTCAATTGCCTCTGGTTTTTCAAGTCTAATTTTCATTGTTTCAATTCTTTTATTTTTAAAACATTCTTGAAATATCTTTTCTGCTAGTTTTTCAAGTAGAATTGTGTGACCAGATTTAATAATTTTTTTTATTTTTTTAGAAATTTGATTATAACAGACAACACTCTGTAGATTGTTATCATTTATTTTTTTTGGATTCCTAACTTTAGCAACTACATTAATTTTAATTGGTTGAGATTTTTCTTTTTCATGTTTGTAGACGCCGACATTAGCTTGTAAGGTGAAATCATTTAGAAAAATAAGATCATAACCTGATTTTTTATTAATCAAATCAGTTTCAGACCTTAATGAATTCAATTTAAGAACATTTTTTAATGTCATTTTAAATGTTCGCCTCCATCAACAGTGATAAATTGACCTGTTATAGCCTTGGATTCAAGTAAAAATATAACCGATTTTACTATTTCAGATGGTGGGGACCCAATTTTAAGCGGTGTACTTTTTACTGATTTTTCAAAATGCTCTTTTGATTGATGAATATTTTTAATCGTTGGTCCAGGTCCAATTGCATTCACCCTAATATTTGGAGCAAAGGATTTTGCCAGAATGATTGTTGCGGTATACAAAGCTGATTTTGATATGTTATATGAAAAAAAAGATGTATCTGGATTAAAAATATTTTGGTCAAGTATATTAATAATATGACCTTGAGATTTTTTCGGTAGTTGCTTATTAAATTCTTGAGATAGTCTTACTGGGGCTAATAAATTTATATTTAAATGATCATTCCACAATTTATCTGAAAAATTCTCAACATTGTCATTCAAAAATAATGAAGCATTATTTATCAAACAATTAATTGTTCCAAAAAACTTTTTAGAACTATCAATGACTTTTTTTATGTTTTTCTGATTACTTAGATCGTTCTTTATCAAGGCACATTTAGACCCTTTATCTTCTACTAGTAGCTTTAATTTCTTGGCTTCTTCTATCGATTTATTGTAGTGAATGATTAGGTTTGTATCTTTGCTTGCAAGAGATAAGGCTATTTCTTTACCCACTCGTTTTGCGCCACCAGTGATCAAAACTGTTCTTTTTTTTGTCATACAATGTACCAAATGTAAGTAGCATAAAATCCAGTAAATAACAAAGCAATGAATTTACCAATTTTTATTTTTAATAATGATAATAATATAACCACACTTGTTGAAAGTATCAGTGTATAAATATGAAAGATAGAATTCTCTGGAATATTAAATATTAAACCTCTAGCTTGAATAATTAGTAGCCCTGGTAAGAAAACAAATAATATATTCATAATATTGCTACCTATAACATTTCCAATACCTATTGCTCCTTTCTTTTTAAGATATGCTAAAATTACTGTGGCTAATTCTGGCAGTGATGTTCCAATCGCTAAAACTGAAACACCTATAACCGTCTCTTGTAAACCCAAATATTTAAACAGATCAAGTGAGTTATCTAAAAATAATTTTCCACCAATAAATATTCCAATAAAGGTAAATATTAATTTTATATAAACAGACTTTTGGAAAATTTGATTATGATCATCGTCATCATCAGTGAGCTCATTTTGATAATTTTTTAAGTAATAAATAAAACCTATTAGAAAAATAAAAAAACCAATTGCAAAAATGAATTTAAATGCTGTATCTATAAAAAAAATAAAAGCAAAGTAGAAAGTTATAAAAAACAAGTATGCATTTGTAGCATTCTTAACTTTTCCTAAATCAATTTTAAAGAATAACGCTGATACACCCAAAATTAGTATCAGATTTGCTATATTAGAACCAATGACATTTCCAATTATTGCATCAGTTGCCGGAACATCCTTCAAGGAAGCAATTATAGTTATGACTAATTCAGGAGCCGATGTTCCAAATGCTACGATTGTTAGGCCAATTAAGATAGGTGAAAGTGAAAATTCTTTAGCAATTATGTCTGCGAACATAATCATGCGATCTGCACAGTAAAGTAATAAAAGAAGACCAGAGATTACTAAAATAGAGCTTGTTATCATTTAATTAAAATATTTTTTTCTTTTTTTTCTTTTATAATTTACTGATCTTATATTAGGCAATTCTAATTCGTTATTTTCTAATCTTTTTATTTCATCTCTTAACTTAGCCGCTTCTTCAAAATTTAAATCTTCTGCAAAATTTAGCATTTTCTTTTTTAAGCTATCTAAGTGCTTCTTTAAATTATTACCAACTAAGTGTTTTTCCTCACTCTCAGGAAGTTCCACATTAACTCGGTCACTTTCGTAAATGCTTTCGAGTATATCACTTATATCTCGTTTAATTGTTTTTGGGGTAATATTATTATCTTTATTAAATTTTTCCTGTATTTTTCTTCTTCTTTTAGTTTCTTCAATTGCTTTTTTCATACTATCAGTTTTTTTATCGGCATATAAAATTACCCTACCATCCACATTTCTTGCTGCTCTTCCAATTGTTTGAACTAAAGAACGTTCTGATCTCAAAAAGCCTTCTTTATCAGCATCTAGAATTGCTACTAATGCACATTCAGGTATATCTAAGCCTTCACGAAGTAAATTAATGCCTACTAGTACATCAAACATACCTCTTCTTAAGTCTCGAATTATTTCTATTCTTTCCAGAGTATCAATGTCTGAATGCATGTATTTTACTTTGATCCCATTTTCATGCATATACTCAGATAGATCCTCTGCCATTCTCTTTGTTAAAGTTGTGACAAGAACTCTGTATTTATTTTTAACAACTTTTTTACATTCTGATATGAGGTCTTCAACTTGACTTTTTGCAGGCCTTATTTCTACTTCAGGATCTATTAGACCAGTTGGTCTGATAATTTGTTCAGTAAAAACACCTTGTGTTTTTTTTAATTCCCATGGTCCTGGAGTAGCAGAGATAAACAAACTTTGTGGCCTCATCATTTCCCACTCTTCAAACTTAAGAGGTCTATTATCTTTACATGAAGGCAATCGAAAACCATATTCAGATAATGTGTGTTTTCTAGTTCTATCTCCTTTATACATTCCCTCAAGCTGAGGTACAGTAACATGACTTTCGTCGACAAATAACAGAGAGTTTTCAGGCAGGTATTCAAAAAGAGTTGGAGGTGGTTCTCCGGGTTTTCTTCCCGATAGATATCGAGAATAATTTTCAATACCTGGACAACTACCCGTAGCTTCTATCATTTCAAGATCAAATTTTGTTCGCTCCTCAATTCTTTGTGCTTCAATTAATTTATTTTCTTTTTTAAACTCTGGAATACGTGACTCAAGATCTTTTCTAATCTGTTTAATTGCATTTTGTAATGTAGGTCTTGGAGTAACGTAGTGACTATTTGCATAAATTTTTATATTTGAAAGTGTTTCAGTTTTTTTTCCAGTAAGTGGATCAAATTCATTTATACTTTCGAGCTCATCCCCAAAAAGAGATATTTTCCATGCTCTATCCTCATAATGTGATGGGAATATTTCAATTAAATCTCCTCTTACCCTAAAAGTCCCTCTATGAAAATCGGTATCATTTCGAGTATATTGTAATGCAATAAGCTTCTGTACAATTTCATTTCGTCCAATTTTTTGATTTTCCTCAAGTTTGATTGTCATAGTACGATACGTTTCAACTGAGCCAATTCCGTATATACAAGAAACACTTGCAACTATAATAACATCATCTCTTTCAAGAAGAGATTGAGTTGCAGAGTGACGCATTCGATCAATTTGTTCATTTATCGAAGCCTCTTTTTCAATGTATGTATTTGAACGAGGTACATATGCTTCAGGAATGTAATAATCATAATATGAAACAAAGTACTCAACCGCATTATTTGGAAAGAACGACTTCATTTCGCCATATAACTGGGCTGCTAAAGTTTTATTTGGAGCAAGAATCAGAGTTGGTCTTTGAGTTTTCTCAATAATTTTTGCCATTGTGAATGTTTTTCCTGAGCCTGTAACACCAAGCAAAACCTGATCATCTTCTTTTTTTGATATATTCTCTACTATTTCCTGTATTGCTTGGGGCTGATCTCCCGCTGGCTTATAATCAGACACAGTTTTGAGAATTTTATTTTTAGACATTTTTGTTCCTACGTATTAAATATAGCTTGTGATTGTGAAAAATCTAATAATTACATTTATAGACAAAAAATATGACAATTTTATCAGAAAATATTTCAAGAATTAAACCCTCCGCAACAATGGCAGTTACCAACAAAGCCAGAGAGCTAAAGGCTGCAGGAGCTGATATTATAGGTCTTGGTGCAGGTGAACCAGATTTTGATACACCCGAAAATATAAAGAAAGCGGCAATTGAAGCAATTAATAATGGTGAAACGAAGTATACAGCAGTTGATGGAACACCTTCTTTAAAGAATGCTATTATTGAAAAATTCAAACGTGAAAATAATATAATTTATTCCGCTGATCAAATTTCTGTTGGTACAGGAGGCAAACAGATTATTTTTAATGCACTTTTAGCAAGTGTTGATCCAGGGGATGAAGTTATTATTCCTGCTCCATATTGGGTCTCATACCCTGATATAGTAGCCTTTGCAGGAGGGAAATCTATTTTTGTTGAGTGTGATGAAAATTCAAATTTTAAAATTACAGCAGAACAACTATCTCAAAATATCAATGAAAAAACAAAGTGGGTCATTTTAAACTCGCCCTCAAATCCAACTGGCATCTGTTACAGTGAAGCTGAACTATTTGAAATTTCTAAGGTAATAGAAAGTAATTCTCACGTAAACGTAATGACTGATGATATATATGAGCATCTTGTTTACGATGGATTTATATTTAAGACAATTTCAGAAGTTAATCCAAATATAAAAGATCAAACTTTAACAATAAATGGAGTCAGTAAAGCTTATGCTATGACAGGATGGAGAATAGGATATGCCGCTGGAGAAAAAAAATTAATTAAAGCTATGGGAAAACTTCAGTCCCAATCTACAAGCAATCCAAGCTCTATCAGTCAAGCTGCAGCAGTGGAAGCTCTCAGTGGAGATCAAAACTTTTTAAAATCTCGAGCAGAAGTTTTTAAAAAAAGAAGAGATTTTGTTGTGAACTCACTTAATAAGATAGATGGAATTACATGCATAAAACCAGAAGGGGCTTTCTATGTATTTCCAAATTGTACCGGTCTTATAGGAAAAAAAACGAAGAATGGAAAAGTACTTAATAATGATGAAGATATAGTGACCGCATTACTCGAAGAGGCGGGTGTTGCCGTGGTTCAAGGATCAGCTTTTGGACTTCAAGGTTATTTTAGAATTTCATATGCTACTTCCGACGAGCTATTGTCTAGTGCTTGCGAGAGAATATCAAATTTTTGTTCTGAACTTGTCTAGTAGTTGTATAAAATTATTCTAATCCTGAGATAAATTTTTCAGCCTCAAGAGCAGCCATACATCCCATTCCTGCAGCAGTAACAGCTTGCCTAAATGTTTTATCTTTGACATCTCCAGCTGCATAAACTCCCTCAACACTAGTTACAGTAGAATCGGGTTTTGTAATTATGTAGCCCTCATCATCCATTTCAACCTTTCCTTTAAAGATCTGTGTTGCTGGATCATGTCCTATTGCAATAAATACACCATCAACTTTCAAATCGGTTATTGAGCCATCTAACGTACTTTTAAGCTTAACACCTTGAACGTTTGGCGGATTATCTTCTCCATAAATTTCATCAAGCTGGTTGTTCCAAATACAATTTATTTTTGCGTGATTTAAGAGCCTGTCCTGTAA
>Ga0181564_10001651_pt1 | contig 19896 bp, 16 predicted proteins | sample 011ome_24_FD_134512 | JGI IMG/M metagenome (GOLD analysis project Ga0181564, IMG submission 134512) | Coastal salt marsh microbial communities from the Groves Creek Marsh, Skidaway Island, Georgia - 011513CT metaG (megahit assembly) | ecosystem: Environmental > Aquatic > Marine > Intertidal...
CGCACTGACGTCGCGGTGCGCGCGCGCGGATGGATGTGTGAGTAATGACGTGAATTGGTTCGGCACGGTGGAGGGTGTGTAGTGTGCGTGCGTTGTAACAACACGGGTTTGTTTGTCTTTATCACGTGTCTCGACGACGCGCGCGCCTTTACTCGCGAACGCGAACGTTGTATCCTTGGCGCTGCGACGACGACGACGACGACGACGACGACGACGACGACGACGACGACGACGACGACGACACGAGCAAAGCGCGTGCGATATATTTACTCGCGATGGGTGATGCTGAGATGGATTTGGTAAACCATGCGTTCATGCGAATACAAACAATTGAATCATTTTTAAGCTCTTCTAAAGCGAGACGGTAGACGCGTTTCTAAATGCTTCGTCGTCATCCGTCGTCGTACACCCCTCTCACACACACCAAAAACACAAAATATACTTGCGCTGTTGTGTGTTTTTAATCTTCGCGCTCCTTCATCTTGAGCACCAAGCTGCACGTGCGCTTGCGAATCGCAAACGGACGCCCTTGCGCGCGCGGCTGAAATCGCTTCATCGTCGCCCCACCGTCGGCGTAGCACTCTGAAACGTACAATTTCGCCTTGTTCATCCCCAAGTTGTTCTTCGCGTTCGACGCCGCAGAGAAGAGCGCGTTTAAGATTGGTTCGCACGATCTGTACGGCATAAACTCGAGCATAATCAAGCACTCTTCATACGACTTGCCGCGGATAACGTCCAACACTCTGCGCACCTTGGACGCCGACATGCGCACGCCGCGCAAGTAGCACACCGCCTCCTTCTCGTCAACCTGTGTACATACATGAAAACAAACACAACACGAATTCGTCAGTCTCATAACCATTACGGTGCGAACCACGCGTCACAGAGCGCGCGCGCGACCCGCGCGACCCGCGACTGGTAAACCCCGCGCAGCAGTCCCAGGGGTCATCGACATCGTCCGTCACCCCCGTCCCACGCGCGCGCGACGACACCGCGTCCGTCCCCACACGCGCGCATCGCGCGAGTAAAATTCCCACGCACGCCCTCGCGCGCGCGCACGCACGCAACGCCGCGCGCACGCGACGCCAGCGCTCGACGCATCCACCGTGACGCGACTTTTCAGGGTTTCACCCACGCGAATCCACGCCCCCATCCGGCGCGCGCTCGCGCCTCTCGCGCGCCGATCTCGCCATCGAACCATACGCAGCGTAATTCGCAGCGTCACCTACCTCCGTCGCCGTCGCCTGTACGTTGGCGCGGTGCGCCGTGGCTTCAATCTTCCGCGCCGCGACGCCCTGACGCGATGATGGGCCTTGGCGGCGTGCGGTGCTGAGCGCTAATTCGCGGCGACCCGCGCCGGTGGAGAACGCGGCGATGCGGGCGCTTTGGTGCGGCTGTGCGGTGCGGGAGTGCATGGCGCACGGCGCGCGGACCGCGGAGGCGGTGACGGTGAACGCGGCGAACATGTCGTCGACGAAGCGCGCGGCGTGGAGTGCGGGCGACGGCAGACGGACGACGGGCGCGACGCCTAAACCCTTGCGTCCTAAACCCTAAATACATACACCATAAATATTTAGTTCGGACATACGAACACTACTATATAAATGAGGTATGCTATACTCGACGTTTTGATTTCTTGAAGATCGCGATCGCATGTACTACGTATAGTATATATGGTTAAGGGTAGTCTAGAACACGTGGTGGTTTTTGAGGACGTCGAGCAAAGTCGTTACGAAGCCCCCCCCAATGGATGATGGGTCGGGCGTTCGCGGTCGTCGCGCGCCATCGCGCGACGCAGCGACGCAGCGACGATCGATCGCGATGATGCTCTCAACGACGTTCTCCGCGGTGCGCCCGCGCACGAGCGCGAATTCGGCGAAAACGACGACGAACACGTCCAGAGCTGCGATGGGTTGCGCAACCATTCCGAAACCACTGCGCTGCGCGAGCTCATCGGCGCCGCGTCGCGCGATGCCGCGCGTGGCGCCGTCGACGCGGCGCGTGATGACTGTCGCGCATGCGTCGTCCGCGGTGGCGATGAGTTCGGCGGCGTCGGCGCCGTCGGCGTCGACAAAGTTTGTGTGGAAGGGCGCGGCGGTGGCGCCGCTCGTCGCGAGCGTGAGCGTCGGGTTGATTGTGAATTTCTTGATTCCTCGCCCCGATGCGGTGGTTCCGCAAGCGTGGGCGTTGTTGTCTATTTTTCTTAGTACCATTAGTGGGTTGGTGCTGAGCCCGTTGCCCGTGGGGGCGTGGGCGTTTATTGGAATGACGACGGCGGTGGTGACGAAAACCTTGACGTTTCAAGCGGCGTTTAGCGCGATGACGAATGATGTGATTTGGCTCATTGTGCTCGCGTTTTTCTTTGCCAGAGGGTTTGTTCGCACTGGTTTGGGTGATCGTGTGGCGACGTTGTTCGTGCGTGCGCTCGGGAAGTCGACGCTCGGGTTATCGTATGGGTTGACGCTTTCAGAGGCTCTCTTGGCGCCGGCGATGCCGAGCACGACGGCGCGCGCCGGCGGCGTGTACTTGCCGATCATTACGAGCCTGGCCAAGCAAGCTGGCTCTGAACCAGGCCCGACGTCGAAAAAGCTCGGTGCGTTCTTGGTGCAATCGCAATTGCAATCGAGCGGGCACTCGAGCGCGATGTGCATGACGGCGGCGGCGCAAAATTTATTGTCGCTCAAGCTCGCCGCGTCTCTCGGCATTGTCGTCGTCTCGCCGTGGTTGACCTGGTTCAAGGCGGCGTGCGTGCCCGCCATCATTGGTTTACTCGTCACCCCGCTCTTGGTGTACAAATTGTACCCGCCCGAGGTGCAATCGACCCCGGACGCCCCGGCGCAAGCCGCGGCCAAGTTGAAGGAACTCGGCCCGCTCACGCAAGACGAACTCATGGTGGTTATAACGATGAGCATCACGGTGTTCATGTGGGTTTTCCAACCGTTCGGTATTGCCCCGGTTGTCGCGGCGATGTTCGGTATGAGCCTCCAACTCGTCTCTGGCGTCATCTCCTGGGCTGAGTGCTTGAACGAAAAGGGTGCGTGGGACACGTTGTTGTGGTTCGCCGTGCTCATCGGCATGTCCGCCCAGCTCAACGAGTTGGGTTTCATCAACTATCTCAGCTCCACAGTCGCTGGGGCGTTGACCGCAGCGAACTTAGCCTGGCCACAAGTGATGATTTTGCTTCACGGATTTTATTTCGCGATTCATTATCTCTTTGCGTCGCAAACCGCGCAAGTCGCGGCGTTGTCCACGGCGTTCATGGCGATGATGATGGCGGCTGGCGCACCCCCCATCTTGGTTGGATTATCCATGGCGTTCCACACCAACTTGTTTGGTGGCATCACGCACTACGCCAGCGGTCAATCTGCGTGCTATTACGGCGCCGGATTCGTCGAGCTCAAGGATTACTTTCGCCTCGGAGGCATTTGCGGCGTCGTCAACGTGCTCATTTGGGCCATCTTTGGCGGTCTTTGGTGGAAGGCTATCGGACTTTACTAAATATTTAAAAAGTATTTCTTTGTTTCCTTGCTTTTTTTTATAATAATAATACAATCATCATCATCATCATCTAAGGCGATATGTACTGGGAATCGCGTTCATTGTCATTCGCGCGCGACGCCGCCAAGTGTCGCGCCTTGAGCCGCTGCACCGCCTTGGACGGTTTCAAGTCCGCGCGTTTCACCGTATGCACCGTGCCCGCCACCGGACACGGCACCGATGTCTTGCGCCCGAAATAATCCAAAATCGCCACAGCTTCGTACACATATCCTTTCAAATCTTCCAGCGGCTCGTCTAAATCCTCAACCTTTTTCAACGACAGTGGACATTTGGCGTTCTTCACGCCCTTGGCGCCGTCGCCGCCGCCACCGACAACCATAAATTCCGCATCATCATCAAGCGTCTCACATCCACCGCGCACCGCCGCATCGAACGCCTTGAGCGGCGCGTCGTTCACCGGCGTTCCCCGCTCCAACGCGCGCATCTTTGTCTTCAAATACGCCTCGAAATCAAACTCCTTTGCAGACCAACACTCGTACTCGCTCTTCAACGCCTCCAACGCCAAGATCTCCAGCTCCTTCTCGTGCTGTATCGCGCACAGCGCCTGCACCTTGGCGCGCAACGGCGCGGACGACCCGGGCGTGCGCCGTTCCGCGGCTTCCCCAGCCTCGTTCGCCGCTTCAAACGCGAGCTCCAAGTGCTCAAACTCTTTGCGCACCTCGAGCACGCGCTCTTTGATCTTGCTCTCGACTTGCACGGGGACCAGGCGTTCGTTGTCGTCGGTCATGCTTGCGATTCGGTGCACGCGGCGCGCGAGCGACGGACACCGCGGCAAGATGTGTGGAGCTGTTTTTATATTTTTGAAATTTCGTCACTCGTCTTTCGTCATTCGTCGACACAGGCGCGAGGTACGCGCGCGGAGACGCACGTGTCGGTGTGCGGCGAACGACACGGCGACGTGTGCGACGCGAAGGCGCGGTCAGTGGGCGCGTTCATCGTCAACGACGCGTGTGCGAGTCATCATCATGGATGAAGAAGTCGAGCGACTCGAGGCGACTTTACCGGCGATAAATGATCAGAAGCTCGCCACGGTGCTCAACGCGTTCGCGGCGCAGACGGTGAAGATGTTAAACCGGGTCTCGAGCGCGGCGGAAGGGAAGTTGGCCAAGGCGGAGGCGAGGTTGAGGGAGGCAGAGACGAGCGCGCGGTTGTTGGAAGCGACGTTGGGCGCGGCGCGCGCGGAGACGACCGCGGTGACGGTGCAGAACGACGTCGAGGATGCTCACATCGTGCGTGAGCGCGACGAGGAGGGCGCGTCGTTGGATGTCGCAGAGGAGGTGCAGGTCGCCGTATCGACGTCGCCTCGTCTTCGAGGAGACGAAGACGCGCCGGCGCTCGAGACCGAGGAGCGAGCGGCGCCCGAACAGCCCGAGACGAATGCGATGACGAACGATCCAGTGTATGGGAAGTATTTCAAGATGATTAAAATGGGCGTTCCCACGCAAGCGGTGAGGAATAAGATGACTTTAGACGGCGTGGACGCGAGCGTGTTGGATGGGCACGTCGGCGGGTGAAGTCGTAGAATAATGATAGCGTAGCGGTCCATTGGAGCACCAGGTAGAGCGTTGATTTAAAAAATAGGTATTATAAAGCGATGCAAAGAGTTAAGCTCTGAGAGCGCCGCGCAACTAACACACAGTTTACTTGGCCGCCGCCGCCGCCGCCTCGCGAGACCACTTCGGTCGCGCCGGGATGACTTCACAGCTACCACCAGCAGCTTCAAGCTTCGCCTTCGCAGACTCGGAGAACGCCGCAGCCTTGACCTTCAACCCGCTGGCCAACTCGCCTTCGCCTAAAACCTTCAAGGGCAAGTTTCTGTAGAAACCCGTCGCCTTGATGAGGCCCGCAGACTTCAAGGATTCGAGCGTAATCTCCGCAGAACCATCCAACTTGTTAGCCGCGACAGCCTCAGCCAAATCACCAACGTTAACCACGACATGCTTGTTGACCCCGTTAGAGTTGCCGCCCGCGATACCGCGGAGCTTCGGGAAGCGTCGGTACATCGGCGTTTGGCCCCCTTCAAAGCCCGTGCGCGTGCCAGGTCCCTTCTTCGCCTTTTGTCCTCTCTGTGCGTATTACGAAAAAAAATGACACATCACGTTTCTTAGTCAGTACACGCAATCACAAGCCCCAAACGAGCGCCTTCCGCGAGCTCAAACGCGACGAAACAAACAATCGCGCGAATCGCTCCGCGCGACGGTATCCGCGCGCGACGCGCGCCCGCGACACGTACCATGCCGAGACCGCAAGAGCCCCCTTGACCGGCGCCATAACCGCGACCGACGCGCTTCTTCGTGCGTCGCGACCCCTCAAGCGGGCTCAAGTTGTGCAAACGCAAGCGATCGGCGTCGGCGTTCGCGGTCGCCGTAAACCCAGCCCCACCCACACGAGGCTGCTTGGCCGCCTTCACTTGCACCGCATCGCCGCGAATCGCGACCGACTTCGACGCAGCGAGCGAAAGCTACATCACACAAATAATCACGCACGCAATCACGCGTCAGTCATCGCGAACGCGTCATCGCATCGCACCACGCGCGCGCGAATCCACAGCCGCCGCATCGTCAAACCCTCAAACCCCAAACGCCATCCCATCCATCCATCCATCCATCCATCCATGCGCGCGACACCGACGTCGCCGCGCGCGCGCGATCGAACCCATCGACGCGAACGAAAATACGCCCATCCATGCGCGCGTCGCGTCGCGTGGACACGTACCGTGGACATCGTCGACGAGAAAGCCATCATCGTGGCGCGACCTGGATATCCGCGTCGCACAGTGCGGCGCGGTCGACCGGACCGACGAAAAACGACGACGACGTCACGAACGCACGCGCTCAAACCGCCCATACTGGCGTTGACTTGAACGCCGTGCGCTCGCGCGTGGTTCGGGGTAAAATTGTTTATGGTCGTGCGAGGGCGTGCGCGCGCGTACTTAAGAGGGGTAGGGGACATAGATAGATGAGGAAGGGCGGTTTGGGTTTTGGATCGGACATTCGGCGTGTTCGCGTCGTCCCGAGGCGCCTCCATCGGCATCGTCATTCGACGACGTCATCGGCCGCACGCGACGCGTGACGATCGATCGATCGATCGCGGTCGAGCGCGTCGGATTCACCGACGTCGAACCTTTTTTTTTCTTGTTCTTTCACGCGCGTTGTCTGCGTGCTGTACGCGCGTTCGGGGGATGATTACGGTGCACTGTAAGCGCGCCGATGGCGCGCGCGTGACGTTCGACGCCATCGATGCGTCGACGACGACGACGCGCGAGCTCAAGGCGCGCATCGCCGCGCAGGACGACGAGGAGGATGGACGTGCGTTGAGGTTGATTTACAAAGGGCGCGTGCTTAAGGATGAGTGCGCGTTGAGTGAATATGGGGTGGTGAATGATTGCGTGATTCACGTGGTGCGCGCGGCGGCGGCTCCGGCTCCGGCGGCGACGGCGACGGCGACGGCGTCCGCGGCGACGGCGACGGCGCAACCCGCGACGACGGCGTTTAGTGGTGGTGCTCCGCATGCGCCGGGGTTGAGTGCTGGTTTCGGGTTCCCGATGTCACAAGGGTTTGATGAGTCGGCGGCGTCGCCGGAGATGTTTCAACAGATGATGTCAAACCCGTTTGTTCGAGGTCAACTCGAGCAGATGTTTAGCGATCCAGAGGCGATGGAGGAGATGATTGCAAGTAATCCAGCGCTCGCGGGGGCGATGGAGGCGAATCCCCAGCTACGTGCGGCGCTGCGTGATCCGGAGACGATGCGACAGATGCTCAACGTGGCGACGAACCCGTCGTTGATGCAAGAGGCGATGCGGTCGAACGACCGAGCGCTGTCGAACATCTCGAGCCACCCTGGGGGGTTTAACGCGTTGCGCCAGATGTATGAGTCGACTGCGGGCATAGATAGTTTAGGCGGTGGTGGCATGGGTGGTGGCGATAACGCGAATACTGATAACCAGCGACAACCGGCGCCCGCGGATGGGCCGTTGCCGAATCCCTGGGGCGCGCCCGCGGCGCCCGCGGCGGCGGCGACATCGACGACGACGCCATCATCGGGTGCTGGTTTCCCATTTGGGGGTGCTTTCGGCGACGACATGATGATGGGCGGCGGATCCGGTTCAGAAATGGAACGCGTCGCCGCCATGATTGACAATCCGCACATGCAACAGGCGATGTCGTCGATGCTTTCAAACCCGCAAGCGATGGAGGCCATGATTAACATGAACCCACAAATGCGACAGATGGTGGATGCCAATCCGCAAATGCGACAAATGCTACAAAATCCAGAAGCGTTGCGCGCGATGATGAACCCAGAAAACCTTCGCGCGATGGCGCAAATGCAACAAGCGATGCGCACGCTCGGCGGCGACGCCGGATTGGGAAGCGTGTTTGGCAGCCAATTCGCGGCGCCGCCTGCACCGCAAGGTCCACCTGAAGAAATTTATGCGTCACAGCTGTCGCAGTTGAATGACATGGGATTCTTTGACACGCAAGAAAACATTCGAGCGTTGCGAGCGACTGGTGGCAACGTCCACGCCGCCGTCGACCGATTACTCAGCGGTGGCGCCTTTTAATTAAATTGTGATCTTCTTCTACGACTACCCCTGACGATACCGGTACAACTATTGCTACAACATGCACTACGGCTACTAAGGCTACTGCTACTACTCGTTTTGCTACAGTTTCTTGTGCTCGTACGTCGACCGCTCGAGTCGCGAAAGCGTCCCCGCCGCTTCGTCGCACGACGCAAACGCGAATCGAAGCATCAATGCATACATCCCCAAGACGCACGACACCGCGAATGTTTTCGTCAACGCAAACCACATCGTAGACGCTGCGAATGCGAACGCCACTGTCACGAATGCCGCGCGGCGCGCGCCTCGTCCCTCGAATGAAAACGTCGCTCGGCTCGCGTAGCCGCCGCTCGCGAAACACGCGAGCGCCAATACATCTGCGCCAGCCACGAGCGCCAACCGTCTCGCGCTCGCTTCATGCGTTGTGTACGCATAAAAGTGTGGCGCCAACGCCCAGGCGCGGTCAATGGCGCCGATATCGCGCGAGTTGAACGACGCGTGAGCCGCGCGAACCGCGAGCCGCGACGCGACGCCGACGCCGAGCGCGCTCAACGCCCCGAACCCCGCCCCCAAAGCCCGACGCTGGCGCGCGAGTTCGAGTGCGAACGCGTCGATAACTTGCTTTTGTTCATCGGTGTCGAGAAACGCGTCGTCTTGGTTGCTCAGGTGGGCGTCTACGACGTCGAGCGGTCGCGGCGCACGTCTGCGAGCTTTAGCCATGATGTGCGCGCCGGCGAATGGTGTATACAGGCACGGAAGGCGCGCACGTGTGTGTAACTGTATCGATCGCGCGTTACAGAGAAGTACGCAGTTCTATGGCGGCGAGGCGCGATGTGACGCCGACGCCGAAGACGATAGCCGTCCCGAGCAACTGTATTCCAACCTCGGATATACACAGTTCTATGGCGGCGACACCGTTGCGGTGAACGCACTTTCAATGCCAAATCCAGTCCATCCTTGGCGCTTGAATGATACCGCCGCCGAACGTGGTTCGATCTTCACGTCGCGCCAATCGTCACGAATGTGGGACGGCGTCGCGGAAGAGGAGGAGGACTCGTCGTAGTCAACCATATCGACATCAGCGACATTATCAGCGTCTTCAACAGCGTAGGATACGTCATCATATGATATATCTTCTTCTTCTTCTTCTTCGGGCTCCGGTGCGGCTTCAGGGGCGCTGGCGATAGAAAACTCAATGGGTTGCCATGCTCGAAGCGTCCACGGCGCGAAATACGGAGTCAAAAGCGGCGCTCGTACGGGAACGAGCGGTAAGATGCGCGCCGCGTGAGAATCACTGACACTAAACGAAAGAAACATCGCGCTGATACAAGATAAAGATACCACAATCGCTTGGCGGCGGTCAAACGTCTGCATTATTTCACCGTGCGTCTGACAATGAAGATGGTTTTCCACGTCACATGTTTGTATTACACACGCTAACGACGGATGTTACTTAGCTATAAATACGCGTTCCTTCATGAACGCATAGAACCTCGCCGCGTACCGCTTCGGGGGCTGACACGATACATCCCTCCCACACAATAGCTTACCCGTGAAAAAGTTTTCAATCTTCTTCTTTACGCCGTACGGGGTCAAGACGTCGATGAGACCGACAAACGCCGCGCCGTTTTCCATGTTTACCACGCGAAGTTGGTTCACACGCGCGACGTCGCCAAAAAACGCGCAGAATGGATTCGTTCTGTTCGATAAAACGACAAGCTTCAATGGAGTAGCGGTCTGAGAACCGTCATCCACAGGCGACATTGAGAGCGCCTCGCCTTCGTCAGCCTCCTCATTATTGTCTTCTTGTTCTTGCTCTTCTTGTTCTTCTTCTTCTTCTACTTCTTCCCCTTCGTCTTCTGGAACTGACCCGTCGTCGTCTTCCAGCACGCCATCGAAGACTTTGTTTTGAGGGCTTCTCGGAGTGTACGGCGGAGACTCGTCAGCGCCGCCTCTATTCGCGCGCGGCGTGCAGACGCGTGAGTCGGCATGCCACGCTTGAGATTCTTGCTCGTCGAACGCCGCTGTCGCTTCCAAACGTTCAAAGTCCGTTTGCGCGGTGTAATGACCATACACTAGAGAATAATCAATCAAGTTGCAAGACGCCAGAAACTCGGCATCTTTCTTCAGCACTGCACAAATATCCTCCGCGTGACGCGTCTGCGCGGCGTCGGCTTGGTCGAAATCGTTATCCTTGTAAATCGCCGCGTCGCCCTTGCGCCTTTCGCGCTCGCTCGCCGAGCGACCATGAGTGCTACCCTTAAGATCGTATCTCTTACCGATGTGTTTCGTCGACGCGAACCAGTAATTCATCACCACAAACGATAATTCGCTAGCACCGCTAAACTTCAACGTGTACAAGCCGTAAAATTGCGGCAACAGCGATGTCGTACTATTCTCCTTGACATACCGCGTATACCTCGGAAGCATTTTTAGTAGCTCTCTTTTCTCGCGCGCATCGCACGTTTTAATCAATAACGTACCATCTTCGCTGCAAAAGAACCACGACCGAGACTTGCCGCTCGCTAAACCTTGCGAAATCACGCGAAGCGTCGTCTTTGACGTCGACAGCGTCTCATCTTCGGCGGCGACGATCGTGCCCTTCAAATCCCCCCTTTTCGACATCTTCCACGCCTTGTCGCCACCGTCAAACCCATCGAGCGCCAAAGCCTTCCTATACACGTCGTCATCCATCCCCCACGCGTCCCGAACCGCCGCAAACGCCTCCGGAGCGTCAACGATAAACGTAAAACTCGGCGTCGCCTCGCCCCCATCCGCCAATTTTTGCGACACCACGTCACACACCACCCTACGACACCTCACTCGCCCACCGTGCTCCACAGACGACGCCATAAGCTCGCGCGTCGCCGCGTCCTCCGACGCATCGCACGCCACCGCCAATCCAATCTGCAAACACAGCCCCAAATGATTCGTCGTCTCATCATCCTCGCGCGCACCGATGCGGTTCCCTCGATGCACCATCGCCCGCATCCGTCTCGACGCCGCCGCGCCCTTGCGCGTCCGTCGTCGCTCGCGCAACCGCTTTCGCGCGCGCTTCACATCCCCAGGGATGGCGCGAATGACATCCAGCTGCTTCGCCGCGTTGGCGCGCGCGAAGGAGAATCCGCGCTGCAGCGCGCGCACGGGGACATCGAAGACGACCACACGCGACGACGGCGGAGCGCGCGCGTCATCGGATGACATCCACGGCGACGGCGACTGTGGCGGCGATGCAGGCGAACGCGATCCGGTGCCGTCGGTTGGATATTCGGACATTCGAAGCCACGCATTCGCCCAATTCGATCGATGGACGTGATCGATCAAAGCACACATCGATCGACGCGTCATATCGATCGAATGGACCGTCACCGCCTCGGTGCCGTCGGTTGGATATTCGGACATTCGAAGCCACGCATTCGCCCAATTCGATCGATAGACGTGATCGATCAAAGCACACATCGATCGACGCGTCATATCGATCGATGGACCGACGGAGGGTGTCTTTTCATATCACGCGGTCGGTCCGCGCGCCAAAACGCGTCGCGCGAACGTTGCGCGAGCGTCGCGCGCGGTGTGCGCTCGCGCGGTGCGCGCGCGCGGTGCGGATGATGCACGATGTGGTGGGTTTGTCGCCGTCGCGCGCGTCGCGCGGTTCGGTGCGCGAGACGCGCGCGGCGCGGCGCCGAACGATGACGCGGGGGCGCGTCGTGCGCCTGGCGGCGGTTCTCGCGTGCGCGTTTGCGGCGCGCGCGTGCGCCGCGGCGTGTTTCGCGCGCGATGAGGTGTACGAGGCGAAGAATGTGCCTGCGTTCATGCGTCGGGCGATTCGGTTGGAGGTGCGTGCGCGCGTGTTGCGGCGTTGTTTGTGTCGTTGTGGTGCTTTTTCGCTGACTGGGCTTTTTCGCGGGGCGACTGACGCGCGTGCGTGCGCTGTGTGTGCGGGTGTGCTCGGGGCGCTAGAACGCCACGGATGATGCGTCACATCGATTATTGACGACGGCGGTGCGGATACTGCTCGAGGAGAAACTTGGGTACGAGGTGGAGACGTACGCGTACGACGGGACGAGGACTGGGACGTCGGCGTTTGACGGCGCGAGCAGTCGGCGATACGCGAGCGTCGCCTCGGGCGAGAGCACGTTTGATGTCATGCTGCGACCGGAAGATGGAAGCGTTGGACGCACGTGGGCGATGGCACAAAGCACAAAGGCGGGTGCGAGGGCGTTGGATATATTGGGGAAAACTGGCGTGGTGTCGAGGCAGGGATGGTTTGTGGACGCGAGCGCGGCGTCGTCGGCGTGGTCGACGTTGACGTCGTTGAGCGCGTCGGGGGCGTTTGATGCGACGGCAGCACCGACGGCGAGGTTGATGCTCGCCAGTGAGTTGCCATCGACGAATTTAGAATTGACGACGCCGTGCGCGGGAGCGTCGAGCGTCGAGCGTTTCGGAGGCGTGCTCGATTGCGCGACGGGCGCGTGGCAATCTCCCGTCGCGCAATGCTGTTCAAGATTAGCGTATAGACTAGGTGATACAACTAGGTGCGTCGGTGCAGGAGCGGTACCGAATTGTATAGCATTATTGGTGGCGAATGCAGAGGATTTGCATGGGGCGAATGAGGCACGCGTGACGCTGTCGGGTTTGCCAATCGAAATCGTCTACGGCGACGTCGCGACGCTCATCAGCACCGCGCTCGCCGCGGGCACGCCTGTATTATTTCAAAGCAGCGAACCCGCTGGATTGGTGTCGTTTGCGTCGTACATGCGCGTATCCATGCAAGACGCAAATTACTGCGATGGATTTTCATCCTACGCTAGCGGCAGCGATGCTTTTTCGTTTCAATCCGGCAACGCCGCAGCGGCGTGTGATTTTCCATTCGAAACTATCGAAATCGGCGGGTACACACAAAATCGCGGGCGTTTCCTCGATGCATACACCATGCTTGAGAGTTGGACGTTTCAATCGAGCGATTTAAGGCTGATGAATTCGATGCTTGCCGAAGACGCAAGTTTAGACGAGTACGACGTCGCGTGCGCCTGGCTAAAACTCAATCGCGATGCATGGGAGCCGTACGTGAATCCTGTGACGATGGTGTACTCTGTATTAATTGGAGCCATATGCACACTCGGCATTGCGCTCGTGTACGTGTACGTACATCGTCAGCGCGCATTTGCTCCAGGCTCGTACAACATTTCTCAAGCGAATAAAGTCAGAGAGACGCTTGACCGCTTGGATCATCAGCCCGTCTTTTGCCACGACGAAGTGCTGCGGGAACTAAAAACAGCCGTGCTCATGGTTAATAAACGCGCGGAAATTCCTTTAAAGACGCCAAAGGTTTCATTCACCACGAATGTCTTACGAGTCGGCGACGACGAAAGCTTTGTTGACATCACTGTCATTCGAAGCGGGAATAACAACGACGAAGCGCACGCAGATATTGAATTTTTCAGTCGCGACGCCAAGTTATTGACGCACTTTACACTTCCCGATGCGCCGATGTACGACACGCAGTATGGGTTTGCAACGCCCGAAGCGCGCGTGGCGACGATATCGTCGACAAAAATTCGAGTACGCGTGCTCGCGGGCGAGCGTTCGATGACGTTTCGACTCGGGCTCACGTTTGATCCGCACTTTGCGCCAGAACGAAAATTCGTAATGTGCATCGTCGAGGTTGCTGATGCCCTGTTTCCAGCGCGAGTATTTCCCATTGAAGTGTGTGTGGTGTACATTCAATCCATGACGTCGTTTCCGAACGGCTTTGAGGGGAAATTACATGAGTTTTCAAGCTTTAAAAAAATCGCTCGGCTCATGAAGGCGTTTCTGCTGGAGTGCCTACGCGTGCCCACGGTAAAGTCTCTTATCTGGCGATTTCAAGCTGTGCTATTTATAAGAGCTGCACTGGAGACTTTTGTGTGGTCGATTACGTTTACGTACTTGGTCAACTACGGGTTTATCAATCAGCGCATTGATTGGGCGTTGTTGTGCGCGCTCGTCTTTGTCGGCATTGAATTGTTTCGTTTTCACACCGTGCTGCACTTTTGGAGCGGTGGATTTGATCTGTCGACGCACTTTGAGTCATTATTGACGAAAAAGTATTCTTCTATGACCGCGTGCGATATCGACAGCTTAGGAAGCGCGGAGTCGCTCTTTCGCGTCTCCGCGACGTCTGACGTTCGCGTCGTGCGCACAGATTTATGGTTTACATTTCAAGACCAAACCAGTTCGCTCTATCGCGTCATTGGCTCGGCTATATTCATTTTGTACACTTTCAAGGAACAACCAGAAATGGCTCAGCTCATGGGAGCGCTGATTGTCGCGTCACTCCTCTTCACGGCGATGTTTTGCGCGTCCCGGGCGACGCGCATTTTGCGCGCCGGCTTCACCGAAGAAAAGTTGGAGGAAATGGTCTTCATGGGCAATCACCATATCTATCGAAACAACCGTTTGATTCGAGAATCTCGCATGGCGCAGCACGTTTCTGATAACCAGTACGCAAAAACTTGGTTGTTTGTCGACGGTGGCATTTTCCTCAGATGGTACCAAGACTTTTTTCAAACGTGGTTTCTCCGTTCGCTCTTGTGCGTCATGGTGGCCATCGCGTATTGCTTGGCGCCCGTCATTATTCCCGCGTACGGCATCAGCGTCGGCGGATACGTCGCACTCGTCACGTCAGTGTTGCAACTCGGAAGCGCCATCATCATGATGGCTCGAGATTTTGCCGTCATGCTCGCCAGCGCGGCGAAAATCGCGCACTTGTCGTTTTTGCTCAATTACAAGTCGAGTCACGCAAAGCGTCTGGAGTCGATATATTTAATCGAGCCGCACGATGCGCCGGCGCATCGTAAACACGATGCGCGAATCGTCACTTACGATGGTGCTCGAAATCCACACACGTTTGTGTTTCAAATCAGAGACGCGTCGGTGGTGTTCGTCGACGTCAATCGCAAAGCCAAGTACATCATCGAGCGCATGAATATGATTCGCGAAGGCACCGGAGAAATTATCGATAAACTTCCCTCGGGCGGATTTATAGGCATTCGAAAGACGCACGGAGGAATGTCGGGGACGCTGGTAAATGTCATCATGGGTACGGATGTGTCTCGACACGGTGTTGCGGGGATTAATCCAGCGTTTCGTACCGTCGTGCGCGTGTCGGGTGAATTTAGCGACATTATTTTGAATGAATCGCTGTGGGTGAATCTCACGGTTGGTTTGATGTTCTCCGGGACAAGTTATCCACAACACTCCAAAGCCGGTATGGCTATACGGAAGCGAATTCAAAGTCTCACGCAAGAGTACGTGTGGTGTTTATGCGAGTACGTGGGCATTCGTCCGAGCATCATCGGCCGCGAGTACAAACACAATTGGGCAACCGTGGCGATGGATTCGTTGACGCCGGTGTGTGATGAAGCCGAGTATTTCAAGATTGGACTCGTGCGGGCGTTGTTGCAACGGCCACAAGTGCTCATCATCGATGCGTTAGTTGATGGGATGCATTTTGACGCCATCGCGAATCTGACGACAATTTTACGCGAGTACATTGCTCGCGACTCGGATGAAATTTTAAAGGTGGATGACAACGAAGAGCCAGATTACGACGATGAAGTGCCACGCACAGTGATCATTCACGCGCGAGCGCTAGCGTTGACGCACGCGATGGAACCACATGAGCCCGTGCTCGTGGTTTCTTCAAAGTCAGAAATCATCGTCTCCACGGGTGAGAAACAATTTCCCGAGGCGTGCCGAACGGCGCTCGCCACATGGTGGGATGCGCCAGCACCCATTTATCACATTTATAATCCCCTCGGCATTGGCATTCTTGAACGCATGCAGCACAAGAATTTCATGGCCACTATTACGAGTCATCGTGACAGACGTCGTCGCAAGGTGAAATTCAAAAAGAATCCGGAACGGGTCGGAAATCATTCACGCTCGGGGTCGTTATCAAATGATTTTGCATTCAAGGCGTCTCCGGAGAAAAGCAAAAGTGTACAAAAGCAATAAACGACGATCTCGCGATGGTTCATCTGTAATAATCACAACGCTAAAGTATTTATTCAACTCGTGTTATGTGTATGTGTGTGCTACTACGTGTGTTATGTGACATTTTATTTTAAGCGCCGTTGCGATTCAAGAAACCGCTCGAGAGCGGCACTTGCCCAAAGTCATTCGACAAGACGTGTCTGAAGTGGGACTCACCAGAGCGCAACGCCGTAACGGCATCATTAATTTTACTCAAAGGCGTCACCGCGACGCTGGCGCCAATGTTGTGACGAGCGCAAAACTCGAGCATGTTCACCATGTCTTTCTTACCACCCGTGTTACTCGTCGTGATGTTATTCATTGTGAAGCCCAAGGTGAAGACGTCGGCGGTAATCGGAGGGCACATGCCAACAAAGCAAATCGTACCACGTGGACGCAAAAGTGGGAAAAACTTGGAGAAGTCAACTTCTTTGTTCGTAGCGATAGTGACCAAGATGAAATCGAGCGATTGCGCCGCCGCCGCCATTTCATCGTCGTTGGTGTGCACCAAAAACTTTGATGCGCCGTGCGAAAGCGCATCTTGCTTCTTGGACGGAGACGATGAAATCGCAGTGACTTCTCGACCGAGAGCCTTGGCGAATTTAATCGCCATGTGACCGAGGCCGCCCAAGCCGAGCACGCCGATGCGGTCGCTGGATTTGGTTTGCTCGCTCAACGGAGTCCAAACGGTTTGCCCGCCGCATAACAACGGGGCGACTTCAGCGGAAGCCAAGCCGTCGGGGATCTTGTAGCAGAACGCTGAATCGCTGATGCGCATTCTATCGGCGAAACCACCTTTGTTACCTTCGCAGCACGTGCATCCGACTTGCGAGCATAATTGCTCATCTCCGCGAGCGCACCATTCGCAGTCGTGGCACGAGGCGCTTTGCCAGCCGACGCCGACGCGTTGCCCAGGCTTCAATGTCGATACGGCATTGCCAACAGCGGTGACAGTACCCACAACCTCGTGCCCACACACTTGCGGCCACACAGCGTACTCGCCATAGTCACCAACAATCAAGTGATCATCAGAGCCACACAAGCCGCAGAATTCAACCTTGACTTCGACAGACGTCGGCGTCATGTCGGGCAACTTGTACTTGAATGGCGTCAAATCCTCACCTTGCGCTAATGCGGCGTAACCAACAGTCATGTCGCGTTCATCGATTTCCACACTATCCACGGTTTCGCCAATCAAGGCGCTGACTAAGGATTGCGCCCACACATCGTCGACGCCGTACAAGGTGTCATCCGGCGCACCGCTGCGGAAGTGCTCACCCTCAGCCTTAAGCTCGACTTCCATGGCATCAATCGTAAGCAATACTCGCTGAAGCTTCTCCTTACCCTCAGCGGCACCAGCCTTGATTACATTCATCCAACCTTCGTAGGAGCACATCGTGAGCGGTTGCTCGACGGAGAGCCAGTCGCAAAGCTTGGAGAAATCGATCAACTTACCCTTCACTTCACGCGCGACGCCATCGAACGCGTAGCGATCGAGCGCGCCATCCAAGGAAAGCGAAGAAATCATCTTGACACAATCGTCGATGCATAAAATACTCACCGCCCAATCCGTCTTGGGGAAGAAACCAGTGGTGAGGCAGGCGCGAAGGAAAATGACGATGTAGTCGTCGTCGGGCGCCAAAGAGCCCGGAGTACGGGAAATGTTGATATCACCAAACAACAACACCGCAGATTCAATACCAACTTCAGTTTGCGCGCGCGCACACAACAATTCAGCCACCTCCTTGCTTCGACGGTATCCCGTAGGCGTCTCGCCCGGAAGCGGCAACTGAGTGGAGATCAATACGTGCTTGGCGTTCGCCTTCGCCGCGAGTTCAAGCCCGTTGAACGTACCTCCAACGTTAACTTCCTCTAATGCCGAGTACGATTTCACCATATTCACCTCTGCACCTCCGCTGATGACGATATCAATGTTCGGTAAGAATTCGCTGAGCTTGGCTTCCGGAATACCGTACGCCTGTTGAGACATATCACCGCATACAAACACCGTCTTCGACTTAACGTTGTCGCTAAACTCAAGTCCACGCTTGGTGTATACATCCACCACGCGCTGCATAGCGCGGGATTCATCTTTGGCGCGCACGACTGCGTAAACAGTTTCAACGCTTTCGTTTTCAGCGAGCTCCTTCAAGAGGTACGCACCAAGATATCCCGTCGCCCCGGTGAGCAAAACCTTCGCCTTACCAGATCGAGCCTTCGAAGTGACTTTCGTAAACTTGGAGAAGTCATACTTTGCCGCCTCCGCCGTTGGATCGAATTGCGCTTGCTCAGTTTCCGTGGACAAGATTGCCATTTCTTTCAGTGTCGGTTTCGCGATCACTTCGGCAACGGTGACGGTCACGCCCCACTGCTTGGAAAGTGCGCCAGCGAGTTCAACAAACTTCAAACTACCACCAAAATCAAAGAAGCTTTGGGATGGTGAGAAGTTTTTCGATGGTTCGGCCAATACTTGGCGCCACACACTGGCGACTTCCTCTTCCTTCTCCGTGAGCTCACTGACTTCGGTGTCAGAAATTCTACGCAAGTTGTCAACTTTGAGCTTGACAACTTTACCGCTCGAGGCCGTGGTGACTTTCGAGTCTAATTCATAGAACGCACTCGGGATCATGTATCTCGGCGTGTGCGCAGCCATGTGTGCACGCAATTCAGCTTCCTTCAAGCTCGTGCCGGATTCAAAGGCGACGCCAGCAACGAGTTGTTGATCAATGTCAGATTCGCCCACCGTGCTAATGATTGCCGACTTGATTCCGCGAAGTTTGAGCAAGACTTCTTGCACCATCGTGGGCGAAACCTTGAAACCGCGGATTTTGACGTATGCAGAGGACTGTCGGCTCTCAAACGTAATCTGGTTTGATCCAAGCCAACGCACGAGGTCACCCGTGGGGTAAAAGTCACCATCAATCGCCACGTGTCCGGAATCCGTGTAATATCCATTCAGTAAACCACTCTTTTTGACGTGAAGCTGGCCCACGGCACCTCGGGCGACGTATTCGCCAGCGTCATTCAACACTCGCATCTGCGTGCCTTGGCGTAAATAAAACGAATCAATCTCAGAGAGTGCGAGGTCGCCAGTTTCATTCGTACTGTACACATTCGTCCATCTAGTGCGCGGTAAACGCTCAGTCAAAAGTACTCGAGTTTCTTTCCTCACGCGCTCGCCCGTTGTCAATATTGTGTGCACGTCGCGCATCGCCTCTGAAAATTCTTCAGGCGGTACGTGTAACAAACAACTTTCCAAGATTGACGGGCTGAAATACAACATTGTCATCTTCTGGCCTTTGATATAATGCACCAAATCGCGCGGCTTGAGGAAGAATTCGTTGGGAATAATACTCAACGTTCGCCCAGCCAAAAGCGGGATGAAAAAGTAATAGTAAATCCAAAACGAGCCCATGATGTCGCCGCCGCGCATGTTTGGCCCAATGACGCCCACGGAATCCGTGAGGGCGCTTTGCGGGCAAATCAAAATTTTACTCACACCGGTAGTACCACTGGTGAGCACAGAAAATCCAGGCGCGTTCGGGGTATCTGGACGCATGAGCGCGGGATGAATCTCGTTGCTAATGTCTGGCGACACTGGAATGTCTTCGAGCACGATGACCAACTTTTTGAATTGCTCGGGAACAAATTCAAGCAAGCCGCGAGACACGATGATAGCCTTGGACTCGTTCAATCGCAACACGCGTTCGAGATCGTTACCTCGATACCACGCAGGGATTTCACAAAACACAGATTCACAC
>Ga0181564_10001655_pt1 | contig 19867 bp, 20 predicted proteins | sample 011ome_24_FD_134512 | JGI IMG/M metagenome (GOLD analysis project Ga0181564, IMG submission 134512) | Coastal salt marsh microbial communities from the Groves Creek Marsh, Skidaway Island, Georgia - 011513CT metaG (megahit assembly) | ecosystem: Environmental > Aquatic > Marine > Intertidal...
TAGATAAACTGCTCGGGCGCAGGGCAAATTCGGTTACTATCACGACTGGTTAGACACGCCGTTCAATTAAGGAGTTGCGGCGCACAGTGACCGCAGTCTTAGAGGCAATGTTTTCAATGTTTGCTCGCGTGCTGACGCTGGGATGGGGTGCCTATCTGCAGCGTTGCATTCCGTCTCTGTGCGGGCTGCTTGTTTTGACGCTGGCGTGTCCCTTAGTGACTCTGGCTCAAGATGATGGGCTGACTGATGCACCTAGAACTGCGTTGTCGGCCCAAACACTCTACGACACTTTGTTCAGCAACGTTCCTCAATATGACGTCGCCTCCCTCGATGGGGATGTTAGCCTGCAGTTCCTTACCTGGTTTGATCCCGCCGCTTCAGCAACCCTGCATTCCCTGCCAAACCTTGATGCCTGGCACCCACGGGGGGCGCATCAAGTGACCGCTAATTCAGGGCGGGAGTGGGTAGCCCTAGCCCTCACTAACTCTCAAGATAGCATTGGCCGGGCGGTCCTGAGCTTTGACGAAGCCTTCCTCGAAGAAGCTGATTTCTATGAGATTGCAGCAAACGGCGACGTCCATCATTTCAGAAACGGAATTCAGATTCCTATTTCAGAGCGTGAAATTGGCACTCGGATGCCTGCACAGGTGTTCACCGTCACACCGGAGTCGCCAATTTTGGTGCTTGTCTCACTACGATCCCGTTTTGAGGCCGATGTTTCGCTCCTGCTGCAGCCGCCAAATCTGTATGCGGAGTGGATTGTATGGCAGTCCTCGAGCTACACCTTTTTCTTCGGTGGAGCGCTTGCCATTATCCTGTTTAATCTATTTTTATTCTGGTCAATCAGAGAGAAGCTCTACCTTTTTTACACACTGCACGGACTCTGCGTTATTGGTTTTGTCCTGCGCTACAGCGGATTTAGCCTCTACGTTATTGAAGAGCCCGCATTCCATTACAAATTAGCGGTGATCTCCTGGCTCCAAGTTGTTTTCCTAATGGAGTTCACCCGCAGATTGCTGGATGTCAAAACGACGGCACCGCAGCTGAACACGTTACTCAAGGTAGGCATGGGTTTGTTTGGTCTGTTGGCCGTGGCTACGTGGTTTGACATTTCTTTTTATAGTGTGGGCATACGGCTCTCGTTTCTCATGGTCATACTGTTGTTTGGCATAGGTATTTACAGCGCCATTCAGCGCAACCCTATGGGTATATTCTATGTCATCGCTGAAACCCCTTACCTGCTTGGCTATGTATTACTCGCAGGGTTGAGTGCCGGGGTGGTTCAGTATTCCTTCTGGTCTCGCTATGGGTTTATGGTGGGATCACTGTTCGAATTAGTGACCTTTTCTATGGCGCTCGGCTATCGTTTCAGGCAGTCCGAGCAGCGACGATTTGTTGCCCAAACTCAATTAATGGAGTTGCAAGACTCTGTTAACCAGGAACTATCTCAGAAGGTAGCGGCGCGCACAGGGGCGCTCGAGCGCGCCACGGCGCAATTACGGAGCCTAACCGCCGACTATGCAAACCTGCTTCAAAGCATCAGTGTTGGCGTGGTCAGCACCGACGTCAATGATCATATTACCTTTCGCAATGCTTCCTTTAGCCGGTTGACGCAAGACATCCCGGCCCTTGAGCAAAAGCTTGTGGCCAGGGTCGCGTCTGCAGAGCACCACGATATAGATGAGATCGTCATTGAAGATAACCGAGGCAAAAAGCATCACTTACTTATCAACGCCTGCCACCGCAGATCTGAAGAGGATGAGGACGCGGGCCATTGGGTGGTGATTACCGACGTCACTGAACTCAGAGCCAACGAGGCATCCCTCAATCATGCGGCCAAAATGGCGACGCTGGGCGAGATGTCCACGGGCATGGCTCACGAGTTGAACCAGCCCCTCAACGTCATTCGTCTGAGCTTGGAAAATATTAATCGCGCATTGCAAAAAGACCCAATTGACCACGTCAAACTAAAATCTCGCATTACGCGCATCGATACTCAGGTTGAGCGTGCGGCAAAGCTCATAGCACATATGCGTACCTTTGGCAGAATTGCCCCCAGCGAATTTGAACCCTTCGATATCGGCCAAGCCATTCGTAGCGCGATCGATCTGCTCGCCGAGCAGCTTCGACTTGACCAAGTCGAAGTGCAGCTGGAGCTACCTGAGATGGCCTGCTGGTCGAATGGCAGTGGCAGTCAGCTCGAGCAGGTGATGCTTAATCTACTCACCAACGCCAGAGATGCCATTAAAGAGCGCCAACCCAGCGTCAGACGTATTGATGTTCGCCTCAGTAGCCACGGGGATAAACATCAAATCGCTGTGGAGGATACCGGAGGCGGTCTGAGCCCGGAGGTGAAAGACCGCATTTTTGAGCCTTTCTTTACCACTAAAAAGCTGAGCGAGGGCACCGGTCTAGGGGGCTCGATTAGTTACGGCATCATCACCGATATGGGTGGGGTTATTGCAGTTGATAACACCGATCAAGGTGCTCTGTTTACTATTCAATTGCCCATATTGGCAGAGTCAGCCCAGCCTTAGACCGCCCGAGTTGTGCCGAGAGCAGTGGTGGGGTTACGTATCGCCCATCAATTGGTCACAATAGGGTCGCCGGCATGATCCACCGATTTGTAGCACTGAGCCTCCATGCTAAGCGCTTTAGGCTCCTAGATCTCATTTCAGGGTTGGCATTGCTATGACCACAATGTCGGTATCTCTATGACAACAATAAGGAAGAACAATGCCCGAGAGAATGACTCGTAAAACACCGTGTACCCTGTGGCTATCGGCACTTTGCGCGTTGTTCACCGCCTCACATGCGTCTGCAGGCATAGATGAAACCTTGAGCCAAGTGATGACACCGATATCGGAAGCTATGGCTAGCGTGGTTTTTTTTAGCATTCCACTGTTTGGAACGGAGTTACCCCTGGTAGTGGCCTGGCTGGTGGCCGCGGCCGTGTTCTTCACGATTTATTTTAAGTTCCTCAACATCAGCGGGTTTATGCACGCCCTGCGGGTCGTGCGTGGCGACTATGCCGACAAAAGCCATCCAGGGGAGGTGAGCCACTTTCAAGCGTTGGCCACCGCAGTATCGGGCACTGTGGGTATTGGCAACATTGCGGGGGTTGCCATAGCGATATCAATCGGGGGACCTGGAGCCACATTCTGGATGTTTGCCGCGGGTGTTCTTGGAATGTCCACCAAGTTTATCGAATGTACGCTGGGGGCAATGTATCGACGTGAAAACCCCGACGGCAGTGTGTCTGGTGGCCCAATGTACTATTTGGAGCAAGCCATGTCATTGCGTCAGCGGCCGCGATTAGGCAAGGCACTGGGCAGCTTCTACGCCGTTGGCATTGTTCTCGGGTGCCTTGGTATCGGCAACATGTTCCAGTCCAATCAAGCCTACATGCAGGTGGTTGCGATCACCGGCGGCATGAATGACAGTTGGCTGGCCGATAAAGGCTGGCTATTTGGCATTGTCCTCGCACTGTCCGTAGCGCTGGTCGTAATTGGCGGCATTAAGTCCATCGCCCGAGTAACCAGCAAAGTGGTGCCCTTTATGGCGCTTTTTTACTGTACCGGAGCGCTTGTTGTCATCGGAATGAACTACGAGGCACTTCCCTTTGCGTTAGAGGCCATCTTCAAAGGTGCATTCGGTGCTGAAGGTGTGGCAGGGGGCGCCGTTGGCGTCATGGTGATCGGCTTTCAGCGGGCGGTGTTCTCTAATGAAGCCGGTATTGGATCCGCCTCCATCGCCCATGCAGCGGTTCGCACCAATGACCCGGTGACCGAAGGCTACGTATCCCTGTTGGAACCCTTCATAGACACGGTGGTCATTTGCACCCTGACCGCGCTGGTGATTGTGACGACCCTGTATTACGAGCCCGCTCTTTTCAACGGCTTGGGGGGCATTGAAATGACCTCCCATGCATTTCAGCGTCGGATCGACTGGGCCCCAGTGTTCATTGCTATTGCGGGCTTTTTGTTTGCCTACTCAACCATGATTTCTTGGGCCTATTACGGACTCAAGGGATGGACTTATCTGGTAGGCGAGGGGGCTCGCGGGGAGATGCTGTTCAAATTTGCCTTCTGCTGTTTCGTGGCACTGGGCTGCAGTGTGGAGCTCAAGCCAGTACTCGATTTCTCTGATGCTATGGTCTTTCTGATCTGTGTGCCCAACGTATTAGGTCTTTATTTATTGGCGCCTTTGGTTAAGAGAGAGTTGATTAGGTATCAGCGCGAGCGGGCCGCACGAGGTTGAAATCTGCATAAACGCCCCCATCTGCCCTGAAGCCTTAACCACTTCAGGAGATACGTTCATGACCGCAGCGGCTAGCAAGGAAACCCTTGGTTTTCAGACCGAAGCTAAAAAGCTTCTTCACCTGATGATCCACTCCCTGTATTCGAACCGGGAGATCTTTCTGCGCGAGCTTATTTCCAACGCCTCAGACGCCATCGACAAGCATCGCTTCGCGGTTGTTCAAGATGCCGCGCTGTCCGAGGGAGTTGGCGAATACCGAGTTCAGGTAAGCACTGATTCAGAATCGAAGATAGTAACTATCGATGACAATGGCATTGGTATGACCCGCGACGAGGTCATAGAACACCTCGGAACCATTGCTAAGTCGGGAACAGCCGCTTTCATGGAACAACTGAGTGGCGATGATCGCAAAGATAGCCAGCTGATTGGTCAGTTTGGGGTAGGTTTCTATTCTTCGTTTATTGTCGCCGACCGCGTAGAGGTGATTAGTCGCAAAGCGGGCCATCCCGCGGACAGCGCCACGCACTGGGAGTCGCAGGGAGAGGCCGATTTTACCGTCGAATCCGCCCAGCGCAGCGAGCCCGGAACAACGATTATCCTTCATTTAAAGGAGGACGCCGCGGAATTCGCAGACGACTGGCGCGTGCGCTCCGTTATTAAGAAGTACTCAGACCACATCTCTGTGCCCGTAATGATGCCAAAGAAGCCGGTGGCTGATACTGGCGCAGAGGGCGACGAAACGCCTGCCACCGAAAGCAGCGAGCTTGAATGGGAAGTGGTGAATGAAGCGAAGGCCCTGTGGACGCGCAGCCGCTCTGACATTTCAGACGAGGAGTACACAGAGTTTTACAAGCATATTGCCCACGATTTTGAAGACCCAATGACCTGGAGTCACAATCGCGTTGAGGGCAAGCTCGAGTACACCTCACTGTTATATCTCCCCGCGAAAGCCCCCTACGATCTGTGGAATAGAGAAGGCGCCAGAGGGCTTAAATTGTACGTTCAGCGCACCTTCATCATGGACGATGCTGAGCAGTTTCTTCCTATGTATCTGCGCTTCGTCAAGGGCGTACTTGACTCCAATGATCTGCCGCTAAACGTTTCCCGAGAAATATTGCAGCAGAACGCTAATGTCGACTCTATGAAGGGCGCGCTGACCAAACGTGTGCTCGATATGCTCAGCAAGATGGCGAGCAATGAGCCTGAGCAGTATCAGAAATTCTGGGATCTGTTTGGTCAGGTCATGAAAGAAGGGCCAGCAGAGGATTTCAGCAATCGAGAGAAAATTTCCAAGTTGCTGCGCTTCGCCACAACACATACCGATGCTAAAGAACAGACCGTTTCTTTAGCTGATTATGTCGCTCGTATGAAAGAGGGTCAGGATACGATTTGGTACGTGGCAGCGGAGAACCACAATACCGCCAAGAACAGCCCCCACTTGGAGGTTTTCCGTAAAAAAGGTATTGAGGTACTGCTCTTATCGGATCGGGTTGACGAGTGGTTGATGAGCCATTTAATGGAATTCGATGGCAAGGCACTCAAAGACGTGGCCCGAGGCAACTTAGATCTGGAAGCCGAGAGTGAGGAGGAGAAACAGGCGCTTGAGGACGCTAAAAAAGACAGCGAATCGTTGATCGAGAGGATGAAAGAGGTTCTGAAAGATCAGGTAGCGGATATTCGTCCCACCATGCGCCTAACCGAATCCCCTGCGTGCCTGGTGGTTGGTGAGCATGAATTGGGCGCGCAAATGCGCAGAATTCTGGAAGCCGCGGGTCAAGAGGTGCCAGACAGCAAGCCGACGATGGAGATCAATCCCACCCATCCCTTGATCCAACGCCTGGATGCGGAGCAAGACGAGGATCGATTTGGGGACTTGGCACGGGTGTTACTGGATCAGGCGACCCTCGCTGAGGGTTCGTTGCTTGAAGATCCCGCAAGCTATGTCAGCCGGCTCAACAAGCTTTTGCTTGAGTTAAGTGGTGCATAATATGTTGGTTACTGTTTGGCGCCATGGTGAGGCGGGAGCGGCTCCCAGAGATGAGGATCGTGCCCTTACGGAGCGAGGACAGCTCACGGTAGCTATGGCGGCCCAACAGTTTTCCCGCTGGTTGACTGATGAGGGACATCCAGCTGTGGATCGCATGTTTCACAGTCCTCTTGTGCGCACGACCCAAACCGCACAATTGTTGGAAGCGGCGCTGGGTTGCAGCTCCGAGGTCTGCAACCCGCTAGCACCGGGCACGCGCATAGACAGGCCTGAGGACTATGTTTCTCAGGGCGACTGCCATTTGGTTTTAGTGGGACATCAACCCTTCGTCTCGCAGATTATTTGGCACTGGTTAGACGACGATAAGTTGGATCCACTGCTTCCTGGCGGATGGGCTACTCTCCAACTTCAGGCACCCCTGCAAGGCGGCGCAACGCTAGTCAAAGCACGCCCCAACATTTTTTGACCGCCACGAGGTAAGGGATGATCCAAGGACAGGAATTTCGGCTTGAAGTGGATGGACTCACCTATGCCGGTTTGCTCTGGGGTGACCCTGAGTCACCATTAGTGCTTGCGCTTCATGGCTGGCTCGATAATGCGCTGTCCTTTGCAGAACTTGCGCCGCGGCTGCACGGCTACCGAGTGCTGTCGCTTGATTTGTCAGGACATGGTTACAGCTCTCACCGGTCACCTGATGCCACCTACAATATTTGGGACGACTTACCCCAGCTTGAGGCCATCGTAAGTGAGTTGACCAGCGAGCCGGTTACACTGATTGGGCACAGCCGCGGCGCCACCATCGCCACGCTGCTTGCCGCTGTGTTGGGAGAGCGCTGCTCACGTCTGGTGATGATTGATGGCCTGATGCCCGGTTTTATGGATCAGCGCAACGCTGGGTCACAGCTGAAGAGTTTTGTGTTTGAGCGCAATAAATACCGCGCCCGCCCGCCGCGCTTCTTTGCATCAGTGGAGGAGTTTGCCCAGCGGCGATTGCAGTACGGCTTCACAACCGAATCGGCCCACGCCCTGGCCCCACGGGCGCTGGAACACGGTTCCCAGGGTTATCGATTACTGTCTGATACTCGTTTATACGGGGCCTCGGCCACTTGGCTGGATCCTATCAAGCGCGCACAGATTTACGCGTCGGTAACAGCCCCCGTGTTGGGCATTTTCGCAGAGCGCGGATTATTTGCTAACAGCGAGACTGCGCAAAAAATGCTCGAGGATGCCGGAGCGGCGCTGCCAGATTTTCGCAGCCTAGTGATGGCAGGGTCACACCATTTGCACATGGAGGCAGAGGTATTGGATCGCATGGTTCAGCGAGTTGATCAGTTCTTAAGGACGGGACAGTGAAGGTGCAGGCCCCGATGTTCCTCGCCGCCAGCCGCCGTGCCAAAGCCCCAGGGATGCGCACAAGCATGGCACGCATGCTCAGTGTTCTGGTTGGCTGCATAGGCAGTTTGTGGCTATCTGCAGCGCCTGCGGAGGCACAAAGCAGCAACGCACAAGTCGCCCTTACCATCGCGTACATCGATAAGCATTGGGCGAGCTCCCGCTACAAGACCCGTTCACAGCCCGTGCAGGGGTTCTTGTTACCCCTAGGCACCATGAAAAAAATTCAAGGTGTGTGGCGGCCAGAGACGTTTCAGCCCATCGACGGCGAACTTGAGCGTGTGACCTGGCAAATTTCTGGGGAGTCCATCAATACCCTGTTTGCCGACGTTGTCTCCCAATTAAGTAGCCGGGCCCGATTACAGTGGGAATGCCGAGGCCGTAGCTGCGGCAACGGCGCTGAATGGGCTAACCGGGTGTATCAGGAGCGACTTCTGTACGGTCGTGATGAGTCCATGAACTACGCTGCGTTCAAAACAGAAGAGGGTGTCTGGTTGACTATTTTTAGCGCAGCCCGCACAGCCGATAGACAATACCTGCACTTAGATATAGCCACTCCCCAGTAGCGAACCCAACAAGCTCGTTGATCGCGCCAGGGTTCAGCCAACTGCCCCCTGCGGGATTACCGCCCGCTGCGCATTTGTAGCAGCGACAAAAACTCTTCTCTGGTGCGAGCATCGGAGCGAAATGAGCCCAACATGGCTGAGGTCTTAGTACAGGAATTTTGCTTTTCGACGCCCCGCATCATCATGCACATGTGCTCGGCTTCAATAATGACGCCAACCCCAAGCGCTCCTGTGACTTGCTGAATGCTTTCTGCAATTTGGAGGGTTAGCTGCTCCTGAATTTGTAATCGTCGGGCGAACATATCAACCACGCGAGCGACCTTGGATAACCCCAAAACGCGGCCTTGAGGTAGGTAAGCGACGTGACAACGACCGATAAACGGCAGCAGATGATGCTCGCACAGGGAGTACATTTCTATGTCCTGCACCAGCACCATTTCACTGGAATCAGACGGGAAAAGTGCGTCATTGACGACGGTTTCTAGTGTTTGATGGTAGCCTCTAGTGAGGAACTCAAACGCTTTAGCAGCGCGCTTAGGGGTATCAACTAAGCCGGGGCGTTCGGGATCTTCTCCGACGCTTGTAATAATTTGTCGCCATTGCTCTTCCATGAGTTTCCTCCCTATAAGTCGAGCAATGGTACCATGCGCACCCTCAGATCACCCCTAAAGGCTGCCGTGACCCTAACATTTCAACAGGCATTAACCGAGACCCAAGCCGCACTGGAGTCCGCCGACGTCTGGTGCGGCCACGGCTATGATTCAGCACACGATGAAGCGGTTGCTCTGATGCTGGCTGCTGCTGAGTTGCCCGTGTCTACGGGCACAGAAATATTGTCGGAACTAATGAGCGACGACCAATACGCACAGCTTGCGGAATTTACCCGTTTGCGCATCGAGCAGAGGCTTCCGACGGCTTACATTATTGGTCGTAGCTGGCTGGGGCCCTTGGAGTTTTTGACTGATGCGCGAGCACTGATACCACGCTCTCCGCTGATGGAAGTCATCGGCTATGGTTTTGAACCTTGGTGGTCGGGTGGGGCCGTTCAATGCATCGTCGATGTTTGCTGCGGTGGCGGGAGTCTGGGGCTGCTTGCTGCCCATGCGTTCCCCGACGCACAGGTCAGACTGCTTGACCTAGATTGCGATGCCCTTGCGCTGGCGCAGGAGAACCTTGACCTGCATGGTTTCGATAACGTCACCTTAACTCAAGGAGATTTATTGGCGCCCCTCACACCCGCAAGCGCCGACATCATCTTGGCCAATCCACCCTACGTCGATGCCGAGGATATGGCGAGCTTGCCCCCCGAATATTTGCATGAACCCAGATTGGCTCTGGCTGCGGGGCATGATGGCCTGGACCTGGTACATCGGCTGCTGTTACAAGCCGCTTATGTGTTGCGCCCGGGCGGTGTTTTATTTTTGGAGGTTGGCAACAGCTGGTTGGCCCTAGAGCAGGCCTATCCTGAAACCGCCTTCACTTGGCTTATGTTTGAGAGCGGAGGTCACGGCGTGTGCACTCTGAGCCACTCAGATTTACAAACTCTGCGAACCCACGCAGAGCGTTACGCGCAGCGCGTATAATCGGCTGCGGAGGTTTATTTATGTCAGGCAATACGTTTGGAAAATCATTTTGTGTTACGACTTTCGGTGAGAGTCATGGCGCCGCGCTGGGCGCCATTATCGACGGCTGTCCCCCAGGGCTGGCTATTTCAGAAGAGGACCTGCAGGTTGATCTGGACAGGCGCAAGCCGGGACAGTCACGGTACACCACCCAGCGGCGCGAGGGCGACGAGGTGGAAATACTGTCGGGTGTCTTTGAAGGCCTGACCACCGGGACACCTATCGGCCTGCTGATCAGAAATACCGATCAGCGTTCCAAAGATTACGGCAAAATTAAAGACCTGTTCCGACCCGCACATGCGGACTACACTTATCAGCAAAAGTATGGTGTGAGGGATTATCGCGGTGGCGGACGGTCCTCAGCGAGGGAAACCGCCATGCGCGTAGCGGCGGGTGCCATTGCCAAGAAATGGTTGGCGCAAGAGTTTGGTATTTCTGTGCGGGCCTATCTGGCACAGCTCGGACCACTCAAAGCAATCCAGCATGATTGGTCTATTGTTGAGGACAACGCTTTCTTTTGCGGCGATGCTGCGCTGGTGCCTCAGTTAGAGGAGTTCATGCAGGCGCTGAATAAGAAAGGCGACTCGATAGGCGCCCGCATTAACGTGGTGGCCGAGGGAGTCCCGCCCGGCTGGGGTGAGCCTATTTTTGACCGTTTAGACGCCGATATTGCTGCTGCTCTAATGAGTATCAACGCTGTGAAGGGTGTTGAGATTGGCGCTGGTTTTGACAGCATTGAACAATATGGCTCCCAGCATCGGGACGAGATAACCCCAGAGGGATTTCTCAGTAATAATGCGGGAGGGGTACTCGGCGGCATTTCCAGCGGGCAGGCAATTACCGCCAGTATTGCGCTCAAAGCAACCTCCAGCATTCGCTTGCCGGGCAAGAGCATCGATGTTGAAGGTAACGCTGCTGAAGTCATTACAACCGGTAGACACGATCCCTGCGTGGGCATTCGTGCTGTCCCCATCGCTGAGGCCATGTTGGCATTGGTGCTAATCGATCACGCCCTTAGGCAGCGGGGGCAAAACGGTGGTGTTAGCTCGGCAACCCCTGTCATCCCCGGCTCGCCCCAGTCGGATTGACGTCATCATGTGGGGTGACAGGCGATTTCGCAGAAAACTTCGGACCGGAATTTTAGGGCTGATCGCCTTCGCAGGTTTGATCTGGGGTGCGATCGACATTGTGGGCGTGCCAGCGGCAAATATAGGCCGATTACTCTGGCAGATTACCGCCGGCTTAATGGTTGTCATCTCGGCAGCTGCACTGCCCGCCTGGTGGCTGCACCGCCGGCGTGAGCGGCGTCGACAGGAAGATACAAGGCCCTAGGGAGCTCCAGCCGACGGTGTGGTCAGCTGATATCGATATCTAGGGTCATTCTCTCAGCGATATCGTCAAGTTTCACTTCAAGCTCGGCACGAGTATCTGACTCAGGCGCGTGTGCGGCAATTGACGCCTTAAAGAGGAGTTCACCGGTGAAGGCTGCGCTCTCAACCACACTCTCTAGAGTGATGACGCTGATTCCGTAGCCTGCCAGAGCGAGGGAGACCTCTCTGATGATGCCTGCGCGATCTGGACCGACCACCTCGAGCGATAAGTTAGGCTCCGGTGCTGCGTCTGCAGTATTTCCCGGGGTAACGCGAACGCTCCAATGACCGCCGGGCAGGTTAGCCAGATCATTTTGTAAATCGGCGGCTTCGCCGTCGGGCAGGCTAATGAGAATGAGGCCCGCAAACTTGCCACCGAGCTGACTCAGCTGACTCTCTAACCAGTTGCCGCCCCGGCGCTCAATGGCGGTTGCCATTTCGCTCACAATACCCGTTCGGTCATCCCCAATAAAAGTTACTACGTATTGCCCAGACATCGCACTCGCTCGACCCATGTGAATACGGCTATAGTAACGCCTGAGGAAATACAGTGACCAGCATTAACCCCATCGGCCTTTTTTGCGTGCCGCCTAAACTTTTTTGGAGAAACAGGATGAATCTCTTACGTACCGTTGCAGTGACTTTAAGCATCTTGGTGTCGCCCATGACCTTTGCTGATTTCAACTGGGATAACGCGCTCACCGGCGATCATAGGGGGGAGGGCAATGCGGACCGAAATGAAGCCCGTCATCCCAGAGAAACCCTGGAATTTTTTGGTATTGAGCCCGGTATGACGGTAATGGAAGTGTCCCCCGGAGGTGGTTGGTATACCGAAGTGCTGGCGCCGCTGATGAAAGATAACGGCACCTTGATCGCAGCCCACTACTCACCCAACGGCGGCGGCTATTCGCGTCGCTCTCTCGGTGGCTTTCTGACAAAGCTCGGCGAAAACGATATCTATAATCAGGTTGTGGTGGGTTATCTCCAGCCCCCGATGGCCATGGCGCCGGCAGAACCCAACAGTGTGGATTTAGCGCTTGCATTTAGAAATGTGCATTCGTGGATGCGTATGAATCAGGTTGAAATGTTCTTCGCCGCTGTCTACGACAGCCTCAAGCCCGGTGGCGTTTTTGGCATCGTGCAACACCGAGGAGCCCCCGGTACCGATGTAGAAACCATGAAAAAAACCGCCTACGTCACTGAGGAGCAGGTTATCGAATTTGCCGAGCTTGCGGGTTTTGAACTTGATGCGCGCAGCGAAATTAATGCCAACGCGCGCGATACAAAAGACTATCCGGGCGGAGTCTGGACGCTGCCCCCCGTGCTGCGCGAAGGTGAGAAAGATCGAGCCAAATACGTCGCCATTGGCGAGAGCGATCGAATGACGCTGCGCTTTCGTAAGGCCACGGAGTGATCTAGCAGACTGACTGAGAGACACATGTGAACCCGGGTTTGCTGCGCAGTGCCACAGCGGCTGCACAGCGAACCCTTTTCTTGAAGCACTGGAGCTCCCGTGGATTGCCCCAATGAGCCAAATGGCGCAAGCCCCGAGCGCCTCCAAGAAGACGTGGCCGTCATTGATGCTCGTGGTTTGCGCTGTCCGGAACCCGTTATGCTCTTACATGCGGCTATGCGCAAAGCGCCCCCCGGTGCCGTGCTAAAGCTGCTGGCAACAGATCCCTCCACTGAGCGCGATGTCGCCAATTTCTGTCGCTTTCTCGATCATGAGTTAGCGGCGACCGACCACACTTCAGACCAGTTTTGCTATCTCATCAAGAAAGCACTATGAGTATAGCGTCCCCATCAACGTTGACTGCCGACGATATCATAGGCGTCTTTAACAGCTGTTTTTTCGAAACTGAGCATACGCTGCTAGTTGGGGGTGCGCAGGAGCCTTTTTATACTCCCTGGCGTAATGGACAGCCGGCAGAGATTCAATTTCGAGCCGATTTTGTACGCAGTGCCCTACATGAGGTGGCGCACTGGTGCCTCGCGGGAAAGATGCGCCGGAGTTATCCCGACTACGGCTATTGGTACTCTCCCGATGACAGAAACGTCCATCAACAGCAGGCCTTCTTTGCAGTGGAGGCAAGACCGCAGAGTCTAGAGCGACTGTTTTGCGCGGCCATCGCGCTGCCATTCAGCCCCAGCATCGATAACCTGAGCCTGCAGATAAGCGCCGAAGACATTGAAAAGTTTACGCTCAGGCTACATATGGCCGAGCAGAAATTCCTCGCAGGGGCAATGCCCGGCCGGGCACAGCGCTTTATCGCGGCACTAGAGGCGATTAAAACAGCTGAGCTCGGATTATTATCACAAGGGCCTACAACGTCGGCACGGTCCTTAAAAAATTGGGGAAGGGCAATAACACTGGAGGGCAGCTTCTAGTGTCCTTTCACATCGTCGCTGACGAAAATATTCACATCACGCCAGCCTTGCGCGCCATAGCAAGCAGCTTGACCTTGCTGCCCGGGCGGACCATCTCCCGACGGGATTTGAGTTATGCCGATATTTTGCTGGTGCGCTCGGTAACGCAGGTGGATCGGGAGTTAGTTGCGAACACGCCGCTTAAGTTTGTGGGCACGGCTACCGCAGGCTTAGAGCATATCGACACTCGCTCGCTGGCTGAGTTGTCGATTGGTTTTGCTGCTGCGCCGGGAAGTAACGCCATTGCGGTAGTCGAATATGTTCTCACAGCGCTGGCGGCGGCCTCACACCTTGAAAGGGTGATGGCCGGAGCCTCGGTGGGGATTCTTGGCTATGGCGCCGTTGGGCAGCATCTCGCTAGGGTACTCTCCGATTTAGGTGCTGTCGTTCGCGTTTGGGACCCTTATGTGGAAATACCACCGTCGCTGGGCGCAGGCTCTCTAGACACGCTGATGACCTGCGATGTGGTCAGCTTGCATGCTGCCCTCCACAGCAGCGACCCCTGGCCTAGTCGCGGCGTTATTACCCCAGAACTCGTTACTAAAATGCAGCCCAATAGTGTGCTGGTGAACGCCGGTAGAGGCGGTTTGGTGTCCCGGGAGGCGCTACTGCAGGCTGCTACTCAACAGGTCACACTACTTTTAGATACGTGGCCTAATGAGCCGGATATCGACGCGAAATTATTGCGCTCGGTTGTCATTGGGACACCGCACATAGCGGGCTACTCTTTTGAGGCGAAAGCTCGCGCCACGGACCAGTTGGTTGCAGCGATTCATTCACATATGCTCACTGTGGGCGCAGCCATTTCCTCGGCAGACGAGCCGAAGCAGTCGGATTGGATGCAAAATTCTACCCGAGACTCAGAGACAGGTTCGCCAGCTGATGACTCAGGTTGCGCAGCGGTAATTGTCGGCGGTTCGACTCCCAATGCGGGTGCTCAATGGCTAACGCAGCTCTTACTTGAGCATTACCCCATAGACAGTGATGACGAGCAGCTCAGGAATTGCGCTCAACCCAACGTGCGCGGTGAGGATTTCGACGCACTTAGACGCGGCTATGTGCTGCGCAAGGAGATCACGGGCACGCAGATGGCGGCGCGAGTGCCCACAGAGTATCAATTTATTTTAGATGCCCTTGGCATCACGCTGGTTAAAGGAGAGTAAACATGACTGATGAAGTACACGATCGTAAGGAAGACAATGCATTCTGGCGAGAGCAGTTAAATCCTGATGAATATCATGTGCTAAGAGAGAAGGGCACCGAACGCGCGTTCACGGGAGAATATTGGAATTGCGATGACGCGGGCATTTACCGTTGTAGAGCTTGTGGCGAGCCCCTGTTTGAATCAGACAAAAAATTCGATGCCGGCTGCGGCTGGCCAAGCTTCGATCAACCCCTGGAAAGTACCGTCATTGAAGAATTCCGAGACACCAGTCATGGCATGATCCGCACAGAGGTCACCTGTAGGCGCTGTGGCGGACATCTTGGACATGTATTCCCCGACGGCCCTACGGATACAGGCCTTCGCTACTGCATCAACAGTCTGTCGATTAAGTTAGATAAAGAGGGCGCACAGTAACCTTGCCCGAGCGCAAAGCAGACAAAAAAAATCCCGGCTAGGCCGGGATTTGTATTTGGAGCGGGTAACGAGGTTCGAACTCGTGACCTCGACCTTGGCAAGGTCGCGCTCTACCAACTGAGCTACACCCGCGATTTGCCTATTATAGCGCCTTTTTTTCGTTTGAGAATTCTCTCTTGGACTTAGCGCTGCGCCCGTTTCCGGGACTTTCTAACAAAATATGGCGTCCCCTAGGGGGTTCGAACCCCTGTTCCCGCCGTGAAAGGGCGGTGTCCTAGGCCACTAGACGAAGGGGACGCTGTGTCTCCGCAAGCAGAGGACGCGCATATTAGTGGCGACCATGTCTTTCGTCAACACCCTTTTTTCATTTCTCGCGGCTTTGGCAGGGATCCGGTAGAATCTGCGGCCTTGCGGGGGCAGCACCCACAAGGTTTCTTCTTTTCTGCGTCGCTCACGGGAGTGGTATGACACCGGCACTGAAAATATCTGGACTCTCCAAAACCTATGGCAATGGCTTCGAAGCACTCAAGGGCATTGATTTAGAGGTAGGTCAGGGTGACTTCTTCGCCTTGCTGGGACCCAATGGGGCCGGTAAATCGACCACCATTGGCATTATCTCTTCTCTAGTCGCTAAATCCGCGGGTAAGGTGTGGGTACACGGGGTAGACATTGATCAGGATTTCCCTGCGGCCAAGAAGTTTCTCGGCATCGTGCCCCAGGAATTTAATTTCAATGTCTTTGAAAAAGTTGAGGATATCCTGACCAATCAAGCGGGCTATTACGGCATGCCCAGAGTGCGGGCCAAGGAGCGCACGGAATATTTTCTCAACAAGCTGGGGCTGGCGGAAAAGCGTACCACCACCGCAAGAATGCTGTCGGGGGGCATGAAACGGCGTTTGATGATCGCTCGAGCGCTGATACACGACCCCAAGTTGTTGATCCTCGACGAACCCACCGCGGGTGTCGATATCGAGATGCGTCGCTCCATGTATGATTTTCTGCGAGAAATCAATGCGGCTGGCACCACCATTATTCTGACAACCCATTATCTTGAAGAGGCAGAGGCCCTGTGTCGCAACATGGCGATCATCAATCACGGCCGCATTGTGACCAATAGCTCCATTAGGGATTTGCTGCGGGATCTGAACAAAGAGACATTTGTCCTTGAGTGTCAGGGTCCGCTCCCGGTTGAAGTCACTCTGGACAATTTTGCCGTGCAGCGTATGGACGATCATAGTTTAGAAATTGGCATCGAAAAGGGGCAGGATATAGCAGTGGCCTTCGAGGGGCTTAGACAGCAGGGCATTGTGGTGGTGAGCATGCGCAACCAAGCCAATCGGTTAGAACAGATGTTCCTCAACGTGTTGGAGGGCAACGCATGAGCCTCTACGAGCAGTACATTGCGTTCGCCACCATCGTGCGCAAAGAGATTCGACGTTACATGCGCATTTGGAGCCAAACGCTGCTGCCCAGCGCTATCACCATGTCGCTGTACTATCTGATTTTCGGAAGTCTGATCGGCTCGCGCATTGGTGAGATGGGTGGCCGAAGCTACATGGAGTTTGTGGTACCGGGCTTAATCATGATGGCCATTGTGACGAACAGCTACTCCAACGTCGTGTCCTCATTTTTCGGAGCAAAGTTTAACAACAGCATTGAAGAGCTTCTTGTTTCCCCAGTGCCCAACTACGTCATCTTGTGGGGTTACATAGCGGGTGGGGTCAGTCGCGGCATTCTTGTAGCAATCATCGTCACTGTGGTTTCCCTGTTTTTCACGCGAATGCAGATTAATAATTTCGCCATTGTGGTGTCTGTGGTGTTTCTCACGTCGGTATTGTTTGCGCTGTGCGGCTTCATCAATGCGGTATACGCCAATAGCTTTGACGATATTAATATTGTTCCAACCTTCGTATTGACGCCGCTGACTTACCTTGGAGGTGTGTTCTACTCGCTGGATCTGCTGCCAGAATTTTGGGCCAAGGTGTCCCAAGCTAATCCCCTGGTTTATGTAGTCAATGCGTTTCGCTACGGCGTCCTCGGGGTCAGCGATGTGAGTATTGGCTTCTCCTTTGGAATGATTGGCTTTTTTGTGGTGGTGGCGTACAGCTATGCAATGTATCTTCTGCGAACTGGTAAGAGACTGAGAAGCTAAACCTGAATGGTAAGAGTACTCGGAGAAAAGGTCGCTGCGCCCAAGCTTTATACACCGGAGGTGTTAGAGCCCATTGATCGTGATGGCGGACGTCGCGGCACTGATTTCGGAAACTTACCCGCGCTTTTTGGTCACGATGTCTGGCATCTCTACGAGCTCTCTTGGATCGAGGCTGGGGTCGGGCCGGTTTCTCGGGTGGGGGTCCTGACAATACCCGCCAGTTCACCGGCTACCGTTGAGTCAAAGTCACTTAAACTGTATTTGAACTCCCTCAATTTCCACCCGTTCCCCTCCAGTGCTGCAGCAGTTGCGTGTATCACCCGAGACATTACTGCGGTCGTGGGTGCAGCAGTACAGCTGACCTTGCTAGAACCTGCGGAAATCGGGAGTATCACCCGGGAGCCAGCAGGCGGTGTTATCGATAGCGGCGGGGCGGCCGCGGCGCTCGGCGGCGTAGACATCAGGGAGCGACGTGAATTACTGGAAGCTCAAGATTTGCGCGTGGAACAGCAGCTGATGACCCATGAGCTGCGGTCACTGTGCCCAGTGACTGGCCAGCCTGACTGGGCCACGCTGTGGTTGCACTGCGAGGGCAGAACGCTGGCGCTCAGTAGCCTTGCCCATTACGTGGAGTCGTTTCGCGAACATCAAGACTTCCACGAGCAGTGTTTAGAGCGAATATTTTCAGATTTGTGGGCTGTTTTGGAACCGACTCATCTAACCGTCGCCGCTTTCTATACCCGCCGGGGGGGGATAGACATTACACCGTGGCGGTCAAGTAACGAGTTGGCACCGCGGCAAGATCGCATGGGACGTCAGTGAAGCCCTGGCGACTGGGATTTTGGCTTTCGGTGCTGCTGTCGTCGGCACCGGGCTCCGTCGCTGCGCAAGTGCATCATGCAGTGCCTGGATATACCGAATCAGAGATCAAAGCGGCCTTCATCGTTAATCTGTTTGCTTTTATCGAATGGCCCGAGGGTGCCCGTGCGCAAACGCTGTGCGTCACTGAGCAAAATGCTACCTCGGAGGCGTTGCAAGCGTTGCTGGCCGCGCGCCCTGAGCTCAACCTAAATCTGAAAACTCTAACGGCGCTACCCCAGACCGATGCAGAAGCAGATTCTGCCGCCGCTGTGGACGACACTCGCCCCGATTGCGATGTGGTTTTCATTTCCCGAGACACAGATTTCCAACCCACAAGCTTACCCAGCGATGCCCATATTTTGACGATTAGCGACGCTAGTGATTTTGCCCGCCGGGGTGGTATGGTCGAGCTTGAGCGAAGAGCGTCGAGGGTGGGCTTGGTGCTCAATCATGATGTAATGACGCAGCAGGGATTCAGCGTCAGTAGCCGCCTGTTGTCCCTAGCGCGGGTGGTAGCGATGGAGGCCCAGGATGGCGGGTAATCGCAACATTCAGCAGCAGGTGTCGTTGATTACCGCCGGGGTTACGGCCTGCGTGGTAGCTCTCGTCTTACTGGTGACCCTCGCCACTGCGTTTCAATCAGGATTTAATCAGACAATTGAGAAGGGCACGACCATGGCCCGCGTGGTGGGAAGTAACCTCACTGCGGCAATTGCGTTTCGGGACCCAGCGACCGCAGCCGATGTGCTTGATGCTTTCGCCAGCTCCAAGGAAGTTCTGTGGTCGCAAGTATTTCTAGACAATAGCGTTCAGTTTGTCGACTACCGCGCAAAATCCGATGAATATCCGCAGCTTCAGGAACAAAAAAGTCCACAGGAAGCCTTTGCGAACAATCCCTACATTAACCGGATTCAAGAACCCATCATGCTGGGTGGCAAAGAGTTGGGCTCGATTGTTATTTGGATTGACACGTGGCCAAGCTATCAAGATGCGCTGACTATTTTTTGGCTTGGACTCATCTGCTGGATTCTGGGCTCCCTCGCGGCTTATTTTCTTGCCCAGCGGCTCAATGACCGGGTGGTAGGGCCGCTGCGTGAACTGTCCCAGCTTATGCTAGGGGTGTCTTCTGATGAAGACTACTCGAGGCGTTTTAACTATCAGGATGACTCGGAGGTTGGCACCCTAGGCGAAAGCTTTAACAAAATGCTCAGTCGCATTGAGGATCGAGAGCAACGTCTGAAAGAAGCCATCAGCGAGCTTGAGATAGCCCGGGATCATGCGGAAGACGCGGCGCGATCAAAAACTTCGTTCCTGGCCAATATGTCCCATGAAATTCGCACGCCCATGAACGGCGTGCTGGGTATGACCTCTTTACTTAAGCGGACGCAGCTCGACGAGCAGCAGCGGTTGTATTTCGACACCATCGACAAATCGGCCGCATCATTGCTGATGATCATTGACGATATTCTTGATTTCACCAAAATCGAAGCGGGTCGACTTGAAATCAAGAGCGAGCCGTTCAACCTCAAAGATTCATTGCAAGCGACCATTACCTTTTTCCAGCAACCAGCGGCCCAGAAGAATATTGAGTTCATTACCCATATTGACGAGCAACTACCCGAGCGAATTCTTGGGGATTCGGGGCGAATAA
>Ga0181564_10001657_pt1 | contig 19856 bp, 20 predicted proteins | sample 011ome_24_FD_134512 | JGI IMG/M metagenome (GOLD analysis project Ga0181564, IMG submission 134512) | Coastal salt marsh microbial communities from the Groves Creek Marsh, Skidaway Island, Georgia - 011513CT metaG (megahit assembly) | ecosystem: Environmental > Aquatic > Marine > Intertidal...
AAAAAAAGGACCCATTTCTGAGTCCTTTAGTTTCTAATATGTTTGTTCGTTTTTAGTAAAACGTCGCTCTGTTATCTTCGATATCAGCAGCCTCTTTCAGTGCGTTGTAGAGTTGTGTGTTCACCGCATTTGACTTTGCCTGACCCACACGGTTTGCAGCCGCTTGATAGTTTGGTAATGGCTCTGCAGGGGTTAGTTTTGTCAATTGAATTGCATAGACCCCATTCTCACCAACAATTAGTTTGGAGGTTGCACCTTCTTCTAAACCAAAAGCTGTTCCAATTACTTTAGGCTCTCTTCCAGCACCTGAAAGTGTTGGGTTTTTCATGTTTACTGCCAAGGCTGTTTTAACGGTTTGTCCTTCGTCAGAAGCAATGGCTTCTAAAGTGGTTGCAGAAATACGGTCTTTAATGAGTTGTGCTTTCTTTTGTTTTCTAATTTCTGGAAGTGCCGTCACAGATGCTTTTTCAACACTCATCAGCCCGGCTTCATTGGTATCAGTGACTTTTGCAACGACAAAACCGCCTCCTGAAATATTAAAACTTTTAAAATCTCCTACTTCTACTCCATCTTCAAAAGACCATCTTACAATAGCTCTTTGTACTCCAAGACCTGGAATTGTTTCATCCAATTCTTTAAGACCACTTACGGGGGAAGTTGTATAATTATTTTCTTTGGCAACAGTTTCAAAATCGGCATCAGCCACTGCAATTTCAAATTTAGATTTGTCTGTAAAAACCCCATCAATCGTTTTGATAGATGGCTCAATTTCTTGAACAATCGTAGCCATTTTATACGCTTCTTGTTTTTTTCCTTGATCTAAAATCTCAATAATGTGATAGCCAAAGTTTGTTTTTACAACGCCTAAACTTCCTTTTGGATTCTCAAATGAATAGGCTTTAAATTCTGCTGCAAATCCATCTGAATACGCAAATTCAATTACACCATCTTTTTCGTTACTCACTTTATCAGAAGATAAGGACAGTAAGCTTTTGAATTTTGAACGGTTAGAACGAATGACGTTATAAATACTATCGGCAGTTGTTTTTGCTTGTGCGTCTGTTTTGGTAACAGATGCATCAGCACGAACCGATCCAATAAAAGGAATCAGAATGTGACGTACTTTTGCTGAATCAGCAATCATTTTTTTAGCAACTTGTTTGGACAACTTGTAGGTTGTACCATCTTTATAAGGGCCAAAAACTTCATCCGATTTTAAACTTGTAAGTTCATCTGCAACTGCGGTTGGCAAAGCAGACTTAAGGACATAAGCGTCGTTATATTTTACAGATGAATTGGCATTTACAAATGCTTCTACATCTGTTGTGTTTTGAAAGCCTACGACGGTTTGAATCGCATTGGCTGCTGTGTTAAACTCTTCTTTATCGGCAATAAGTGCTGTTAAATCACTTTGAATTTGTTGTTCATCTTCTAAAGAAGCAACTTCTTTAAACTGAACATACACTAAATCTCTAGAAGCTTCAACTTCGTATTTGTTCGGATTTGCTTTGATATAGCTCTTAACTTCCGATTTTTTTACAGAGACCAAACTGTCTGCGATAGAAGTAAATGGGATTTGAACATATTTAATATCTGCTTTATTATTTTCCAACTCGTAATCTAATTCCCCCTCCGTAAGCGTTCCAATAACACCTGCTTTGACTAGATTAAAATAGGTCTGTTGCACACCTGATTGAGAAATATTTTGTTCAAAATCAGTCCAAGCTTTATAGTTAACGGGATTTCCATTAAGCGTGGTTGTTTCAGGGGCAATTGCTTTTAGATTAGCTATAAATTCGTTGAGCTTATCTTCATCAAATAAACCGGCTTCATTTTTAAATTCTTCAAAGGAGCCTAAGTTTTGTTTTAACAATTGACGCATATAATCTCTTTCGATAGAGATTCCAACCGCATCATATTGTGTTTGCATGACTTTATTTCTTAGTTCTTGATCCCAAACACGATTCATTGCTTGTGTGTTTGATACAGAACCCCCAGACTGACGCTGAATGTTTTCAACTTGGTTCATAAAGGCATCGCGTTCGATATCTTCGCCATTAATCGTTGCTACAACGTTTTGTGAGTTACCTGAAGAGTCTAAATTTTGAAATATATCTCCGATTATGAATGCAAACAGTGCAAGAGCGATGATAATGATCAAGAATATAGAACGTTGTCTAATTTTATTTAAAACTGCCATTAGTAGTGTGTGTTATTTTTTTTAATATAGTGGACGAAAATACCAATTTCTTTGAAATAATAAAAGGAGAAAAGAATTTAATTCAAAGAGGGGGCTTAAATTAAAATTCTTCTAAGATTTTAAGCTCAACCAATTCAATTTTAGTATTGGAAACCTCCTTGATGGTAAAATGAAATTGATCTATTTTAATTTCTTGATTTTTCTCTGGTATTTCTTCGGTATGGTTTACAATAAACCCTCCAAGTGTTTCATAATTTTCACTTTCGGGAAGTTGAAACTTATAGGTTTCATTAATATGATCTACTTCTATTCTTGCCGAAAAAATATAGGTGTGATTATTTATTTTTTCTTCAATAAGTTCAAAGGTATCGTGTTCGTCCTCAATTTCTCCTACCAATTCTTCAATCACATCCTCTACGGTCATAATTCCTGAAGTTCCTCCATATTCATCTAAAACAACGGCCAAACTTTTGCGTTTTTTTATGAGGACGTTCAACACATCTTTTGCAAACATGGTTTCTGGAACATATTCTACAGGTCTAAGCATTGATTTGATATTTTTTGGGTTTTTAAATAAATCAAACGAATGCACATAGCCCAAAATATCATCAATGGTTGTTTTGTACACCAGTATTTTTGAATGTCCTGTTTGGGTAAATAAATCATTTAGGTTGCTTATAGAATCGTGAATTTCAATGGCGGATAATTCGGTTCGAGGCACCATAACTTCTCTGGATTTCACTTCAGAAAATTCGAGCGCATTTTGAAAAATCTGAATTTCGCTATCAATCCTGTCATGCGCTTCTACAGACTCCATTTGTTCACTTATATAATTTCCTAACTCGACTTTGGTAAACGCTAATTGAACCTCGTCCCCTTCTGTTTTAAATAGATATTTTAAGATGACATCAGAAATCCATATCACAAAATGAGATACAAAAGAAAATAGAACGTAAAACAAATAAGCAGGAACTGCAAATAGCTTTAATAATGAATTGGCATAAATCTGAAAAAATACTTTTGGAAGAAACTCCGCCGTAACCAATATCACTAGTGTTGAAATTACGGTTTGTGTAAGTAAACTTAATTCGGTAAAAAGAGAGTTGATTATAGGACTGGATGATGGCAAATAGGATGCAAACCAATCGACCAGCATATCTCCCATATAAAACCCATAAATCACAAGAGCAATATTGTTTCCAATCAGCATGGTTGCTATAAACTTGGACGGTTTTGCTGTGATTTTGGTTAGTAGTTTAGATAACAATCCTCCTTGTTTTTTCTCAATTTCAATATGAATTTTGTTTGAGGATACGTACGCAATTTCCATTCCTGAAAAAAATGCAGATAAAATTAAACTTAAAACAATAATCAAGAGGTCTATGGTCATGGTTACAATTTACCGCGATCTTTAAATCGTTTTTTGAATTTTTTACGAAAGAAAAATAGCGCTACGGCCAAGGCGGAAAAAAACAAAGAAATGTAAGCTTCATAACCCTCGTTATTCCATTTATAAATGGTATCATAAAGAAATAAGACCGCAAAGCCTAAATATAAATATTGTAAAATTGAAAGAAGTTTCATCTGTGTAGAATTGAATTATTGGCTAAAAATTGGTACCGTAAAGATACAAATTATTCGTCAATAAAGATACGCCCATTAACCTCAAGAACTTGCGCATTCGTGAAATTCTTATTGGAATCAAATCCAACTCCGTTGGTGATATAATCTTTAGTTCTAAATTTCACAGGTTGATTGGTAAAAAGCCATTCTTTTTTTTGATCGAAAAAAAGTTGTTCTGTAAATAAAGTGTCGTTAGTTGAAGTCGTTAAAACAACATTCCCTTGCAGGTCGATTAAATTGGTTTGATCGTACACAATGGCATGATCAGAGGTGACTGTGTTTTTATTATCATCATCATCAAAAAGAGTGAGGTCTATACCCTCCGGAAATTTATAAAAAGGAAACTCACGATTTGTAAAGTTCACCATTTTGGGACTCACAAGAATAAGCGTTAAGCGACCTGAATCGGTATATTTTGTATTGATATCCTCAGCGATAGATAAAGGCTGATAAGAAGCACTATCGAGATCCTGTACTTTTTTAAGCGTGTTGTTACAAGAAAAAAACAGCGCTATCACAGCAAGTGAAACGCTATTTTTTAATCCTATGTTACAACCAAGTTTCATTAAAGCGATGGTACCGTTACCGAACGTTGAATCCAGCATTCAACTTTGATGACTTGTCCTGCACGCCCCGATGAAAATATTTCACTTTTTGTGGGTGCTTTCGCTTCGTAATTAGCAATTGATTTAGAGGCATTTTTTTTCATTGTAGGATCTATTCTTCCAGCTTTAGCAGCTTCATTAGCAGCCAACCAATACACAGCTCTTTTCGAAAAATTATCCGTTCCACAATTATTAGCACTTTTTGCATACATCGCTGCGATGGCTAAATGTGCTCTTCCCATACTTGGATTTGCTTTAAGCGCTTTCATAAAATAAGTTCTTGCCTGTCCGTAACGCCCTTTCTTTTTAAAATTTGTAGCAATTTTATATAAGATTTTTGATTTCTCAAAGGGATCAGATTCCAAATCCACAGCTTGGTTATAGTAGCTCAACGCTTCTGAACTCTTTCCGGCCTTATCTTTTAAGATTCCTAAATAAAAGGCGGTATCTGCATTTGGTTCCAATGCATTTTTTTGTTCTACAATCTTCACAAACAACGGATCATCATTACATTCTTTTGCATACATTCTGTTCATGGCACGTTGCAACCAAACCCCATCATTTTTAAATTCTTCAAAATCCTTACTGTATAATGGAATCAAGTTTTCACAATTGGCTCTAGCACCCAACTTGGTGTCAATACTTCCAGCGATTTTATCATAAGCTCTTAAATAACTGTCATATGATTTAAGTTTACGAGCCTCTTTTGGAGCTAATTCTTTAACCTGGCCTTCTTCATCTAAATAGGCATTTCGCTTTTTGGTGTAGTTTTTAACTTCAAACTCAATTTTTTCACTGATATCATCATATTTAGAAAACAATTGCTGAGCAGTTTTTAATTGAGAATCATAAAGATCTACCATCAAAGAAAAATAAGTGTACAAACTCTTAGGATTTGTAAACGTTTTAGAATCGGTAGTATAAGCGTTATCAAATGCGGCATAAAGCGCTTCATTTGTTTTGTTTAAAATATTTCGGTAATCATATTCTAATTGACATGCTTTTGCCATGTAGGCCCCACTTGGAGTTACGTTTGGAAAAATTGCTTTACGTTCTTGCCAAAGTTTCAACATATCGTTGATAAAACTGATTTTTTCATCCCCTTCAGAATTGTCAATCTTATAGTCAAGAATGCGTTCACCATAAATAAAAATTGCCTTGTTGAACTTTGGATTTCTATTTCGCAATTCCATCCATGGGGCATAAGCCGCCGAATAGTTTTTAGACTTCGCTAACTCACTAAAAATAGAAAGCGTTTCTAAATCCTTTTCATTTTGTGCTGTGATTTGAGTACTCGTTAAAAAAAGGAATGCGATTAAAAGTGTAAGTTTTGTTTTCATCTGTCTTTTTTTTTTATTTCAGATACTTCAGGCTATTTTCGAAAGCCTTTATGAATTGTGTTGTTAATTAATTAAATTTTCGTTTCTCAAACCAGCGATCATTTAGGGATAAACTCACCTGAAATTTTATAAAATTTTCTTTTACTAAGTTGGCCGTATCAACTCCACGAGTTCCAATCTCGAAACCAACGTTTGCATTTGAGAATATTCGTCCTACTGGAAGTCCTACTCCAAAAGATATGCCAAACTCTTTGATGTCTTCATTATTGATTCGCAATCCTGTATCCTCAAAACGAATCCCGGTTCTGTAAACAATGCGCTTCCAATACCGATTAAAAGAATCATATTTTGGAATATAAAACCCTCCAAGAGAAAGTGTTGAAGCATCTTCGTAGGTGGCATTGTCAATAGTTAAAAGTCGGTTAGAAAATTGACTTGCTTTAAGAAACGTGTATTCAACCCCTGCAAACCATTTTCTGGGGGCTCCAACCCCAAATCCAAAAGATGTTTTTGAAGGCAAAGTCAGAGTCGTAGTTTCTAAATTTAAATCCGATAAATCAATTTCCGATGTGTTAATTGTAAATTCTTGTTGAGATATAGGGTCAATTACAATGGTTGAATAGATACGACTGTTTGCTGAAGTGATTTCTGAGCTCGGCGAATAGGTTGCTGAGGCAGTGACCTCAAAATTTGATTTTATGAGTTTGGAGAAAATTAATCCAAAATTATACGTAAACCCACCTAAATCGGATCGGTTAGATTCTCGTGATTGGTACTGCAATAAATCCCCTTCTGAATTATATCCAAAAGCGATATTGGTATTCTTTATATTTCCAAAATTATAACTGGCATCGACTCCCAATCTAAAATCGTTCGTCAATTGATATCCTACTGCTAAAAAAACTTTGTTTAATCCACCTTCACCTCGGTATTTATACTGAATAGCACCATCGGAATCTGTGGACTGTAACTTATAACCCACAGATGAATAAGGCAAAAGACCAAATCCAGCTCCAAATTTTCCAAGCGGAAAAGCAAGAGCTAAATAATCAACCGAAGTTGTACTCGACTCTGCTGTTTGTGAACTACTGGAAAGTTTTATATCCGAGTGACTCCCTCCTATTGTGTACTTTACAGGTTTTGCTTCATTATTAAAAGACTTTAGATTTTTACCAGCATAAGAAGCAGGGTTTCGAAGGTTGATATGAATACTGTCAGAGTACACACTCAACCCACCCATGGACTGATTTTCTACTGTACCCTTAAACTTTAAGCTTCCGATGCCATAAAATGAATAAGGTGAACTTGACCCTTGTTGAGCATATGACAGACTTGAAAACACAACAGTTATGAGTATTAAAAACTTTTTTATCATTAGTTTGAATTAAATTCCAGTAAAAAATTAAGTCCTTCTAAAAGAAAATTTGAATTCGCAAATATGCTAATTTTAAATTGCTTACACAAGAAATCTGTGTCTCCTCCTGTTAAAATAACTGTTAAATCTGGATATTTATTTTGATACTCCTTAATAGTCCCCTCCATTTCATGTAATAAACCATGGATCACCCCTGAATGAATCGAGGCTTCAGTAGAGCTGCCAATACGCTGATTGGGAGCCGTTTTTTGAAGAAGCGGTAAATTTGAAGTGAATGTTTCGAGTGCTTTATAGCGCATCTCTACTCCAGGTGAAATAGCACCCCCTAAATAATTCTGGTTGGAATCCATAAAGTCATACGTAACACAGCTCCCTGCATCAATAACTAAAACATTCCTTTTAGAATACTGCAGAACTGCCGCTGCCATAAGTGCTAAACGATCAACTCCAAGCGTGTGTGGTGTATCGTAAGCATTTTTAAAAGGCAACTGAAAGGAAACATCTAATATTTTAATTGGTAGTAAATTTTGAAGCCTTTCGAACTCCAAATTATCAATCATTTTTACAGAGGATAGCAATCCGTGTTTAACACGGCTAAATTTTTTGAGTAACGCTTCAACCTCAGCCAACATATTTGTAGTCGCTACAGTTTGAACTTGGATCATTTTATCTGATTGAAAAACAGCCAGTTTAGTGGCCGTATTTCCAATGTCCATTATTAAATTCATGTTTCTTGTTTAGACTGTAAATTTACAAAACCATTTTTTATAAAATTTTACTTTGCGAATATTAAAATTGCGTTATATTTGCAACCGCATTATGCGAGGAGGTGCCTTAGCTCAGTTGGTAGAGCAATGGACTGAAAATCCATGTGTCCCTGGTTCGATTCCTGGAGGCACCACTTCAAAAGCCCACTCATTTCAGTGGGCTTTTTTGTATCTAAAAACCTCATTATGAATTTCAATTATTTTATTCCATATTTGTAAAATATTAATAGTGATCAAACGTGCTTAGTTTACAATCCAAAAAATATACAATCTTTTATTCTTTACTCAGTTTAAACCTACTTCTTTGGGTTCAAAGCTGTAAAGAAACCCCTTCTAATCCCCCTTCACAACCACAAATGAACGTAGCACCCAGTCCTTCAGAGGAAGTTCAAGAGCAAAAACCCCCCATTTCAAATAACGCTGTGCGAAAAGAATTCTCTGAGTGGAACAACTATCCCACTTTAGATACCGCTATAAAAAATCTCGAAAATGGAGATTCTACTTTTTTTAAAACACCTATTGAAGATATCAACCAACTGTTTTTAGACATTAAAAAAAGCATTCCTACATCCCTAAAAACAAATGGTATTTTGGCACGTGTCAAAGTCACCGAAACCTTAAGTCGTAAATTACACGAACTTTACAATGTTGAGAACACAGACTTAAATGAATTAGATCAAACAAAAATCGATCTGATTGAATCCCACAACAATTTAATTTTTCAAATAAATAAAACTCGCGAAAAAGAAGCCCAACAAATTCTTAAACCAATTTAGGCATTCAAAATACCATTACAGCTAATTTGAGTTCATGCACTAAAATACTGCAATACGTTTGGTAAAATTAAACTTATGTTAAATATCACCTATAACTGTAACATTTTTAGTTATTTGTGAGACTAGTATATAATAATCACTTAAAAAAGGAAACACATGAACTTAAAACAACTTAGTGTTCTGTGTGCATTTGGACTCTTGAGCTTTCATGCATGCAAAACCGAATCGAAAAATCAGTTTTCAGAAGCTGAAAAGATCCCTGGTATTATCCTAGAAAATATGGACCTCTCTGTGAGTCCAAAAGATAATTTTTATGATTATGTTAATGGCAATTGGATGAAAACCAATACCATTCCGGATGACGAGTCGCGATGGGGTGGCTTTGGAGTCCTCAGAAAATCAACCCGAAAAGATGTACTTGACATCCTAAAAACCTCAAAAGAACTCGGTACTTATGAAGAAGGATCAGACCAGAAAAAAGCCTTGTTGGTATTTGAATCTGAACTGGACTCTGTTGCTAGAACAAAAGCTGGCATCACGCCTATTCTTCCACTTTTAGACGCAATCAACAGCATTCAAAACATATCAGACATGCAAACTATGTATGCAAAAACAGTGGGAGTTTCAGCCCCTTTTGCAGGGATTGGTGCAGAAGCTGACCTGAACAACAGCAGCATGAACACCGCTTGGGTATTCCCTGGTGGATTGGGACTGCAACGTGATTACTACCTCGATCAAGACACAAAAACCAAAGAGATTAGAGAACAATATGTCGCACATGTGGCTCGTATGTTTGGATTTATCAATTACAATGAGAAAGCAGCGCAAGCAGCTGCTCAACGTGTTCTTGCATTGGAAACACAATTGGCAGAACCTCGATTGGACAAAGTACAAAGTCGTGACATCCGTAACTTTAACAATCCACGCTCTTTAAAAGAATTAAGTGCCCTCACTCCAGAAATTGATTGGAATAAATTTATCAATGACATGGGAATAACTAAAACCTTAGACAGTGTTTTAGTCATGCAACCAAATTATATGAAAGCCTTAAACTCTTTTTTAAGCACAACGCCAATTGAAGATATTAAAACCTTGATGACATGGAGCACACTCGACAATGCTGCAGGCTATTTATCCCCAGAAATTGAAACCGCTAATTGGGAATTTTACAGCAAAACACTCAGTGGATCCAAAACACAACGTGCGGCGGAAGAACGTGCCCTAGGAACCGTAAATGGATCTGTTGGAGAAGCGATTGGGAAACTGTATGTAGAAGCTAAATTTCCACCAGAAGCAAAAGAAAAAGCTGAAAAAATGATTGCAAATGTGATCAAAGCATTTCAAAATAGAATTCAAGTATTGGATTGGATGAGTGAAGAAACCAAAGCCAAAGCCATAGAAAAACTTGATAAATTTACTGTTAAAATTGCATACCCAGACGAGTGGGAAGATTATTCTGAATTGCAAGTCAAAGAAGGCAATAGCTTTGCAGAAAACATGTTGGCAGTATCTCAATGGAGTCTGAAAAAAAATATTTCTGAAATTGGTCAACTAGTTGACAAATCCGAATGGGGCATGCCTCCTCAAACTGTAAACGCCTATTTCAACCCATTAAACAATGAAATTGTATTTCCAGCAGCAATCTTACAACCTCCGTTTTATAACTATACAGCCGATGAAGCTGTCAATTATGGCGGTATTGGTGCCGTTATTGGACACGAAATCTCACATGCTTTTGATGACTCTGGAGCACGATTTGATGGCGATGGAAACGTTAATAATTGGTGGACTGATGAAGATTTAATCGAATTTGAAAAACGTGGAAATGCCTTGGCAGAACAGTACAGTGCAATTGAGGTAATGGACAGTGTTTACATCAATGGAAAATTCACCTTGGGAGAAAACATAGGGGATCTAGGAGGTGTCCTTGGAGCGTATGACGGACTTCAACTGTTTTTTGAAACCAATGGACGCCCAGATGATATCGATGGATTTACAGCTGAACAACGCTTTTTTATGTCGTGGGCTACCGTTTGGAGAACCTTAACTCGTGAAGATGCTTTAAGAAGACAAATAAAAACCGATCCCCATTCGCCTGGGATTCAGCGTGCAACCCAACCGCTCAAAAATATTGATGCTTTTTATGAAGCTTTCGACATCAAAGAAGGAGATAAAATGTACTTACCGGAAGAAGAACGCGTTCGGATTTGGTAATTTTTTACAAAAAAAAAGCAGCGCGATGGCGCTGCTTTTTTTTTGCTTTTTTTTGAACTACTCTGTTTTTTGAGCCTCGTTTTGACCCTCTTTTTGAGCGCGAATCGCATTCAAAGCTAAATTTGCCATATTAAAATTAGGCGCTAATTCCAAAGCTTCATTTAAAATTAAAATAGAAGCCTCATGATTGGTTTCCGGATTCTCTCTAAACTTTGCAATCGCTTTCAAGTACATAAACCCAGCGAGTACTGGAACCTGATAAGGTGTTTGTGTTTCATAGTAAGGCTTCATCATATCTGTGGTAGCATTTGCGATTCCGTACGTGATGTGTAAAGATGCTCCAGTAATATCGCCTGTTTGGATTTTTAAATCTGCTAATTCATATGCAAGTGAAACCGAACGTTTTTTCTTATACAAAACTTCATAATGCTCAATGGCACGTTTTGGCTCATTAAGAGATTTTAAACTAACCGCTTTCACTTCAGTGGCTAAATTGGTATCCGAATCGAGTTGTTCAATGCCAATTAGATTTAAAGCTTGTACATACTTTCCTTCGTTCATATAGAGGGCTGCTAAAGTATCTTTGCGTTGCACCTTAGGCTCTAACAAAACTAGGTGGGTCATGGCGTTAATCACCCCTTGAATATCGCCCTGTTGTTGCATCTGGGCATAAAAAGCCTTGTAATGAGCCACTAAGGCTGACTGGTTTTGTGCCTGAATGTGTATTGAAAAACAAAGGACTAAGAGGAACGTATATTTAAGTTGTTTCATTGTTATAAAATTTTTGATCAAATGTAATCGTTTTTTTTTTAAATCAAATTGGTTTTTCATCTGTTAAAAAACAACCAAAAAAAACACCACGGTGAGTGGTGTTTTTAAAAAAACCAATTTAACTTTTAAGTAGTGTTGTAGATATACTTAGCAAGAGGGTAAGTAAAACAAAACTATGGCACAAAGATAGGTTGAATCTACAGTTTTTACAATCCCTATGTAATAAACAGACATTTGACGTAATAAACGGAACTACTTACTATTTAAACGGGACGATCCCTTGTTTTTAAACAAAAAAACACCGCGAGAGCGGTGTTTTCAAAAATTAACCAATTTAACTTTTTTTTAAAGTAAGATATTAAATTACATACCTCAAATATATACAGTCTTTGAAGCTGCTACAACACCAAAGTAACCATCAGTCAAATGACGTAACAAACGGTAGTTATTAGACCTTAATCGGTAAAAACAAGCCTTCCAAAATGCACTAATCACGTTTTACCAAGGCATAATACTGATTTTCTAAGGGCAAATACCCTTGATCGTACACAAAATAGTAAACAGTGCCTGACTTTGTGGTATAAATACTGGTAAAATAATTAAAATCAAAGCCTGCAGAAATGAGCTTATCTCTTGTAGTTTTGGTTTTTTGATTCGGGTTCAGTGCTTCCAGAATCCGCCAGTTTTTTCGCAACCGATTGTTGATATTTCGAATCAAGTTTTTCTGATCTTTATTCACGCGATTGTTATAACTGTTCCGACAGCCATCACTACAAAATTTCTTATCCGTTCTTCCTATAATGGGATCGCTACACTCTAGACATTGCTTTTTCATTTGAAATTGAATTCTGATTACAAACCCTAAATATAGGACTATTTTATTCATTTACAAACGACTACAAACAATTACAAACGAAACTAAACAACTAATCACCGACTAAAGTTTGGAAACCGTCACATATTTGCAGTGTCGAATCGTTCGATAGGAAAACTGTAATAACCTTAAAATTATTTATTATGAACACACTTAGAAACAAAGTACAGTTAATTGGAAACTTGGGGAATGACCCCGAAATGATCACTTTAGAGAGTGGTAAAAAATTGGCTAAATTTTCATTAGCAACAAACGAGTATTACAAGGATGCCGATGGTAAAAAACAAGCCAAAACACAGTGGCACAATCTCGTTGCCTGGAACAAAACTGCCGAAATTATTGAAAACTACGTTAGCAAAGGCAAAGAAATTGCTATTGAAGGAAAATTAACAAACCGTTCTTGGGACGATAAAGAGGGCATTAAACGCTACACAACCGAAGTCGTTGTTAGTGAAGTGGTGTTATTTAGCAAATAATACGGCTCCAAACACCAAACCCCTCAACCAAAAACAGCCTGAAATTCAGGCTGTTTTTATTTTAGAAATATGCCATACACAGCTGAAATAAGCAGGAGCGGCTAAAATTTATTTTTTTTAAGACGATCCCCGAACCGACAATGTAGAGCTCACAACCACTTGTTGCATCTCCTTTGATTTGGTTTTGATGGACTCTACAACCATACGTGCAGCAGAATTTCCTATTGTATAACTGTGTTGATTGATCGTGGTGAGTTCTGGAGTGAGGTTGTGTGCCATACGCTCACTCACATATCCTATAACCGCCACATCTTTTGGGATTTCTCTGCCAGAAACTTTCACTGCTTTTAATGCTGATAAGGACGCATCGGTATCCAATCCAATAATGGCATCCACAGGGTTTGAGTTTAAATATGCGGTCATTACGGCAACAGCATCCACAGTCTCTGATTCTAGAATCACGGGCGATAAACCCGCCGAATTCATTGCTTTTATATACCCTTGGGTGCGTTGTTTGCCTACATTCAGTTTATGAATTGTCGTTAACAACACAATATTTTTTCGTTTAGAACCGATAAGCGTCTGTGTTGCTTCGGACAAGGCTGTAAAATCATTGGTGGTTACTTTTCCACAATTTACCGAATCAATCACCCGATCAAACATCACCACCGATTTGCCATTTTCAATCACATTCGTAAAATGATCGTATTGTTGTAAATTTTGTGTTTCTTCTGAAACCGCCACAATAAAACCATCTACCACCCCATTGGACAACATCTGAAAGGTTTCTACTTCTTTGGTGTGTGATTCTTTAGTGAGACATACTATGATATTAAAATTTGTCTCTGAAATAAGGCTTTCGATTCCGTACAAAGCACGTGCAAAAAAACTGTTTTGAACACTCGGAATTACGACTGCAATGGTATTTGTTTTTCCGGATTTAAGACCTACCGCAATTTTATTAGGCTGATAATTGTGCAGTTTTGCCATTTCAACAATGCGTTTTTTGGTTACATCACTAATTTCATGGCTGTCATTCAACGCTTTTGAAATGGTAGAAATAGACACTCCCAAAATGGAGGACAATTGTTTTAAGGTGATATTAGATCCCGACATAAACGCATTTTGATTATTAAAGGCTAAGGTACTACAACCTAAAGACCCCACAAAATTTTAATTTGAATAAAGTAAGTGTCTTGTTCGGTTAAGGAGACCCTGAAACAAGCTCAGGACTGGATAGTTTTGCGACTGTTTGTTGCAATGCTCGTAACTTCGCAAAGGTTTCAATAATCAAAAAAGTGGTTTGAGTTGCTTGTTTACTTTTTAGTATTGTAGCCAACATATACACACCTTTTTCGGAAAAAGCTTTGGGATTTGTCTTAGCATATTTCAATGATTGGAGGTGGTCGAAATTTTGGACCAGTTGTTTTTTTTCTTCGTCATTAAGCTCTGTTAAGTAACCTTCTGGAAATTTATCTGGATTGTTTTTAACCGCTTCATTGATACGTTTGGTAGCAACTCCATAGAGTTGGGCGACATCACGATCTATAAGCATTTGTTGATTTTTAATGGGAATCAGTAGGTCTTCGATGTTTTGGATAAAGAGGCGTCTTCATAACATATAATTTAGGGAAGGAGTCCGGCATCATCCATTAAACCCGTGAATGCGTTCCATTTTATAGGCAAAAGGCACCTCATTATGTTTAAAGGTGTATTCGTATTCTAGGTCTGAATTGACTTTGGTACGTACCGGCCACTTTGTGTTTTTAAGCTTGAGTTTAAAAGCCATCTCATACCCCTTTTCAACTTTGATGGTTAGTGCACCATAATAGAGTTCTGTGATAATATATACCTTTCGTGGGTTTCGAAACAGGGGTCTCAGTTGGTTATTGGTTTTCAATTGTTCGAGATGGTGGTCTAACTTCACCCGCATTTTATTGTCCATAACTTTGGTACAGACTTCAGAGATTTCGGATTTAACCAAATGGTTTTGTTCAAAACCAAAGCCTATACCTTCAAGCAGTGTTGTAGCTGTTTCAGAGGCATTATTGATTTTGAGTTGTGCCAAATTGGCGTTCTGAAAAATGTTCACATCCATTTTTTTGAGTAGGTTGTGCCATAGTGCTCTGTTAATCTGTTGAATGTCATACAAGGCATTACTGATATGGTTGGGCATACCGGGATGACTAAGTTTGGGGGCTCCCCAAAAGGGCTTCCATACAAGATTGCCTAAGAGAATACCTGCATGTGCCGCTGGCAAAACATGGAGATTGTAGAGTTTGGTAAATTGTTTAAAATACATAAGTAAGAAGTACGATTTCGATGCTTAAATAAGCTTTCGGATTTAATTAATGAGGTAAAGGTGGTGAATAAGATTCTAAACCAAAAGGAGAGAGTAACCAACGGCAGGATGACGTAATAAGCTTCTTGAATTAAGTAAGGAACGGGAAATAAGGAGTGTTAAAAAGAGAGGAATTGAGTACAAAAAACATTGAAAAAAGAAGGTGTCCTTACTATGTTTAAGGTTTTTGCCTGCCTGCCTGCCCGTGTACCCGTGTACCCGCGTGCCCGCCGTAGGTGGGTCTATGGTGGGTTCAGAATGACAATGAAAAAGGGGTTCAGCATGACAATGTAAACCCCTAGGGTGTCAGTTGATACATGATCCAAGCATTGGCATGTGCCACAGAATTGATGTGCGATAAAATCTTTAGGTTTTTATCTAATAAAAAGTAGCTAGGTGTTCCCCAAATATGATACTCTTTTGCCGCTTTACTTTCCCAACCTTTAAAGTCGCAATACATTTGCCAAGGTGCATCTTGGTAACTGTTTTTATAGGCGTCTTTATCTGTATCTAAACTTATATAGATGACTTCTACATTCTTTTTTGTTTTCCATTCGTCATAATAGTTTAGTAACTCTACAGCTTCTGTTTTACAAGCCGAACAATCGCTTACTCCAAAAACTAATAAAACGGGCTGTTTATAACCGCTTAATTTTTTTGTTTTGGTAAGCTGTATGTCTGGTGCACTATTACCTACTTTTAATGTTACATATTTTTCCAACCTGTTAATCACATTCATTTCTAAACTGTTACGGTGATTTTTCAATAATGCTACTGCCAAATATGCTGAAGCTTTATACAAACTACGGTCGTCTAAATAAAGAAACAATTCTTTAGACACTTTATTTAACAATTCTTTGTTGTCTTTTAAATTGTAAATAAGTGCCTCGCTGCTAAAATTCATTGCTACGGCATTTTCTTCTAAACTCTTATAATTTTCTAACATAAAATAATGCGCTTCAATAAACTCTTTTAAAATACCGCTGGTTTTCCAATTGTGGTGGTTAAAATTGGTGTTTCGAAACAGCGCTATACTTGCAGGAATGCGTTCTGTTTCGGATCTAATAATGGTAGGCATTTCTTGTATAAACTTTCTGTAGGGGATAAACCAACGTAAATAACTGTTTTTATCCAAACCATCAACTAGTTTCTGTGCTGTTTCTTCAATGCGTTGCAACTCTTTTGTGATGGTTCTTTTCACTTTTTTTTGTTGGACAAACTGCCCATCCATTTTATACAACTTGTCTAAATAGTTCCAAGCATTGGTAGCATTGGTTCTATACCCTTGCTCCATAGCGTAGTTAAAAAATGTTTTGTTTTCAGAAGCATTGAGTTGTAAGCTATCGGTTTCTGTAATATGTGTACCTTTTAGGGTAAGTAAAGACTCTTTACCCAATAAAAGCACCAAACTATTCTTATCTTCAGTTTTTAACAATGCCATGCCTTTGTACTCTTTGGGGTAGTTTAAACTAAAATTCCCTAAACTATCGGCTTGGGTTTTTCCTAGTTCCAAAGTATTATAATACTCAAACCCTTCTAGTGCAATTTCTTGCAAAACGTGGTGTTTAAAGGTTCCTGTAATATTTTGAGCTTGTAGCGTAGCTTGTATTAGGAGGGTTAATAGTAAAAAATGTTTCTTCATGGTTTTATCTTTTTATTTGAGTTTTATTTGTTGCTTGTTTATAAACTATATATTTTATTCGTTAGTTACAACTATCATAATACAATTAGATAGGTTCAAAAAAACAGCATGGCAAAATTATTTTCCTTAAGGCAACGTACAGAGAACCCGTTGGCACGATTGTTACTGTTCATGTTAGCATTACTGCTATTGAAGTTCAGGTTGCGTGCATTAGTACCATTTACCGTACTAGACCAATAGTTGCCGTTACTACCTACATTGGTAAGAGCACCTGTGCTGTTGTTACGGTTGCCAGCAACTGGTTGATAAAACACAAACTCACATTTTAATGCCCTGAAATATTGCATTAAATGGCAAAAGCCATGTCCTTGATTATTAAAATCAAGGGTTGTGTTAGGAATAAAAAGCGCTCCCATTATAAGTTTATGATTTGATAATGGCTCTGGCTGTGTATTTTTGCCATGCTGTTAATTGTTTTGATAATTCTTCTATTTTTATACTTATACGCACATAAACCTTAGAACTAATAATTTCTAAATCTTTAGTTACTCGAAACAACAACCGAATTATTTCTACATGCTGCCTCGCTATATCTATATTTTGAATTCTGAGTTCTTTTTTACTTTTATTAGCTAAATATATTTGAATTAATAATTGTAAACTTTCTTTTTTTAATTTTTCGCCTAAAGTATATTTATATTCCCTTACAAATATTTTTGTTACTTTATGAATGTCTATTAACAAATCATACCCCGATTTGTACACAGGAAGTTGAACGTATAATGCCATTGCCAATACTCTGTTTTAATATAAATTTTAGAATAGTTTTTTGTAAAACCAAAAAAGTAATGAAATTTGCTATTTAATTTTTTTATTGCTTTTGCTATTAAGTTATACGTTTTTGTATGACTTAATGTGCCTAAATAAGAGTTTAACAACGCTCTTATTTGTTTCATAACGCTCCACTCTATTTTAAAAGTAGCTATAAGTGTTTTATTTACTTGTTTTATAGCGTTATAAAAATTATTTTTTGTGCGGTTACTTATATAACTCCTATAGGGTTTTATATAGTGTCCTAAAAACAATACGCCTTTGGTATAATGCTGTAGGTATATTTTTTTGGGATGAATTGTTAGCCCTACTTTATTTAACTCTTTTTGAATATGTGGTATGTTATTTTTTAATACGTTTTTATCTTGATGAACAAAAACCATATCATCTACATACCTTCCATAATACTTTATTTTAAGCTCTTTTTTTATAAAATGATCTAAATCATTTAGGTAAATATTACCAAATACTTGCGAGGTTAAATTGCCAATAGGCAATCCTATACCGTTAATTTTATGAAACAAACTTTTGCTTTGCGGTAATCCTTTCCATTGATTTTTATTTCCTTTAATACGGCAATTGCTAGCTGTCTCTGCAAAAATAGTTTTATATATAAGTACTTTTAATAGTTGCGAAGGCGTATTTAAATATTCTTTTTTAGTGATAAAAGGCATTACTTTATTAAATAATATAGCATGGTTCATATTCATAAAATACCCAGAAACATCTAATTTTAAAATATAAGCATCTTGTGTATAGTTTTGGGTGCAAGAACGTATAAAGTGTGTTGCTCTCTTTATACCGTATAATGTTCCTTTTCCTTTACGACAGCTATAGCTATCTTTTATTAAAAAAGGATCTATATGTTTATGATATAAACATCTATAAATTAAATGATGTACTATGCGATCTGAAAAATCTGCTGCAAAAATTTCTCTCTGTACAGGTTTATTTACTATAAATGCAATGGCGGGTTTTGGCTGATACGTTTGGTTCTTAATTTGCGTTGCTAATGCACATAAATTATGTTCTAAATCTATTTCAAAAGCCAATTGATTGTGTGTATTTCGTTTGTTTTTACGTGCATCTAGGTAAGAAAGATAAAGTTGTTCTGTAAGATTCTGCATTACTTGGTTGGGGGATTGGTTTCTTAAAATTTTCTACTTGAGCTTCTTAAATTTTTACAGGAGGTTTAGATATAACAATGGGCAAATTACTTTGTATATACCATTACTACATTAGCGTAAATCTTTTTTTATAGACAAACTCTGTAAGAACGTAAATACAAGCTAAATACTGCCAACTTTATTTATTGTATCATCTTTTTTAATTGTATTAAAAACTCAAAGGCTTGCATAGGTGTTTTAATAGCGATGTTAAAATTTTGCAATGCTGTAATTATGCTAGCTTGTACGGTATTTGTTACAGGAGTTTGCATTTTTTGCTTTGAAAAACTTGCACACCAATTTGTATAGGCTACCGTATTTATAAAATGTTGTTTTATTGTGTAAGAAACTATTTGAGTAGTGGCATTTTTATTAGGCAATGCAAGACCTTTAAAATTTATCTTACTTAAAAACGTAGAAGGAAAACCAATACTATATACTTCTTGTTTGCAATTTTTTATATACTTAATGGTTACTTTATATGGTTTTATATACTGCACAAACCATAGTGCGTTTTCATTATATATTTTATAAAACATACCTTCTTTAAAAAGATACAACTTATTAGGTTGCGCTGCTAAATTAATTTTTTCTTGCACTGTCATATTTTACCTCGCTAGATAATTACTTAATCTGCTTTTTATTCTTAGGCTGTCAGTATAGCCAACATAATTATTGCCATCCTTTTCACTTTTTAATACATATACATAATAAAACATAATAACATCTAACGGGGTGAAAAATAAATAAACCGTAAACGGTATTTAAAAAATTGGCTACCCTGCGGGATAGCCAATTTAAGTAAAAAGGGTACAAAACCCAAAGTATTATTCCTTAAGGCAACGTACAGAGAAC
>Ga0181564_10001660_pt1 | contig 19847 bp, 9 predicted proteins | sample 011ome_24_FD_134512 | JGI IMG/M metagenome (GOLD analysis project Ga0181564, IMG submission 134512) | Coastal salt marsh microbial communities from the Groves Creek Marsh, Skidaway Island, Georgia - 011513CT metaG (megahit assembly) | ecosystem: Environmental > Aquatic > Marine > Intertidal zone...
CTGGTACGACGCGAACGACGCACCGCGCGCCTTTCCCCTTCTCCCGCGATCGTCTCTTCGCGCGTTCCGAGATGCCCAATCAGGAATCGCGTCGTCGTCGCGGCGAAAATAAAAAAATCAGCGACGGACGGCGTCTCGAACACTTTTTTTTTGGGTGAAAAATCCCTGACCTTCCCGTCCCGGCCGCGACCCCGCGCAGGTGCTACTGCTGCGACGTTCAGGCGCCGTGCCGTGACTGGGCGATCCACTGCGACGCGAAGGCTGGCACGCACCAGTGGGACGCCATGCGCCGCCGCATCCAGTCCGGCGGCGCGGCGGCGCGCGCCGGAAACGTTCCCGGCGCGAACGCCGCGCCGGCGGCCGGCGGCGCCGCCGCCGCCGTCCCGCGCCCCCAGGCGATACAGGAGGCGATTCCGGCGGTTCCGAACCCCATCCGCGCGAACGAGACGGCGGTGCGCCCTCCGGTGATCACGAAGATGCCCGACCCGGCGACGCTGCCGTGCGTCTCCCTGCTGGGCGTCGTGAAGGTGCCCGTCGCGCTCCGGGGCGGGTTCACCGCGGCGACGCTGGACGCAAAGCTCGGCCGCGGCGCGCGATTCGGCGTGCGGTGCTCGAGCCACGAGGCGATGTGCAGGTACGTGTCGGAGACCATGAAGGACACGGGCGCGCACTTCGGGCTTTTGAACCTGCTGAACACCACCGGGAAGCAGTACGCGACGAACGGCTGCACGCCCAAGTACGTGGAAGTGTTGCCGATGATGCGCCCCGGGGAGCCGGAGCCGCGCGAGCGCGTCTCCGTGCGCGTGCTCGTGGTGGACTCGGCGAGCGCGATTCCGAAGCGGCCGCGCGACGTCGCGGTGGAGGTGGCGGTGAGCGACACGGTGGGGACGCTCGTGGACACGATTCGCGAGACATGCGCGGTGTCGCGCGACGAAACCGTGCTGCTGACCAACGTGGCGTTCAAGCCGAACACCGCGCTGAACAAGGACGCGTCGAGCTACGGCGAGTGCCGCGTCTCGCACGTGTACACCACGCGCAACGGCTCGTTCCGGACGCAACCCGCGCGCGGCGTGAAAGGGTTCGCCCGCGCGTTTCCCCCGGAGTCCGGGTACGAGTTCAAGCACACCGACCGCGGGCTGGGCGTCGGTCGCTTCGAGCCGGACAGAAGCAAGACCCGCGACGTGCTCGTGGCGTACGTGTTGCCGAAAGAAACGAAGCAGCTCGCCGTGGTGAACCCGACGTACCACTTCGATTTCAAGGCGTTCGCGGCGGACGCGAAGAAGCAGACCGAAGCGGAGGCGGCGTTCGACGAGAGGAGAGCGAACGCGTCGTCGTCGTCGGACGACGAAGATGACTATTACGGCTACGGAACAGGGCGGCTCCACGATTCGTACTGCCGGCGCCGGCTGGCGATCCAACACACCCTCGGGACACTCGGGATCCCCGTCGTCGTGCCCGCGAACGCGCCGGAAATCAATTCGCAAAACCAATCGAGCTCGACGAAGAAGTGGACCGTCGGGGGAGGCGCGCAGGCGGAGGACCTCGCGACCCGCGTGAAACGGGTTCTCGAGGCGTGCGTGCCCGCCGCAGCCGCCGCAGCCGCCGGGGCGACGGCGGCCAAAGGCAAGCGCCGCGCGGTCGCGGGCGGCGAAAACCTTCCCGTCCCGTTCCTGATGCACACCGAGGAGACGTACACGCTAGCCCCGCATTTCCGCCTCGACTCGACCGCGCTGGAGGACGTGCGCTCGAGGCGGAAGGACGCGCCCGAGCAGAACGCGCGCTGGAGTTTCGCGGAGCACCCCCGGTCGTTGTTCCCGCGCGACTTGGCGAACGGCCCTTGGGCGAGCTCGGGATATCAAGCGCACGGCGTGACCGCGGTGTTCGACTTGGCGTCGATGACCGAAGCGGCGCGGACCGCGGTGAAGAAAGACTCGAATCTGCTTCCCGGGGGCGCGGAGAAGCTCCCGAGCGCCGTCGCCGACGACGCGGCGCTTCCGGAGCTGTACCGGCGCCAGTCGCTGGAGGACCTCGCGCGCGCGCGGTCCCTGCGCATCGTGGAGGAGCTCATGCGCGCGTCGATGTCGTTCCACATCGAGGTCAAGCCGCCCGACTGGGCCCGGAACTACGCGGCTCGTCACCCGAGCCGGCTGCGCTGGAAACCCTGGCAGCCGCTCGCGCGGACGGCGACGTCGGTGCGCGCGGGCGCGGATGGAAACGTTTCCCGCGCCACGCTCGAGATTGCGGTGTACGCGAAGAACGAGTCCTTCGCCAAACCCGCGGACGCGAACGAGGCGCTCCGCCTGTTCGAGGGGCCGCACGCCTGGACGTGCCGCTCGCTGCTGGACGTGCATAGCGGCTGCCGACTCGGGGACGCGTCGAACACGCTGGGGCACATCGGCGGGCGCCGCCACGGGTGGAGCCACTGGTACTCCGACCCGAGCACGGATTCCCGCGGGGTAGGGGGGGGCAAAGGCGACGCGATGTACGAGACGCTCACGACGTTGTTTTGGAACGACCGCATGCGCGAGTTCCACGACGTCTCCGAGCGCGCGCGCGTAGACGGTGGCGTGCGGTCCATCTCCGACTTCATGAGCCGGCTGGAGATGCCCGAACGCGCCGCGGCGAAGCAGCCCCCGGGTCTCGCCGTCGAACTCCGCGAGTACCAGCTCCAGTCGCTGGACCGCATGCTGGAGCTGGAAGCCGCCCCCGGGGGTATGCGGCACATGATGTGGATGCCTTTGCCCTCTCTGGTCGTCGGCGGCGAGCCCGCGTGGTTCTCGCCGTTCTTCCGCGCCGTGTTCCCGCCGGATGCGTGCCCCGCGCTGCCCAAGGGCGGGTTCCTGTGCGAGGAGATGGGCCTGGGGAAGACGGTGGAGGTGCTGTCGCTGGTGCTCTCCAACCCGCCCCCCGCCGACTGGCTTCGGCGCGGCGACCCGGAAGGGTCGACGTGCGCGAGCCCAAGTGAGCACGACATGTCCCCCGCCGGGTACGCGCAAATCGACACCCCGCGGCTCGCGCGCGAGTTCCGCTCCACCGCGACGCTGGTGGTGTGCGCGGTGTCGCTCGTGGGCCAGTGGATCGACGAGGCGCGGTCTAAGCTGGACGGCGCCGGCGGGCTGCGCATCCACATGTACCACGGCCAGAAGCGCATCCGCGACCCGGAGCGCCTGGCCAACGACTTCGACCTCGTGGTGACGACGTATCAGACCATCGCGTCGGACCGCGGGAAGTTTGGCTGGAACCACCCGACGGCCAGGATCGAGTGGTACCGCGTGGTGCTGGACGAGGCGCACATGGCCAAGTCCGCGACCACCGCGCAGTCCAAGGCGTGCCACGAGCTGCGCGCGGCGCGCCGCTGGGCGTGCACCGGGACGCCCATGGGCTCGGACGTGACGGATCTGCAGGGACAGCTGAAGTTCCTCGGCGCGTACCCGGCGCAGACCCGGAACCTGTTCGACAACTGGTTCAAGAACCCGCTGTCGCGCACGGGCGCGGCCATGGGCCGAAGCCCGACGCTGGCCGTGGAGCTGATGGCCTCCATCACCGTGCGCCATTCCAAGAACCAGACCCTGGGCGGGCGCAAGATCCTCGAGCTCCCCCCGAAAACCGAGACCACCGTGGAGGTCACCCTGGACCGGGAGGAACGCACGAAGTACGAAGAGGTGCACGCGGCAGCTCGGGCGAGGTACCAGGCGGAGTACGCAGCGCGCGGCGACGCGTTCATCTCGTCCAAGCTGCTGTCCATCATGTCGCTTCTGACGCCGCTGCGGAGGCTGTGCAGCGGCGGCAGCCTGACCGCGGAGGACCTCAACCTCGACGGGCCGCAGGTCCGACGACGCGAGCGCGACGGCGGCGACGCGGGCGACGTGAAGCGCGCCGGCGGCGGTGTCAAGCCCGACCTGGGAGGCGGCGGCGACGAGAACGCCGCGCCGCGCGCCGGGGACGCCTTCGGCAACGACGCTCCGGATGTCGCGATGCGTGCCGACGCGGCGGCGGTTGACGCGAAACCCGTGGTGCCCGCGCCCGCGGACGGCGCAGACAAGGCGTGCGGCGTCTGCGGCGAGCTCTGCGACTCGCCCATGCGCACGGGGTGCGGGCACTTCTTCTGCACGGACTGCCTCCTCGAGACGACCGCGCGCGTCGTGGAGGCTGTGGGCGCGGGTCGCGGGCGCGGACGCGGACGCGGGCGCGGCCGTGGCCGCGGGCGCGGCCGCGGCGGCGCCGACGCGTCCGGGACGTGCGAGTGCCCTCAGGTTGGCTGCCGCGCGTTGATTGACGCGTCGGCGGTTGTTCGCCGGCGCGCCGTACCCGCGGAGGTTCCGGCCGCCGCCGGCGCCGGCGCTCCCGACGACGACGTCCCCATCGCCGCGCTCGGCGCCGGCGACGCCCGTGACGCGCCCGTGCCCGACGCGGACCCCCCCGCCGAGCCGGTGGTGATTCAGTCCGACTCCAAGTTGCGCGCGCTCGTCGCGGAGCTCCGCGCGATGCGCGCGGCGAACGGCGCGAACAAGGCGTTGATCTTCTCGCAGTTCACGTCGACGCTGCGTTGGCTGCAGACGCGCTTGCCCGAGGAGGGCTTCGGGTTCCGGACGGTTTCCGGGTCGATGCCGCTGAAGCAGCGCGCGGAGGCGATCGCGGCGTTCCAGAAGGATCCCCCGACCACCGTGTTCTTGTTGTCCATGCGCTCCGGCGCCGTGGGGATCAACCTCACCTCGGCGACGCACGTGTTTCTCGTGGAGCCCGCGCTGAACCCGGCGCTCACGGAGCAGGCCATCGGCCGCTCCTGGCGCATGGGCCAGCGAAACGAGGTGTGCGTCAAGCACCTGATCGTCAAGAACTCCGTGGAGAGCAACATCGTGAAGCTTCTCAAGGCGAGGGCCGCGCAGGCGCCGGAAAGCGAGGACGAGGCGGCGCGCGAGCGCGCCGCCGCGTCGACGTCGAACATGACCAAAGGCGAGGTGGCCGGCCACCTGAAGGCTGACCGGCAGCGTCTTCGCGCGGGGGAGCTCGATCTGCTGTTCTCGCTGGACGAGAAGAGCGCATCGGCGGAAACCGCGGGCGCCGGGAAGGGGAAGAAACGTGCCAGGAGGTGAGCGGCGAGACGATTGCGTGAGACGAACGCGACGCGGCGAGACGCGTGTTTGTGTTTTTTTTGTTTGACGAAGACGAAGACGAAGCGTGTTTCTTCTTTCGTAAATCGTTCCGGTTCGTTACAGTCGAACCGAGCGCCGCCGCGCCGGATCCGCGCGCCGCGCCGCGCGTCCTTCACCAATCGGCCGACGCCCACTCTCGAAACCCTCACTCGTGGCGGATTACTTCAGCTTCTTCTTGATGCGGAGCTGGTTCGTGTGCCCGCACTTCTTCTTGCGGCAGTTCACGGCGCGCGCGTGGAGGCGGGCGTAGCACCTGGGGGGGCGGAGGAAGAAAAACGGGCGAGGTCAGCGACGTCGGCGTTTTCGAACAAAACGTTTTGTTCCCGCTTCGAAACGTGTGACTCCCCGGAATGACCGCGCGGCGGGTGCGATGATCCGCCGCGAGGCAAAGTGAAAGGGCAGCCTGAACTTCTCTCTCGGGTCCGTTTTTCGACTTGAGAGAATAGAGGGTCCATCAAGACAAACTTTATGGCCCTGTCGGAAAATCCGGGAAAGACGGAGCGCGCGCGAGGCGAGGCGTCTTCGCCGCGCGAGACGGCTCGGGTTCCGACTCCGAAGCGAGTTCGAAAGCCTTCGAAACCGCGACGGGATCCGAAACCGCGACGGTGGTGGGAGTGGGAACGTACTTGCGGCAGATCATCTTGTCGACGTTGGTCTTGCGGGCGAGGACCACAAGGGAGGGCTCGATGATACCGCCGCGAAGGCGGAGCACGAGGTGGAGCGTCGACTCCTTCTGGATGTTGTAATCCGCGAGGGTGCGGCCATCCTCGAGCTGCTTGCCCGCGAAGATGAGACGCTGCTGGTCCGGGGGGATGCCTTCCTTGTCCTGGATCTTCGCCTTCACGTTGTCGATGGTGTCCGAAGACTCCACCTCCAGGGTGATGGTCTTACCCGTGACTGCGTCGATAGAAAGAGGATGGAAGGTCAGTTTTTTGGCAGACTCTTCGTACAAAGGGGCGGGGAGGGACGAGGCGTCGCGCGCGCGTGCCATCACCCCGGGCGCGAGGGAGTCGGCCGGATCGTCGTCACGCGTCGGGCGTTGAGCGGTAGAACCGGCGAGGGTGTCGCTTCGACGCCGCCTGCGAAGCAGGAGACGAGGATCACATCCCAGACCTGGCCGAACCGACCACGCGTCCATCGCGCGACGCGCTCCTTGACGCGCCGGATAACCGCCGCGGATGCCCTCGGCGCTCGCGAACGACCCCGCACGCGTGGTAATCGACACCACGGGTGACCTTCGGAGGCATCCGCATCGTATCCGGTGGTATCGCGCCGTCGTGGATGGCCACGCGCGCGTGCGTCGCGTCCCCTGGTCGCGACGCGCACACCAAACCCTAAACGCATGAAAAGCACGGCATCGGCGCCGCGGCACCGCGACGTCGACGCGGCAACGAGACGAGGGGATCTCTTTACTTACGGGTCTTCACGAAGATTTGCATGGTGGCGTTCCTTGAACGTCTTCCTAAAGCCGTTCTCGAGCGCGCGGCTACTAAGGGAGCGCCGGATGCGGGCAGCGCGGGTTTTAACCGGCGTTCGCAGACGCAACCGGCGTTTTGCATCGGAAAAAATAAGTCGAAGTGAGCATTTAGTTCGAGAAAACGTGTAATAATAAATGTCGTGTGGTATGAGCGATCAGTCATATACTTTCGTATTTTGTAAGCCGAAAGCCTTCTCCCGCACACACGTCGACGTTCACTCACATGCGCTCGAGGGGCTCGATCATGAGCAGCCTGAGCCCGTTGTCGATGACCTGCTTGAACGCCTTGCACAGGTGTACGCGCGCGTGCGTCGCGGCGGCGCCGTCCCACGGCTCGGGGCCCTCCAGCATGGAGTCCGTGGGCAGGATGCGCACGCCCGTCGGCCCGTAGTATCCCGAGAGCGCGCGCACCATGTGGTTGAGGAAGTCGCACACCTTGTGCGTGCCGTACTGCGGCAGCAGCGGCGGCTCCGGGAGCGCCGGGGAAGCGCCGTCGCGGATCAAGGACGCGAACGGCAAAAGGAACTCCATCAGGATCTCCCATTCCTTGCCGTCGTCTAGCTTCCCGGTATCGCACTCGGGAAGCGCGGGGAGCGGCGGAAGCTTTCCCTCCGCCACCTTCGCCTCGAACTTGCGCACCACCGACGCGACGCGGGTGGAGTTGTACAGGATGAACGGCGCGGACGCGTCCTCGAAGTCGGTGATTTTCGCGATGTCGAAGTTGATCTGCGTCAGGCACCCCACGGATAAAAGCGCGTACTTCATCGCCGCCGTGCTCACCTCGTGCGTGACCTGCTCGAAAAACTCAGGCGTGACGTCCTCGTTCTTCTCCTCAAACTTTTTGCGCATCTTCTCGGCGATCACCGTCTTCAGGTCGTCGTACAGGTCATCCGCCAGCAGGTACCGCCCGCGGCGGCCGGACATCTTGCCGGTCGTAAGCTTTACCAGGTCGTACGACAGGTGGTACTGCCGCCCCTTCATCTCGGGGTTCATCATCATCATCCCGAGCGACACCTTCTGCTGCGCCAACTCCTGCTCCGAGCAGATGATGTTCAGGATCAGGTCGCTGCGCGCGGCTTTCTTGAACGAGTACACAATGTCGCGGTAGGTGTACAGCGTGGACCCGTCCGGCCGCAGCACGTACAGCGGCGGGTATTCCTTCTGGTACCCGCCCTTGCCGGTCTTGTATCCCTGGTCCGCGATGAATCCCGCCATGTCCAGGTACGCGCCCTGCGGCACGCCCGCGTCGTTGCACTGCGTCTGCGGCACGTAGTAGTCGCTGTTCTTCATGATCTCCAGCACCTTATCGTTGCTGCCCTCCCACCCGAGCTCGGACTCGAAGTCGAACACGTCGTGCTGCACGCCGTACGTCGACAGCGTCTGCTGCACGCCGGTCAGGCAGTCCACCACCATCTTGCGGAAGATCTTGATGGCCCACTCCTCCTGCCGCTCGTACGCCAGGTTGAGCTTCCCGGCCTCCACCTTGATGTTCTCCACGGAGCGGATGTCCGCCAGCATCACCACCATCATGGGCTCGAAGCGCTCTCTTAAGTCCTGGTAGATGTCGAAGTACTCGGTGATGCCCTTGTCCTTCTTCTCGTCCCCGGCGACCGCCGCGCGGGACCGAGACATGAGCTCCGCCACGGCGTCCGGACCCGCGACGCAGGCATCCTCCAGGTCGCCCGGTTTTACGCCAACCTGCTGCAGCTCCTGGCACGTGTTCATCACGGCGTACATCGCGCCGATCCAGTGGTCGATCTTCATGTACGGCTTGATCTTGTCGTACACGCGCGTGTACGCCAGCGCGGTCAGGCCGATCTGCGCGCCCAGGTCGTTGACGTAAAACGCCTGCTTCACGTCCCAGCCGCAGGCGGCTTGCATCTTGGCGAGGTGCGCGCCAATCATGACGTTGCGCAGGTTGCCGATGTGCAGCGGCGCGTTGGGGTTGGAGGAGGTGTGCTCGATGATCACGCGCTTGCCGCCAGCGTGGTCGGTGTGCCCGAACCGCTCGCCGGTGGCCTCCACCAGGTTCAGCACCAGGCGAAACACGCGCGCGCGGTCCACGAAGAGGTTCAGGTACGGGCCCACCGCCTCCACCCGCGTGATGAGGCCGGACACGGCGCCGGACTCGATCTTGGCCTGAAGCCCCGCGGCGAGCTCGGTGACGTACGCCACGGGGTTCGCCTTGCGCGCGGCGCAGAAGCGCGACCATTGCACGGTGAAGTCAGCCTTGTTCAGGTCGCGCGACCGCGTGACCGGAGGCAGGTCCTTCGCATCGGGTTCCTTCTCAGCGATGAACACGCCGATCTCGGCGGCGAGGCGCTCGCACAGTTCCTGAAGGGGATCCTTCAGGGGCGTCAGGGGGGTATCGGCACCCATCGCGTGCGCTTCGTGGCCCGAGCCGTGTCGGGACTTCGAGAGAAAGCGCGCTCGGCCGAACGAGCTCGTGCGCGCCGCTGTGACAGCGCGCGATCGCGCCACCCGCTTTTTCGTCTCGAGCGCCGCCGAAGGCGACATTTTTTTTGGTCGGTCGGCGCGCAAGCTCGAGTTTCGTATACGCCACCAAGAAAAGTGCTGCACGCGTCGGCGGCTGATGACACCACGCAGCTCACAGCGTCGGCGCCTCACGCGCGCGCTCGGTTGACAGTGTCAAGCGGAGACTCCGGGGTTTCGCGCGAAACACGTCTCGCACGCGCGCGCCGCGTTCGATCCACGACCGACCGCCCCTCGCTTCCGCCTCGCGGGCGAGCGACGGAAATCGGCGAGGCGCCCCGCCGCCCGCCGCCAACACTCTAATCTGTGCTTTTCCTCGTGCATCTGACGTTCGCGCCCGCGGATCGGACCTAGCGCGATGGGGCCCAAAAAGAAGAGCACGAAGAAGTTCGAGCGCAAGCACCTGTCTGGTGAGATCGTCCGCCGCAAGGCGGCGAAGGTGGCCGCGCAAAGGCGGCGCGCGAAGGAGATGCGCCTCGCAGCCTCGATGGCCGAAGACGGGGAGAAGGAGGAGGAGGCTTCCGAGGACGACGAGGCCGCGGCGGCGGCGAAAGACGCCGGCGGGAAGAAACGGCTGGAGGACATGTCCATCGATGAGTTTCTCAACGCGGGATCGCACGGGGATGGAGACGGCGGGGACGACGACGAGGAGGACGGGGACGGAGAAGAGGACGACGACGACGACGTGGGCGCCGGCGAGGACGACGAGGAGGGGCGCGAAGGCGAAGACGACGACGACGACGACGACGACGACGACGACGACGAAGATGAGGCCGCCGCCGGGGTCAAGAAATCCAACAAGCTTCTTCGCGAGGAGATCGACGCGCACAAGAAAGACCTGGACTCGCTCAAGGAGTCGGATCCTGAGTTTTACAAATTTCTGCAGGAGGAAGATTCCGAGCTCCTGGATTTCGACGAGTCTGAGGGAGAAGAGGACGAAGACGACGACGACGACGAGGATGAGGACGATGATGGCTCGAGGCCGAAGTCGTCGAAGATGGATGCGAAGACGCTGACCAGCGCGGTGGTGACGAAACTGTGTGAGCGCGCGGCGTCGGCGGATTCGCTCGGCGCGGCGCGCAACCTGCTTCGCGCGTACCGCGCCGCCGCGCATTACGGCGACGAGGACGAGGACGAAGAGGCTGGCGTGCGATTGGCGAGCAGCTCCGCGTTCCACGCGCTGGTGACCTTCACGCTCGAGGAGATGGACACCATCCTGCGCGGGCTGCTCGGTGCGCCCCCCGCTGGCCACCCCGACGAGGCGCGCATGTTCAAGCCGCACCAGCAGACGCGCTGGAAAAAAGTCGAGCCTCTGGCGAAGTCGTTCCTGGGGAACACGCTGCACTTGCTCGGGCAGCTCACGGACCCGGACATGTCCCGGTTCCTGATGGCGCGCCTGAACGCGTCCGTGCCGTTCTTCCACGCCTTTGAGCGTCTGACGCGCAAGACGCTGAAATCCGTGCTGGCGCTCTTCGGGTCGGGCGAGCCCGCGCTGCGCGTGCAGAGCATCCTGCTGATCCGCAACATGGCGGCGGTGCTCCCGCCGCCGACGCTGGAGCGCGCGGCGAAGGGCGTGTACCGCCAGTTCGCCGCCAACGCCAAATTCATCAACGCCGAGTCCATCGAGCACGTCGTGTTCATGACCACTTGCGTGTGTGAGATTTACGGCCTCGACCAGAATCAGTCCTACTCGCTGGCGTTCACGTACGTGCGGCAGCTCGCGTCTCTGCTCCGAGGCGCGCTCACGAACAAATCCAAAGAGGCGTTCCGCGCGGTGTACTGCTGGCAGTACGTCAACTGCCTGGAGTGCTGGGTGCGTGTGCTGCAGACGCACGCGAAGCAGGAAGAAGACCCGCTCAGGCCGCTCATCTACCCCGTCGCGCAGGTGGCGCTGGGCGCGGCGCGCCTGCTGCCCTCGGCCAGGTACGCGCCTCTGCGGCTTCGGCTGGTGCGCGCGCTGAACGCGCTCTCTGAGTCCACGGGGCACTTCGTGCCGGTCGCGCCGCTGCTTCTGGAGCTGCTCGGCTTCTCCGAGCTCAACAAAGCGCCGATGGCGACGAAGAACCGCCCGCCCGACTTCTCGCTGGTCCTGCGCGTCGCGAAGCAGGAGCTGCGCTCGCCCGCCGTGCAAGAGGTGATCGTCGAGGGCGCGTTGCAGCTGTTGGCTGCGCACCTCAACCAGTGGGCGTATTCGCCCGCGTTCCCGGAACTGGCGCACGTCCCGAGCCGGGACTTGCGGCGCTTCTGCAAGGCGACGCAGGTGACGCGCTTCAGGAAAGCCGCGCGCGCGGTGGTGGACGCCGCGGAGCGCAACGCGGACTGGATCGCGCGCAAGCGCGACAACGTCGACTTCGCGCCGAAGGATTTCGATCGCGCGCGCGCGTTCCTCGCCGACGAGCGCGAGGCGAAGAAGGCGCCGATGGAGAAGCTCGCCGCGCAGCTCCTGGACAAGGAGCGCCAGCGCATCGCCGCCATGCAGGCGACGGATGTGACGCTGACACGCGGGGGCAGGGGGAGCGACGGCACGAGCGACTCGGACGACGACGACGACGACGACGTGCGGCGCAGCCGCGACGAGGCTGAGGACGACGAGTTTGACGACGACGAGGGCGGCAGCCGCGGCGGGGGCGACGACGACGACGACGACGACGACGACGAATTCGACGGGATGGAGGACGAGGATGTGCTCGCGGCGTTAGCCAGCAGAGCGGGCGCGGCGGGGGGGACCGCCGGCGGGCTGACCGTCCGACCCACGCTTCCCCCGAAACGCGCCGCCGTGGAGGGCGACGAGGACGTGGTGGAGGATTTGGTGTTTTCGGACGACGAGGAGCCGGCGAAGAAGAAGAAGAAGAAGAAACGCAGGTTTTGAGCGGCACGCCGGCGATCGGCAGATGTTCGATATCCAGATATCCAGATATCGTTTCGGTAACGTTAACACCGCGGTATGAATAGTAATACGGTAGTATGAACACTCCTTTGTCTCGTTCGCGTTACTTTTTTGCCCTCCGCGACGCCCCGGCGACTTCGCGCAGCCGAGCCAACAGCCGCCGCGCGGACTCGGCGTCCACCTCCGGCGAAACCGACAAACCTTTCTCGTCGCACCTCCCCGGGACGGCGAACGCGACGGAGGCGGGGGCGGCTTTGTCCTCACCGCGGCGTACGAGCACCAACGCGACGGCGCCCGTCCCCGGCCCGGAGGCTTCCGCGCGTCTCCAGCTCTCGCGCGTCACATCCGCCATCTCCCGCGGCGTTAAGCGGAGCGTCTCGCGTTTCCCGGTGGAGAAAAACGAGGTCTGGTCCTCTTCCTCCACGTCGATGCCTCGCGCGCGCGCGGCGAGCATCGCCTGCAGGTCCGTCGGCGCGACGCGCACGCGCCGAGCGCGCATGCGGGGCGCCAAAACCTCCGCGCCGTCCGCGGTCAAGTCGTACGGGAAACGCGCCGCCGCGGTGGCGACTTCGTCCCGCGTCAACGCGCGCGGGCGCAACGCGACGACGCCGGCGGATGCGACGGCGACGCCTCCGAGATCTGCCAGGTCCGGCGCCGCCTCGGGCGCGAGGGTCACCGCGCCTTTGGTCCCGAGCCACAGGCGCGCGCGCGTCGAGCGCCCGATGCCCAGTTTCGTGGCGATGGCCTCGGCCTCGCCCGGTGGAAGCGGCCGGACAGGGTCAGGCAGGTCGGCGGCGGCGCGCGCCGCCGCGGAGGCGCGGATCCGCGCCGTCTTCTCCGTCTTCTCCGCCCGCCGCGCGCGCCGCCGGTCCTCGTCCTTTTCGTCCCCGCGCGCGGATCCGAGGGACCCTAAACGCTCGGTTTCGCCCTTCGTGTCCTCCCCCTCCTCGAGCCGGCGAAGCATGGCGACGAAGAACCCGCCCGTGTCCTGGTCGTGCGGCAGGAACCGCGCGCACCGGTCGAGGTGCAGCTCTCTCGGCTTCGCGGCGGGCGGCCACATCGTCGGCGCCGCCGAGGGCATGCCCGCGGCGACGGCGTCTTCGTGCGTCGCGTACCACCGCAGAGTCACATCCTCCTCCGAGTCCGAGTCGTCCGAGTCGCCCGAGTCGCCCGAGTCGTCCGAGTCGTCCGAGTCCGGCGCGCGCGCGTCGGGCGCCTCGGGCGCCTCCGCGAGCCGCCCGGCGTCGCGATCGCTCGGCGTCGCGAAAGGAAGGCTCCGCGCCGCCGCCTCGGTCCCGCGCGCGACGTGCTCGCCGACGCGCCAATCGGCGACGCCCGGCCGGCGCTTGAGCGCCCGCGTCCCGTCGCCGAGGGGGTCGCGCACGAGCTCGAAGCGCTCGCCGCCTGGGCCGAGCAGCACGGCGGCCACCACGGCCTCGTCCTCAACCGGGTTCAGACTGCACGTCGAGTACAGCAGGAGGCCCCCCGGCCGCACCAGCGCCGCCGAGTTCCGCGCGATGGCAACCTGCGTGGCGTGCAGCGCGTTGCCCAGCCCGGGGTGCCACCGCTTCAAGACGTCGGGGTCCTTGCGGAGCGTGCCGTCACCCGAGCACGGCACGTCCGCCAGCACGGCGTCGTAGCCTCGGCTCGGGTTTGGGGTGCCCGCGAACGCGGGAACGGGTATGTCCTGCCCCATGGCGCAGGTCACCACCAAGCCGGCCGTCTCGCCGGCGGCGCGGCGGTGCCTGGCCAGCGCCTCGCGCATCGTGTCCACGCGGCGCGGGTTCCCGTCGTTCGCCACGACCAGGCCGGCGGGCGATACGATCTCCAGGAGCTGCATGGTCTTGTTCCCGGGCGCCGCGCACACGTCCAGCACGCGGTCGCCGGCGCGCAGGCGGGGGGAGAGCGCCAGCACGGGGAGCATGGAGACCGCCTCCTGCCTCGCGCAGACGCCGGCGTCGACGCCGCGAGCGACCGCCGCCGCCACCTCCGGGTGCAGTTTCCTGTGGTGGCCCGCCCGCTCGGCGTCCGCCGCAGCGTCCACCGCGCGCCAGCCCTCCCCCGGCGGCATCCACGGGATGGGCTCGATCAGGCCCTTCGCGTGCAGGGGCGCGAGGAAGCGCGCCGTGAACGCGCGCGCGTCGGGCCGCGACACGTGCACTCGGAACGTGATGGGCAAGGACGTGGCGAAGACGGCGCGCGTCTCCGCGAACTCGCGGGGAGGGGCGAGCCTCTGCGCGCGGTAGTACCGCGCGAACAGACGCGGGCCGTGCCCGAACTTGCGGAACAGCAGAAGCTCGCGCTTCTCGAGCTGCGCCGAGCGAAGCGCGTTCCTGGGGGCGGACGACGATCGCTTTTTGCTCCGTCGGCGGTCGCTCGTAGCGGCGGCGGCGACCGATGCATCCCCGTCCCGGAGGAGCTTGGAAGCCGACCCATCCCCGCCCGAGCGACTCTTCTCCGGTCGCGACCGCTTCATCCCGGACGAACCCGCCGACACCGCGACGCGCCGCGCGTCTCAAAGTGGGGCAAAGGCCGAGCGGAGCGCCGAACCTCTGAACGGGAGCGCGGACGAGTCGCGTCTTCTCACCTTTTCTCGTCATTCCCGAGAGTTTTACGTATGGTACCACAAAGACTTTACTACAACACTTCGTGCCTCACCCGCACGCCTTCATGACGAGTTGGACGCCGTGCACGACGCTCCACACCCACCCCACGAAGAACACGAAACACATCAACCACATCATCGCGAAGCATTTCGCTCCCTCGAACGTTTTGTTCACCGTGACGCACGCGACGAGCGTGCCTGAGCCAGGAAAGAAAAAGTTAGCAAAAAGGGCGACGACCGCCACGGGCAGCTTCGCTTTGACCAGAGCGTCGTCGTGGGTCTTGGTCAGGAAATCCTGGATCTGTCTCAGCGCGCCCGCCATCGAACTCGGCTCGCCGAACGCAGAGGCGCGTCGGTGGTGTCTCCCGGTTGGGTCTCCGCGCAGGAGCGAGTGTCGCTCGGTACGGTACGAGTACGTTTTCGTCGTGGTCGCAGTAGGCGAAAAACAAAGACGGTCGCCAAAAAAATTGCGATACTACCCGAGAGAAGACGTCGCGCGCTCACGCGGAGAGACTCCTTCGCCCCTTGGCCCTCCTGCGGTTCAGCACGCGCCTCCCCCCCGCCGTGCGCAGCCTGGCCCTGAACCCGTGCCGCCGCTTCCGCACCAGGTTGGAGGGCTGGTACGTGCGCTTGGTGTGCGCGTACATCGTCTCGCCCCCCGCCGCCGGGGCCTCGTCGCCAATCACCTCCGCCGCCGACGGCGCCTCGTCTCCGGCGGGCTCCTTCTCCTCAACCACCCACGCGCGCTCCAGGTTGCGCAGCAGCGCCGCGACGGCGTCGTCGTCCGCGCTCGGCGCGCGGAGAGGCGCCCCGCCGCCTCCGCTGCCCTCCCCGAGCGCGCGGGAAAAAAACGCGCTGGAGGGCGAGACGCCCAGGCTGGCGAGCGCGCGCGCCACCGGGGGGTCTAGCGCGGCGCGCGGCTGGCGCGAAAACAAAGCGCGCGCCTCGGCGGCTTCGGCAAAGGCGCGGTCTCGCCGGCTCTTGTGAAGCGCGTCCCGGTCCTCGACGCGATCGGCGGCCGCGTTGTCCCCATCGTCCGCCTCGCGCGTATCCTCGGCGACGGAGTCGTCGTGCGAGCGCAGGCGCAACTCACCCTCGACGCTCCCGAGCCCGGAGCCGGAGCCGTGGCGGCCGCGCGCAAACGCCGAAGCCGCGCTCGTCGCCACCGACGCTGACCAGGCGTGCGCGTGCGCGTGGGGCGCGATCGCCACCATCCGCGCGTGCGCCGCCGAGGAGGTATGCCACGAGGGGGGATGCGCGCCGGCGAGCGCGAACGCGGGGGGGGCGTGGCGCGCGCGAGCCGCCTGCGTCAGGCGCGCGAGAAGCGCGCGGGACGCGCGGTTGGAGGCCATGTCGCGTCGCCGCGGTGCGTCCAAACAGACGTGGCCGCGGAAGATGACTGAGTCACCGTCCGTCCACCTGCGACCGGGCTCTGCTTTTGCCGTGGCCGCGCCTGCGCGGGCCGGACGACGCGCGGAGGGACGCGCGCGGAGGAAACACGGGGCGGCTCGACGACGACGGCGTCGGTGCCGGGGTGGACCACGCGGGACGCGCGCGAGGGTGTGCGGCGTCGTTGCCGCGGGGAACGAGGGAAGTGCCCAGGGTCCGACCGACCTTTCCCCGCATCCGAGATCGCGAAATCGAAACCGAATTCGGCGATTCGTTTTTTTACTTTATTTTTTCGAGCGTCGGTTTCGAGAGGAGCGCATCCGGGGAGCGCGCCGGCGAGCGATAGCGGGTGTTTCATTACAAGCCGGCGGCGGTCAGTCCTTCTTCTTCTTCTTCTTCCACACCGTGCCGGTCTCCTCGATGGATGTGGAGGACTCGAACGTCGCCTCCGCGGTCTCTTCCACGGTCACCGCGGTTTCCGTCACGACGGTTTCCGTCACGACGGTTTCCGTCACGACGGTCTCGGTGCTCTCCCCCGCGACCGTCGCCGCCGCGACCGTCGCCTCCGCGACCGTCGCCTCCGCGCCAGCCTTCACCGCCGCGCCCTTCGCCTTCGTGCCGGACTCCTTGCCGATGTTGCTCACGGACCCCTCCACGAGCTTCGGGACGGAGGGCACCACCACCTTTGTCAGCTCCACGGTTTCGCGCCACGCATCCTTCGCCGCCGGCGTCGCGCTCTGCGCCGCCGCCTTCACCGCCTTCCCCAGGAACCCGCCCACCTTGTCGAACCGAACCTTGGACAGGTCGAGCTTGTCTCGGGAGACAGCCCTCTTGCCGGTGACGGGAGGGGAGGAGGGCGCGGGCGCCGCCGGGGGAGGCGAGCCGGAAGTCGCGGAGGTCGCGGAGGTGGACGCTGATTTCGTCGCCGACGCCGATTTCGTCGCCGATCTCGTCTCCGACGTCGTCGTCGTCGACGACGCCACCGCCGCGGCGGCGTACGCGGACTCGGCGGTCGTGACGGCGTAGGTGGACTCCGTGGCCGACGCCGCGGCCGCGTACGACACCGAGGATGAGTCGTCCGTGGCGAACGCCGCGAGGAACGCGTCCGCGTCGAACGCGCTCGATTTCGTGGTGGTGGGCAGAGACGCGGGGAGAGGCGCGCCCGCGGCGTACGACGCGTACGCCGCGCCCGACTCGACGCCCGACTCGACGCCGTATTTCTGTGTCAGCTCCTTGTAGATGCGGTCCACGTCGGACGCGTCCGCGGAGACGGGGGAGCCGTAGGCGGAGGAGGAGGCGTCGTACGAGCTCGAGGCGCTCGCGTACGAGGTCTCGTACGAGTTTTTAGTCTCGTACGACTCGGACGCGAACGACGTCGCGACGCGCGAAGTCGACTTCGCCTCCTGCACGCGCCGGAGCATGATCGCCTTCTCCTCCTCCGTCATGACGCGCGTCGACGCCTCGAACACCGCAGACGCTGGCATGGGCATCGACTCCAAAGCCGCGAGCTCGGTCTCGTCCGCCGCCGTCTCCGTCATGAGCTCCGAGGCTTCAGGCGCGGGCGCGACGGGCGCCGCGGCGGGCGCCGGCGCGGCGGCGCTCGTCGCCGCCGCCGCCCGCGTCGTCGTCTTCGCCGCGCTCTTGACCACCTTGCGCAGCGCGACGAGCGCGACGATGGCGATCGCCGCGGCGTACGCGGGCGTGGCGTACAGCATCGAGCACGCGAACTCGGCGCCGGAGAGGAACCAGGAGACCACGATGCGGAGCACGGTGAGCGTCACGGCGGCCACCGTCTTGAACGGCTTGTAACACAAAATCTTCGCCCACTGGCCGTTCGCCGCCGCATCCGCGAAGTACGCGGCGCCGCCCACGAGTGAGGTCAGGAACGACCCGAGCGGCGTCGAGGGGTCCAGCAGGGGGTTCACGCTCCCCGCCGTCTTGATGCCGGTCGCGCCGCCCGCGGCGCTCAGGCCCGCGTAGAGGTTCGCCAGCGCATCCTGCGCGCGCGCCACGAGGAGCACGGCGGCGTCGTACGCGTCGAGCGCCAGCTCGACGGCGGCGTCCCCCGCGATGGCCGCGCCGGACTTGGCGGTGACGAACGCCACGCGCGCGACATCCTGCGCCGGCGCGAGCTTGTCCGCGTTCGCCGCGCCCAGCAGGGGCTCGAACTCGCCGTACGCGAACGCCAGCGCGGCGCCGAAGGCCGCGGCGGCGACGAGCGCGCCGGTGAACACGTTGGGGCCGCCCTTCTCGTCGTCGAACGACGTCGTCGGCGCGCCGGCCGAAGCGGCCGGGACGACGCGCGGCGCGCGGCGCGGGGGCGCGGCTCGCCCCGCGGCGGCGCGCGCGCGGGGGATCGCGTCGATGGCGACGACGCGCGTCGCGACGCGCGCGCGCGCGAAGCGGCGCGCGGGCAACGCGGGGATGGCCTTTGGCGCGAAAGACGATCCGGGCGCGACGCGTCTGGCGGTCGCGCGGACCGGAGTCACGCGCGCCGTCGTCGCGGCGGGCGCCGCGAGAGAGGCGAGCATCGCCCTCGTCACTCCCGTCGTTCCGGCGAGCCTGCGCGTCGGGTCGTTCGAGGACCGAGGGTCAGGGAGGGAAGCGACCCGGCGCGCGACGGTTGGCGGATCAGGCCTTTCGCCAGGAGCCGGGACGAATTTAAAGCGACGTCACGCGAAGCGCAGGTCGACGAGGAGACGCACGCGGCGTTCGCGGAGGAAGACGCGACGACGCACCGAACGTTCGGGAGCACCGCGGATCGCTGCGTTGCTACGCGACCGTGCGGCAACCAGTCTGCGCGCAGCCTGGCGACGGGTCCCTGATCTTCCAGACTCGGCCACATTTTCATCTATTCGTTGAGTTCGCGTCTTCTGGGCCTCTTCTTTTGTTCTGGGCGTTCTCATAACATAATCAGTCTGCAAAATATGTATAATTCAATTACCGTTAATTAGACCGTCGATTTGTCGATTCCGATCGAATTTTTTTTTTTTCGTTCTCACATTTTTTCGTTTCGGGTCCAATTATTTTTTGCGAACGCCTTGCTCTTGGTGATGTCAGAAATTCCCTGCGCGGGGGGCGGTGGGAACGTCATGACGGTCCAGGACAAGATCGACACAAAGTTCCTTAAGGACACCGTCGCGGATGTCGTGGTAAAGGCGTGCTCGGCGTGCGCGGTGGCGCGCCCCGAGGACCCCGTCGGGTTCGTCGCGGGATGGCTGGACCAGTTCGTGGCGAACGACGCGATCCTAAAGAAGCGCGCGGTGGAGCTGACCGAGCGGGCCGCGGTGGAGGCGGAGGAAGAGAAGGTGCGTCGCCTCGAAACGCGCGCGCGTCTCGACACGGCAACCCGCGCGTCGCGTCGACGCTCGCGTCCGTCGCGCGGGACCGCTCCGATCACCGCCGGCTCGTCCCGTCCCGCCCGTCGAGACGCGCGCCCCGATTCGGGATCTCTCGCGCGTCTCTCCCCCCGAAGAAAGCGGTTCCGCCTCTCGAGAGCGCTCCCCCGCGCTTCCTTTCTGACGCGCTGACGAAACGTTCCCATCCACGCGCCCATCCCTGAAACCGTTCGCAGGTCCGCGTCGAGGCTGAGGCCGCGGTGGTGAGCCACGCCGGCCGCGTGGCGAAGGCGCTCGAGCACGTCGCTTCGCTGAGCGGCGACCCCGACGTGCTGTACAAGCACGCCGCAAATTACGCGCTGCGGCTCTCGTCGCGCGGCGGCCGGGGCATGCGCACGTACGTGGCGGACCTGGAGGAGGCCGAGGAGGACGAGATGGCGGATGAGGAGGAGGCGGAGGAGGGCGAGGCGGCGGAGCCCGAGGCGGAGGAGGAGGAGGAGGCGTC
>Ga0181564_10001665_pt1 | contig 19819 bp, 20 predicted proteins | sample 011ome_24_FD_134512 | JGI IMG/M metagenome (GOLD analysis project Ga0181564, IMG submission 134512) | Coastal salt marsh microbial communities from the Groves Creek Marsh, Skidaway Island, Georgia - 011513CT metaG (megahit assembly) | ecosystem: Environmental > Aquatic > Marine > Intertidal...
ATCGGGGGGGTGTTGGACTTTTCGGGCGTGACCGTTTCCTATCCGGAAGATTTTTCCTAAGTAATTCATGTATACCCGAGCAGAACTCTCGAAAATTCGAACGGAATTTTGGATTACTTTTGGACTTTACATGAAGCCTGTTCCAAATTCTTATGGGAGAAGAACCAATTGGCCCAATTACAAAACTGGGGTAAAAGATATTTATTTCCGGATGCGTGCGGAACGAGAATTTGCTTCCATTGGCATCGAATTGGGGCATACAGACTTGGAAATGCAGGAATTGGTCCTAGATCAATTTGGCCAATTAAAAAAGATTTTAGAAGCTTGCCTAAAGGAGAGGTGGGACTGGAAGTTGCATGTGGTCAATGAGATGGGGCAACCCATTTCTAAAATTGAATGTGTCTTGGAAGGGGTGAATGTGCTTGATTCCAATGACTGGCCAAAAATAATCTCTTTTCTAAAGCCTCGAATAATTGCATTAGATACCTTCTGGGAACAGGTAAAACCTGGGTTTGAGGATTTTTAATTGGATTATCTGCAAGATCTTTATAGCTCAATTTGCTATCAAAGATCGTGTCTCTTGGGAATGTCCGGATTGATAAATGTAAAGCCTCTTGCCTCGTCTCCTTCAAAGAAATCAATCTGCATACCCATCAAGAACATGTAATGCTTTTTCTCAATCAACACAGGGATATCGTGTATCGCAAATTGCTGATCCTCTGGCTTGGCAGTATCAAAACCTAAGGAGTAAGACATGCCACCACACCCCCCACCTTTAACACCAACACGAAGAAAATAATCCTCTGGTATATTCTTGGTAGCTAAGATGTGCTTGATTTCGCTAGCCGCTTTTGGAGTAATTGCTATGGGGATCAACATGGACTAAAAAGCAACTTGTAAAGATTTAAGTTCACTGCATTTTACAAAATTAGCCGATTACATAGTTTTTTAACAACTTTGGATTATAGATATTCGATTTAAAATTTGAACATGAATTACCTCGTTGAGCTCTTAAAAATTTTACTTCCCGCTGCCGCAGTTTTATACGGCATGTATTTGGTAGTGATTTCTTTTCTTTCAAAGGAACAGGATAAGTTGAAATTGGAGTTGAGAAACCAGCAGCAACAAGTAGTACTTCCCATTCGACTGCAAGCAGCAGAACGTTTATGTTTATTGCTTGATCGTATTTCTCCAGCTCAGGTGATTCGTAGAGCGATTCCTGGAAAATTTTCTGCAGAGGAACTTCACCATCACTTGATATCAGAAATCAGAGAAGAGTTTAACCACAATGCCAGCCAACAAGTGTACTTCTCTGAAGATACTTGGGATGCTGTTCGAATTGCGGTGGAGGAGGTCATTTCCCGTATCAATGTGAGTCGACAACAATTGAATGAATCCGCTTCTGGCGTGGATCTAGCGAAAGTGGTTTTAACACAGTCCTTTGACCGTCAGAATGATCCCGTTGCCTTGGCAGTTCGAAAAATAAAAGCGGAGGTTAGTCTCTATTTTTAATTTCATTTTTCTCAGCCTATACGCTTATTCCTAGGAAAAGAATAAGCCAAAGTTTGCAATCAGAAACTTTCTTGAACCAATTACTAAGGGCCTAGGTTGCTAGTCATATCCAATTCATGAAATCGTTGCGCTATCCTATTACTCCAGAATTGCTAGCAGGAGGATTTTCCTACTCTCAGTTCGTTGAATTTACCGAGCAACTCGTCCTAGAGAATCGCACTTCGGGCGCTAATCAAAGTGAGGATTACCTCTCTTACACGCGCATGTGCTTGCAGCGCATGGTTCGCTGGAATAAGACAAGCAAGGTTTCTGAGGAGTTGAAACAGCTGCTCTTGCAAGTCAATCAGTCACAGGTCTGGTTGATAATTACTGAGGCATGGTGTGGAGATGGTGCCCAATCGATTCCATACTTGGCTAAGCTAGCGGATCTAAATCCCCTTATTATGCTCAAGATAGTGCTTCGAGATGAGCACCCGGATTTGATGGATGCTTACTTGACGAATGGTGCTCGATCCATCCCAAAGTTGGTAGCCATGACTGCAGATCTGCAAGTGGAGTTGTTTACCTGGGGGCCCAAACCCAAGTATCTACTAGATCGACATGCAGCGTTTAAGCAAAATTCAGAGGGGCGTACTTATCCGGAATTTTTAGAGGAAATTCACCTTTGGTATGCCAAAAACAAACATAAAGACCTCGAAAGTGAAATCTATCCATTAATTTCTTCAACTTTGATTCCATGACGATTGCTTTGATTTCTGGAACTTCAGGATTAGTAGGGATGCAATTACTGCATCAGCTCCTTCGTAATGCTTCCTACGACTATGTGATTAGTGTGGGCCGTAGGAGCCTTGCCTTGAAGCACGAGAAGCTGCTACAAATCAATGGGGACATGAGTAAATTAACTACTTGGGATTGGGATACTCAGCTCAATGCACAGTCCTTGGGAGGGGTTTATCAGCCATTAGTACTTGCCTTGCAGGAGAAAAAGGTGGAGGTGCATGCCTTTTGTAGCCTTGGTACAACTATCAAGCAGGTGGGTACTAAGGATAAATTTTATTCTGTAGACCACGATTTGGTACTTGAGTTTGCCACTTGGTCCAAGAAACTAGGGGCTTCCAAGTTTTTGTATGTTTCTGCAATGGGAGCAAATCCCCAGTCTTCTATTTTTTACAATCAGGTAAAAGGCCACACAGAAAATGATTTGAAAGGTTTGGGATTCACTTTTTTGGGATTGTTCCGTCCTTCTTTATTATTAGGTACAAGGCATGAATTCCGTTTTGGAGAAAAAGTAGCCATGATTTTTATGGCACCGCTAACATGGATAAAGTTGGGAGGCAATATTCGCCCTATCCGAGACCATGTAGTAGCCAAGTCCCTAGTGAAGGTCGCCCTCAGTGAAAATTCAACCCCTGTTGAAATTATTTTATCCGGAAAAATGCAAGAATTGGGAGCATGATAGCAGTTATTCAGCGCGTATTGGAATCAGCAGTAACTATTGATGGAAACCTCAAATCCAAGATAGGAATAGGACTTTTGGTGCTCCTAGGAATTGAAGAAGCAGATGGGAAAGAGGATTTGGACTGGTTAACCAAAAAGATTGTTAACCTACGTATCTTTCCAGATGATCAAGGTGTAATGAACAAAAGCTTGATTGAAATCAACGGTGAGCTCTTGTTGGTATCTCAGTTTACGTTACATGCTAGTACCAAAAAGGGCAATAGACCTTCCTATATTAAAGCAGCAAGACCCGAGATTGCATTCCCTCTTTACGAGAAGGCCATTTCATGCTTTGAGTTGGAGTTGGGTAAATCCATTGGAACAGGAACTTTTGGGGCAGACATGAAAGTAAGCTTAATCAATGATGGGCCTGTAACTATCCACATGGATACCAAAAACAAGATATAATCTACTCGTCTTAGTGACAAACAAATTCCGGTATGGTCAATAAATCAACGGTCGACAAATCTTTGGCCACCCCAAGTTCAACCCAAAAAACAAGGTACTTTCTTTGATTTTTTTAAAAGGGGTAGGGCCTAAGGGATCCTAATTTGAAATTAGTTGGCTTAGAAGTGTTTCCAGCCCTGGGCTTTGAGTTGAACTGCCGTTCCACTTTTAGTGACTAAGTATTTTCCATCAGCAGCCTTGGTGATGTGACCAATAAAATGCACATCGGGGTGTTTCTCCAATTTGGTAAAATCCTTTTGGTTAATAGTGAAGAGCAATTCGTAATCTTCCCCCCCGTTGAGTACACAGGTAATGGGATCTAAGTTAAGTTCCACTGCAGTATCGAAGGTTTGCTTGTCAATAGGAAGTTTGTCCTCGTAGATCGTAGCGCCTACACCAGAAGCCTTGCATAGGTGAAAAATCTCAGAAGCCAATCCATCTGAAATATCGATCATACTCGTAGGGACTACCTGAAGTTCTCGGAGCTCATGAATGATGTCCATGCGGGCATCTGGACGCAGTTGACGTGCAGTGACTACGGTGTATTTCTCTAATTCTGGCTTCATGTCCGGATTGGAGAGGTACACCTGCTTTTCTCGCTCCAGAATTTGTAGGCCGACTAAGGCCGACCCAAGGTCTCCTGTTACACAGAGGATATCATTTTCTTTGGCACCAGAGCGGTAGGAAAGTTCGTCTTTCTTGGCCTGGCCCATCGCCGTTACTGAAATAATGAGCCCTGAACGAGAAGAGGTAGTATCTCCTCCCACCAAATCCACTCCATATTGTTCACAAGCTGCATAGATTCCCTCGTAAAGTGCATTCACAGCTTCTACTGAGAAGCGATTGGAAAGTGCAATGCTGACCGTAATCTGGGTAGGAATTGCATTCATGGCCGCGATATCGGAAACATTGACAGCCACAGCTTTGAACCCTAAGTGGGGTAATGGGGTATAGGAAAGGTCAAAGTGAACCCCCTCTAACAATAAGTCCGTGCTGACTACGGTTACTTGTTCGCCTGAGTCAAGTACTGCTGCATCATCCCCAATTCCCTGGATGGTGGAAGGGTTGTTGATTTGGGCGCCTTTGGCTAGTTGATCGATTAAGCCAAATTCCCCTAATTCACTGATTTCGGTTCTTTTCTCAGACATGTGGTTGTAGTTAATAGGGTAAGTTTAATTCAAATTAGTGCGTTTATTTTGTCATTAGTTCCCTGCGTTGGGATCTTCTTGACACAGTTCTACGAGCACTCCATTGGTACTTTTGGGATGCAAAAATACGATGATTTTGCGGTCAGCCCCTTTTTTTGGGGTATCATTTAGAATTTCAAATCCTGCTGCTTTGAGGCGATCCATTTCGGCATAGATGTCTTCTACATCAAAAGCAATGTGGTGGATACCCTCTGATTTTTTGGAGATAAACTTGGCGATGGGGCTCTCCTCTGTACTTGCTTGTAGCAATTCGATTTTAGTGTCGCCTACTTGAAAGAAACTTGTTTCAACCCCTTCAGAAACCACCGTTTCAGACTTATAGGGAGCATCTCCTAGGAGACGATGGAAGAGCTCGTTGGATTTTTTTAGGTCAGCAACCGCAATTCCAAGATGTTCGATTTTCCTCATGCCATTAATTTGTATCTTTGTACTGAATCTTTTTCCACTGTCTAGTGTTTGAGACAGAAGAATTGTCAATCCAAGTGTAAAGATATAAAGATATGATCACCGTTTCTGAGAAAGCAAAAGAGAGAATTATCGAATTGAAAAAAGAAGAGGGGAGAGAGGAGCAGGAAAACATTCGCGTTTCTGTGAAGGGTGGGGGTTGCTCGGGTTTGATGTATGAGCTGGGTTTCGATGCCCAGGTAGTGGATACAGACCATGTCTTTGAAGACAAGGGCGTTAAAATCTTGGTTGATCGAAAAAGCCTCTTGTATTTAGCAGGAACTACCCTAGAATTTTCTGATGGATTGAATGGCAAAGGATTTCAATTTGTCAACCCGAATGCGAGCCGAACCTGTGGATGTGGGGAAAGCTTCTCCGTATAATCCCGGTTCTAAGGACATTTGAAGCAACTGATTTCAGTTGCTTTTTTTTTGGACTTGGCTTAAAATAAATCCTATGGTCTAAACCATTTTTTTTGGCATTGGTTACCTTTGCTACCGATCAAAAAAACGACAACCCAATGGAAGCACCCATCAAGACTATTCCTTTAAATGACCTACATGCATCACTTGGTGGCAAAATGGTGCCATTCGCAGGCTACATGATGCCCGTACGCTACAGTTCAGATATGGAAGAACACCTCTGTGTCAGACAAGGAGTAGGTGTATTTGATGTGTCTCACATGGGTGAATTTTTTGTGGAAGGACCACAAGCCTTGGCATTGATTCAAAAAGTCACTTCCAATGATGCTTCTACTTTGGTAATTGGGCAGGCGCAATACTCCTGTTTGCCAAATGCAACTGGAGGAATTGTAGACGATTTGATCGTGTACAAGATGGCTGAGGAAAAGTATATGTTGGTGGTGAATGCCTCCAATATTGACAAGGATTGGGATTGGATCAATGCACACAATACGATGGGTGCGACGCTTCACAATTCTTCTGATGAGTATTGCCTTTTTGCTGTGCAGGGACCTAAAGCTGCAACTGCGATGCAATCTATTACTTCAGTAGATTTAACTAAAATTCAATTTTACCACTTTACGGTGGGAGAATTTGCTGGGGTAAAGAATGTAATCATCTCAGGAACAGGCTACACTGGTGCGGGAGGATTTGAAATATATGTCAAAAATGCAGATGCTGTACACGTTTGGGAGCAGATTTTTGAGGCTGGAGCCGCTTACAATATCAAGCCGATTGGCTTGGGTGCTCGCGATACCTTGAGATTAGAAATGGGTTATTGCTTGTATGGCAATGACATCACGGATACTACATCGCCCATTGAGGCAGGTTTGGGTTGGATTACCAAATTCACCAAGGAGTTTACCAATTCTGAAGCCTTGAAGCATCAAAAAGAGGCTGGAGTTTCTCGCAAATTAGTTGGCTTTATCATGCAGGAGCGGGGAATTCCAAGAGGGCATTACCCCATTATGGATGATACTGGAGAGGTGATTGGTGAAGTTACTTCCGGCACACAGTCTCCGAGTATGGGACTGGGTATTGGTATGGGTTACGTACAAACAGCTCATAGTAAAGTAGGTACAGAGATCTACATTCAAATTCGAAACAAAAACCTAAAGGCGAAAGTGGAAAAACTTCCCCTATACAAAGGCTAATGAACTCTATAGAGGTTTGCTTCAGTCCCGAACTGATTCACTTGCACGAGTTGAGTGGAAAATTAGTGGTGGTCGTGGATATTTTTCGAGCCACCTCAACCATGGTGGCGGCTTTAGCCCATGGGGTAAAAGAAATTCTACCATTTGAAGATCTTGAATCGTGTCGGGCCATGCAGGCGAAAGGATACCTCATCGCAGGAGAGCGGGATGGACTTATTGCGCCTGGGTTTGAGCTGGGAAATTCACCTGTAGCCTTTTTGGAAGGAAACTATGCGGGGAAGAAGCTTGCGATGACTACAACCAATGGAACAGTCGCAATTGAAAAATCGATGGGTTCTGCCGAGATTTTAATAGGAGCTTTCCCCAATCTTCAAGCAACAGCATCCTACATCCAATCCCGAAATTTGGATGTATTGATTCACTGCGCAGGTTGGAAAGGGAGATTTAATCTAGAAGATTCACTCTATGCGGGTGCTTTGGTGCAAATGCTTAGCGGAAGCCATACCAATCAAGAAGATGGGGCACTTGCCATGAGTTCCTTGTTTGCCCAGGAAGGCAACAATTTGACTAGTTACTTGGCACAGGCATCTCATGCTAAGCGCCTTCAAAATCATGGCATTGAGGCAGATATTTCCTTTTGCTTGACACTTAATCGGTACGAGCAGGTGGTAGGCTTGGCGAAAGATGGAGCCTTACGTGTAATTGAAGGCTAAGCCCATAATTCGGTTATTTTAATTTTTCGTTTTCCTGATGGCGGGTCAAGTCTCGGCTATTTTTCTTTTCTAGATTCTTTTGCAAGGCTTCTGTCAAGTTTACCCCAGTTTGGTTAGCCAGGCAAATCAGCACCCAAAGTACATCGGCTAGTTCGTCGTCAAGTGCGTGCCCTTTGTCCGATTCTTTGAACGATTGCTCTCCATAAGTCCGTGCCATGATGCGCGCCAATTCACCTACTTCTTCCATCAGAAGAGACATGTTGGTCAATTCATTGAAGTAGCGAACGCCTACCGTCTTGATCCAGTCATCTACTAATTTTTGCGCTTCATTAAGCGTAAGTTCATTTTTTTCCATAAGTTCATTCCGCTTTTAAACTTTAGCACTTCCAAGTTGATGAATCCCAAACCTAATTCAATCCAAGAGTACTTTTCTTGGTTTCCTCCCGAAATTCAAGCTAAGTTACAGCAAATGCGCGAAATCCTTCGTCAAGCAGTACCTGAGGCAGAGGAAGTAATCAGTTACCATATGCCAGCCTTCAAGACCTCAGAAGTTTTGGTGTACTATGCCGCCGCCAAAAGCCATTTGGGGTATTACCCCACCTCCTCAGGGGTGAGTAATTTTAAAGTTGAATTGGCAAGGTACGTGACTTCCAAAGGAGCCATTCAATTTTCATACGGGGAGGATCTGCCAGAGCAACTTATCCGTGACATTGCGCAGTTTCGAGCCCAAGAAGCCGTAGAACGGGCAGCTTCAAAAAAGAAAAAACCTTAAGTAAGAATTCGAGTAAGGGCGTCAAGAAACTCGTCTACCTCTTCTTTGGTGTTGTAAACGTGGGTGGAAACACGAATCGCATTTATTTTTCCTTCTGGAACCTGTCGGATTCGAAATCCGGCTTTTCCCAGTTCATTTCCACAAACCTGGTAACTCATATTTTTTGGACGGAAGGTGAGGAGTGCTATTCGGGATTCTTTTTCCAAAGGTGTTAGGATGTCTAGTTTGCTGTTCAATTCCAAAAGCCCATCCATCAAATACTGATTGAGGGTTTGCAAGCGAGTTTCAATACGGTTCTTGCCAATCTGAGCATGGAATTCCGTGGCTGCCACCATGCCTACTGCAAGGGCTTTACTCTGGGTTCCATAATCAAAACGTCGAGCAGAGGGAACATAGCCCGTTAGAGTAGGGGGAGTGGAGGATATGTCCCAACCCGTATCCGAATGTCCGCCAATCATTACTGGCCGCAGGTTTTCCAAGGATTCTTCGCGCACATAGAGAAATGCAGTGCCACTAGGTCCCAACATCCATTTATGAAAGCATCCTGCATAAAAATCACAACCCATGCTAGTCAGGTCCAAGTTGAAGGTACCTGCTCCATGTGCTCCATCGATTGCGGTGAGTATCCCTCGTGACTTGGCTAGGTTACAAATCTCGGGAATAGGAAATACCAATCCGGTGGTGCAGGTCACATGTGGGATAGCAATTACTTTCGTTTTAGTGCTGATTAATTTTTGAACCTCGTTCAAGTTTTCTGCTTGTGTAGCTTTGGGCTCAAAGATACGGAGGACAATTCCGTCATATTTCGCCCGATTGAGCCAAGGAAGGGCATTTCCCGCATGTTCGTGGCTCGTGAGTATCACTTCATCGCCTGCCTGCAGTGGAATGCCCCAAGCTAGAATATTGATGCCCTCTGTGGTGTTGTGGGTAATGGATAATTCGGTGGTTTTGATGCCGAAAAATTGAGCCAACTGCACGCGTTCTGCATCCGAGTTGCCGTACTCCCCGCTGGTATTGATGTCCAAACTGCTTTTTTGAAGTGCATCGAGTACAGAATAAGGAGCAGGACCAAATGTACCGTTGTTGAGGTAGATACGGTTATTCCTAAGGGGAAACTGGTGGCGGATGGCTTTCCAGTAGGCTTCCTCCTCCAAGTTTGGGGAGGGAAAGGGAGGTCTACTAGTTGCGGGAGGGGCAAATGCTGCCAATCCAGGAAGGCTTAATCCTAGGCCAAGGTGATGGAGAAAAGTTCTTCTGCTTGCCATAACGATCGCATTGAGAAGGAAAATAAGAAAAATTGTGGTTATCCTGCTAATTTTTCTAGAGTTGGTATAGATTCTCAGTTTGGTGGTGCTACTTGTCCAAGGATTTAGGAAAGTTCCAATTCCAAGTTGACACATGGAGGAACATCTTCTTCGTAATGGCTCACGTAGATGATTGTAGCAGGAAGTCTGAGAAGGAGATCTTGCAGCGTGTTTTTAAACAGTTCCCGTTGTTGTTCGTCTAAGCCTTGAGAAGCTTCGTCTAGGATCAAGAGTTGCGGTTTTTTGATCAATGCACGAGCAAGCAAAGCCCAGCGCTGTTGAGCAAGCGATAGTTCAAAAAAGTAAGTCTCCTTCAAGTCTTGTAGTTGAAAGGTTTCCATCCATGTTTGAGCCAGGGCCTCTTGTTCTGGGGTTACTGATTTAAATAGCCCCAGGGTATCGAAAAGTCCAGAAAGGATCACTTTTCTTAGGCTTTGGTTTCTAGGAAAGTAGCGGCTAAGTTCGGGAGCTACAAACCCAATGGGTTTCTTAAGTTCCCAGATGCTTTCTCCCGATCCCCTTTTCTTTCCGAATAGATAAAAATTTTGGGAATAGGACTGGGGATTTTCTCCGATAAGTAGGCTGATTAAGGTTGATTTTCCACTTCCATTTTTCCCCTTCAATCGCCAGCGTTCACCGGACTGGATGTTCCAATTGATCTTATCTAGGATAAGGGTTTGGCCATAGCGTATCGAAACCCCCTCCAAACTTACCACAGAACCGGAATAAACGGGGTAAGAGGATAAAATGGGTAAGACTGGGGATAGGTCCCAGGAATGGATTGGTGTAGGCTTAATCTGAGGAGCATACTGGGTACGATTCCAGGTTTGCAGGGCTTCTGAATCCTTCAAATAGGCGATATGCGTAATCTGAGCTGGAATTTCAGCCGAGGTGGTCGTGAGGAGTACGTGGATGTTGGCATAGATGCAGGCTGCTAAGAAATCCCCAAAGGCTGCACGGCTTTCCTGGTCTAATCCAGTGAGGGGCTGATCCATCAAATAGAGTAAGGGCTGCCGCAAAAGGCCAACTGCCAGAGAGAGTCTGCGTGTTTCTCCATTGGATAGCATCAATAAGGATGCATCTAGAAGGTGATTTAGTCGTAGGAGTTGGGCAACCTTTTCGGGTGTCCAAGGCCCCTTCCGCATGGCGGGAATGGAGTGAAGGTAACTGCCAACAGTGATAGTGTGGTGAACATCGGCACTATTGAAGCGTTGTTGGTAGTAGAAATTTTGTAGGCCTGCCTTATTTCGGATGGGATAATCCTGGGAGACCAGTGCGATCAAGTCTCGGAAACTGTGGACCTGGCCTGCTAAATTTTGTTTTGCTACGTACTCATCCGCAAAGGGAGTAAGTAGGTGACCTTGTGATAGCAAAGTCTTCCCAAGAAGGGTTTCCAATAGCCCGGTTAAGGACTTTCCTGAATCTCCATACACTGCCCAATGCTCCCCCTGCTTCCAAGTAAAGTGGAGTCCTTCCCCAAGGTTTTCTCCTCGAAAATGCACCTGTGCACTGCTTAGTTGGATGAGGATTGGGTTGGGCATGGAGAAAAATTAGGAGCAAGTTATAAGCTAAATTGAGTGTTTTTCGGTGAGTTATTTTATATTAATAACTCGAATAAATTTTATATAAAATATTGATTAATATTAATTTATACATTTATATATCAAGTGAATTTAATCTATGGGGTAGGGGATAAAGACAAAACTGGTAAAGGCTCCATCCATCACGAATAAGCAGCAAAATTCATCAGGGTCTTTGTAGGCCTTAGTAAATTCTTCAACGGCATCTTCAGCGATCAATCCCCGCTGTACAAACTCGTCGATGTAGGTGATGAAGTAGTTCCAATCCAAGTCCTTCTCTGCTTTGCCAATAAAAATTTTCCCAATGGGTTGCATCTCTTTCGAGATGGGAAAAATAGGATAAGCTGAGAAGCCTTTGGACCGAACTTGGTAAGAAGCTTCTTTCAGCACATCGCAAATTTTGATAAAATCCGTGGTGATGGTACCGAGGTATTTACCACTTAATTCGGGATCGTTAAAATCTGAGATCATGGTTTGAGGCTTAGTCGTACAACATTTTCAACATGGTAAGTTTGTGGAAACATGTCCACGGGCTGCACCTGATCCACTTGGTAGAGCTCTCCTAGCAAAGCCAGATCTCTAGCCTGGGTTGCAGGATTACAGGAAACGTAGACGATTATGGGAGCAGCAATACGAAGTAGCATTTGAATGACCTTTTCATCCATTCCAGCTCGCGGAGGATCGGTGATGATTAAGTCTGGCTTGGCATGTGTTGCCATAAATTCATCGTTCAGGATATCTTTCATGTCTCCAGCATAGAATAGCGTGTTTTCGATTCCATTCAACTGGGAATTTAGTTTGGCATCTTCAATGGCTGCTTCCACATATTCCACCCCAATCACCTGCTTGGCTTGTTTGGCCACAAAATTGGCAATAGTGCCTGTACCTGTATACAAGTCATAGACCACCTCATTTCCTTTCAGTTGGGCCTGATTACGGACTACCTTGTACAATTCGTAGGCTTGTTCAGAATTGGTCTGGTAAAATGATTTCGGCCCTATTCTAAACCTTAACCCTTCCATTTGTTCTTCGATATAAGGAGATCCTGAATAGGTTACCAATTCCAAATCGTGGAAGGTTTCATTGCCCTTGGTGTTGATGACGTAGAGTAAGGAGGTAATTTCAGGGAAGCGAACCTTCAAAAAGTCCATTACCTTAGAAATTGACTCCGGGTCATTTTCTCCAAATTGGACGATGACCATCGTTTGTTGGGTGCTCGTGGTGCGGATGATCAGGTTTCGCAGCAATCCTACCTGATTTCGAATGGCATAAAAAGTTAACCCTTCTTGGCGGGCAAATTGTCGCAACTCATTTCGTATGTCATTGGAAATTCCTCCTTGAAGGTAGCAATGGTCTATGTCGATGATTTTGTCAAACATCTTGGGAATGTGAAAGCCCAAGGCATTCCGTTCAAACTCTTGTTCGGAGTCGATTTCCTCGCGAGTTAACCAGCGGGAGTTGGAAAAGGTAAAATCTAATTTGTTGCGGTAGTATTGTGTATTGGCGGAGGCAAGGATAGGAGCTACTTCCGGCACGGTAACTTTTGCGATCCGCTGAAATTGATCTACGACTTGTTGCCGTTTGTACTCTTGTTGGAGATCGTAGGTGATGTGCTGCCACTTGCAGCCCCCACAGGTCCCAAAGTGCGCGCAAAAGGGTTCGATTCGGTCCTTAGAGTAACTGTGAAAATGAACGGCTTCCCCTTCCATAAAGGAACTTTTGCCTTTGGTGATCCGTACATCGACCACATCGCCTGGAGCTACATTGGATACAAATACTACCTTGCCTTCGTGGTACCCTAGGCATTTACCTTCAGTAGCGATGCGTTCAATGGTCAATTGGGTAATGACCTTGTGTTTCATTTTTCGGGACATGGCTGTAAAATTAGGAAAAACGTAGGGAATTGGACTACCTAGTAACTCGTGGAGGGCCTCTTTTCTCAATACTTTCCTAATTCGCATTGTTTCTAGTCAATTTTCTATCTTTATGAGCAAATGTCGGCTATGAACTATACGAATAAAGTGGTGGTCATTACGGGTGCCACCTCAGGAATAGGGGAAGCCTGTGCGACTGTATTTGGAGCCGCTGGGGCCAAACTGGTGATCACAGGAAGAAATGCGCAGAAATTGGAGGACACTGCATCCAAACTTCAGGCCATGGATTTTACGGTCCTTCCAATCCTAGCGGATGCCAGTTCTGAAGCCGATAATAAGCGTATGGCAGAGGAAGCCCATGCTCGATTTGGGCGAATTGACTTATTGATCAATAATGCTGGCATTTCCATGCGGGCCTTGTTTCAAGACCTGGATTTGGAGGTATTTCGCAAGGTGATGGACACCAATTTCTGGGGAACTGTCTATGCCACCAAATATTGTTTGCCAGCCATTTTAGCTAGTAAAGGGTCGATTATTGGAATTTCTTCCATCAATGGCTATCGGGGTACACCAGCTAGGACTGCCTACACAGCGAGTAAGTATGCGATGAATGGATTTTTTGAGTCCTTGCGTACCGAGGTGATGAAAAAAGGGGTACATGTTTTGGTCGTAGCACCAGGCTTCACCTCCTCCAATATTCGTAATACAGCGCTAACGGCAGATGGGAGTTCACAAGGAGAATCCCCTCGCGATGAATCCAAGATGATGACTTCCGAGGAAGTGGCCACTCGTATTCTAGAGGCAACAACCCGAAGAAAACGAGATTTGGTCTTGACTACCCAAGGGAAATTAGCTGTGTTTTTAAATAAATGGATTCCAGGAATCCTGGACGGCATTGTCTACAATCAAATGGCCAAGGAAAAAGACTCCCCTTTTAACTAATTCTAAGTAGCACCATTCAATTATAGCCTACTAGTCGATAAACGACAAGACCAATCCATTCTTTCACTAACAATTGCCAACTGTTTATCGAGCCAGGACTTGGATAAATGAACGAAGGGAGATCATATTTAACATCATGGCTGTAATAATCTACGGGAAATGGGATTGTTTTTAGCCCTACTTTGTCAAAGCATTTTTTCGATCGAGGCATGTGAAATGATGAGGTAATCAACACAAACTCTTGCTCAGTTGATAGTCCATTTTTCTCTAGAAATTCTTTTGTAAAAAGTGCATTTTCTCGCGTGTTTACGCTTTTCTCCTCAATCAAAATATCCGCTTCCGGCATGCCCGTCATGATTAAAAATCGTTTGAGCAATTCCGCCTCACTGCTGGTATTTGTTGGATTCAGGCCCTGTCCTCCGGTAATAAGAATTTTCTTAATCTTGCCCATGCGGTACAATTGAAGTGCCTGCGTAATTCGGTCAGCCCCTCTTCCAAAGAAAGTCCTGTCGGAAGTGGTCTTATTTAGGTTAGTGACCCCAGTCAGGACAATGCCGATTTCAGAGGGAGGAATTTCCGAAAAGGATTTGTAATTGGGTTCCCAAGCTAATAGTGCTAGGTTGGAAAGGAAGGGGTTCGAAAATAAGAGGAGGAGCACAATTCCTGTTCCTAGGATTTTCCTTCCTTTAGATTTTGGGGTGAAGAAGAAAGCGGCTAGCAGAACTAAGATGACCAAGGTGAGAGGCATGGCCAAAAAACTAAGGAACTGGGAAAGGTAGAAAAACATGGCAAAATGGATTAAATCATTATCCGTAATCTTATCAGTAGCTTAGAATTTTTTTGAATTATTCAGGTTAATCGTCGACAGAGTACAATCCTCAGCTGACTTTCTTGAACTTCAAAACTTATTTTCATTCGGTACTAAATAAAATGGGGATAATCAAAATGGATTAATTTGAAAACGAAGAGTTTTAGAAAGTGAAGGTGTATAAAACTCAAATATCACCCCTTTATAGGAGCTTAGTGTTAATCATTTCGGTCTGCATTTTTCGTCTGCATTTCGGTATAGTTTAGCCCAAAACCAAAAGGAAAAAGCGTGTCTTTTTCTGGGTAGCCGGGCGCGTCAGGATCTTGTGCTACCACAGCTGCACTGGTTTTGGCTAGGGCATAAGGAAGCTTTCCTGTAGGGTTAAACTTCCCCATCACAATATCCATCAATGCGGCATCATTTACCCCAAAGGTAGCGAGAAGACCACCTGCATTTAGCACGCCACTTGCTTGATCCAAAACATATGGCTGACGGAAATCGATCGATAAAATGGTCTTGTTGGCGCCCAAGGTTTCCATTACTGCTTGGATGTCTTCCAGTGCGGGAGAGATTTTCCAAGACTTTGATTTTGCCATTTCAGATAAAGATAAAAAATTTAGTTCCTCGGGAAGTGCACCACCAAATCGTCGATCGCTGCCTCCAATGTTTGTGATCTGCACTCGAATAATCGCGTAATCTATTTCTTTCGAAATAACGGGTAATTTTTCTCCTTTGGATTTGTCATATTCTCCTGAGATTACCTTATAATTTGCCCAAGCACGTTCTTTAAATAAGTCTACATTCATTCCCATGGCGAAAATTTTAAGAGTATCCTTACCAATAGGCTGTTCAAGTGGGAGTACAGATTTATTCTGAAGTAGTACGATTGATTTTCGTTGTGCTAAGTCTGCCTTTTTTTGGAAAGAAGCATTCCCCACAATGTAGGCAGCTCGGTTGGGATCGACGTAAGGATTTTCAAAGAGACCTAATTCAAATTGTTCTCTTAGTAGTCTTGATACTGAAAGATTAACTCGACTCTCGGAAAGTTTGCCTGATTCCACCAATGCTACCAATTGTTGGTTGTTACTAAATCCAGAAAGGATGTCTGTTCCTGCTTCTAGAGCGATGAGTAGTTGTTCCTCCACGGTTTTATCTTCTAGCCCCCAAGCTCTATCTCCGATAATCCCTGTGTCGGAGTTTACATAGCCTTTAAACCCAAGTTTATCACGGAGGAGGTCGGTCAGTATACCTTTTGAAAAAGCCATTCCTACATTATTTGGAAGGTAGGATTGGCCAACAGGAATGCCGTAATAGGCCATAATAGAAGAGGCACCCGCATCGACTGCAGTCCGGAATGGAGCTAAGTGGTAGTCGAACTTGCCGGCTGGATAAACTTGATTTTTTCCAAAATCATAATGTGGATCACCTCCTCCTTCTTGAGGACCACCACCCGGAAAATGCTTGATGGTCAATGCAATGCTTTTTGAATTCAGCTGCTCCCCTTGGAGATTTTTAATTAGGACAGAAATAATCTCAGAAGCCAATTCGCTGTCTTCTGTGAATGTTTCGTGCACTCGATACCATCTTGGTTCGGTCGATAAGTCTGCCATATATCCATACATCCCGCGTAGGCCAATGGCTCGCCATTCTTCGGCCATGATTTTTGCAAAATCAGCAATCAGCTCCATGTCTCGGGTTGCAGCCAAACCACTTTCTTTTGGCCAAGCAGAGAAAGAACCTGATTCCTCATTGATTCCAGCTCGAGCATCAATTTCCATGTGGTTTCTAGAGTTGGATTTAAAGAGTGCAGGAATGCCTAATCGGGTGCTTTCAGAAAGTTCTTGCACCGCATTCATAAATTGTGCCGCTTCATAAGGGCTTATTTGTGTGCCAGCAAATCCATTTCCTGGCCCGGTACTTACCGGATTGTTTTTGACTATATTTCTGAACACGAATCGGGTCATTTTCTGATTTTCAATCAGATCCACTGCTCCCTCTGTCATTTCCCCTTTTTCTCCTGCATTGAGCGTGTTGATTAATAGCATCCCTACTTTTTCTTCCAGGGTCATCTGACTAAGCAAATCCGCAATTCGCTTGTCCAGTGGCTGTCGCCAATCTTCGTAGATATCCAGTCTTTTATTTTTGTTGAGATCCTTGAAATGGGCTTGGTTTTGGTGCAGCAAGTCTACTGCTCGAGCTTCAATCGGTGGCTGATTCGTGTAAGTGCCCTGAGCCAAACCTTGGCTTACCACTAAAAAAAATAATGCAAATCCCTTAAATGCTAGTTTCATATGTTAAAGATGGATTGATTGTCAGGGGATAAATAATTAATAAAATTTACTGATCGCTTGTATCTCCATAAGAGTTGGCAGTCAACTAATATTCAGATAGATGGGTACCGCTTCTTCCTTGACTGAAGTTCGAATTTGGTAAAAAATAGTTAAAGCTTTTTGAACATCACTTCATTAATTTAATTAAGCCAAGCTATTTTTTATAGGAGGCTCACATATTTACAATTTGTTCGTGAAAAATTGAGTCAGAAAGTTAATTTTGAACATGCCTTCAAACCAGCCTAATTTAATCCCATTTTTAAAAGAATTAGCTACCCAATTGGAAGGGAGACTCCAATGGGATACCCTCACCAAAACCCTCTATGCAACCGATGCATCGGTGTATCGGGAGGTTCCTCTTGCAGTGGCATTTCCCAAGACGGAAAAAGACCTTCAAAAGCTGATTCATTTTGCAAGTGAAAAGGGTACCTCACTAATTCCAAGGACTGCAGGCACTTCGCTTGCAGGTCAATGTGTAGGAAATGGTATCGTAGTAGATGTTGCTACCCATTTTACACAAATCCTCGAGTTTAACAAAGAGGAGCGCTGGGTACGCGTGCAGCCAGGGGTGGTACGCGATGAACTAAACCGCTATTTAAAGCCCCATGGGCTATTCTTCTCTCCCATTACTTCGACAGCTAATCGAGCGATGATTGGTGGAATGGTAGGAAATAATTCCTCAGGAACAACTTCCATTGTTTATGGAGTCACTCGTGACAAGGTGATTTCTCTCCATACCATTTTAAGTGATGGAAAAAAGGTGGTATTTAAGGCGCTTTCAGCAGAAGATTTTAAGCGTAAATGCGGGCAGAAAGATTTGGAAGGAAAACTTTATCGGCAGGCATGGGAGGAGCTTGGTCAACCCGAAACAAGAGCAGAAATTCATGCTCAGTTTCCCAAAAAATCCATCCATCGGCGCAATACGGGTTATGCGGTCGACGAATTGCTTCAGGCTTCCCAGTTTGAGGGAACAGAAAATTTTAATTTTTGTAAACTCCTGACTGGTTCTGAAGGTACTTTAGCATTTACCACTGAAATCAAACTGAGTTTAGACCCACTTCCAGATCCAATAGAGATTGTGGTAGCTGCCCATTTTGAATCAATCCACGAAAGCATGAAGTCTGCCCAAGTGGCGATGAAGCATCCCGTGACGGCCGTGGAGTTGATGGATAAAATCATCTTAGACTGTACCAAGGAAAGTATTGAGTACTCCAAAAACCGCTATTTCGTTGAGGGAGATCCCAAAGCGATTTTGATGATTGAATTTCGAGGAAAAACCTTGGAGGAGGCAACAGCAAAAGGGGAGGCACTGGTGGCCGACTTGAAGGGAGCTGGATATGGTTATGCCTATCCGATTATTGAACCTGAGAAAGTGGCTTCTGCTTGGGCACTAAGGGCAGCAGGGCTAGGTCTTTTGGGGAATATCCCAGGGGACCCAAAAGCGGTAGCCTGCATTGAGGATACTGCGGTGGATATTGAAGATTTAGCAGATTACATCGATGAGTTGGATGAGATTTTGGAAGGCTTCAATCAAAGCCCGGTTCATTATGCGCATGCTGGAGCAGGAGAAATTCACATGCGTCCTATTCTTGATTTAAAGAAGGCAGAAGACGTGGAGGATTTTTACCAGATTTCCCTTGCTTCAGCCAAATTAGTCAAAAAATACCAAGGCTCCCTTTCTGGAGAGCATGGAGATGGACGTGTTCGTGCTGCTTTTATCCCGCTGATGGTGGGAGAAAAAAATTACGAACTCTTTCGCCGCATTAAATACACCTGGGATCCTTCCAATATCTTTAATCCTGGAAAAATCGTAGATGCTGCACCGATGAACCAATTTCTACGGTATGAAGTCGGAATGCATACACCAGAGCCTGAGACCATCTTAGATTTTTCAGGAGTGGGAGGGATACTTCGGCTAGCGGAGAAATGCAATGGTTCGGGAGATTGTCGAAAGCTTCCAGGTTCAGGTGGGACGATGTGTCCCTCCTTTATGGCGACCCGCAACGAGCGGGACTCGGTACGTGGACGTGCAAATACCCTTAGAGAGTTTTTAACGCTAGATAAAAAAGAAAATACCTTTGATCATCCAGAGATCAAAGAAGCCTTGGATTTGTGTTTGAGTTGCAAGGGATGTACGGCTGAGTGCCCTTCCAATGTGGACATGTCCAGCATGAAAGCAGAATTTCTACACCAATACCAAAAGACCCACGGGATACCTTTGCGGTCTCGGGCATTTGCTTACATCAATGAGCTAAATCGTTTGGGGTCATTTATCCCTGCGGTTTCTAACTTTTTCTTGACCAATTCCTTCACAGGAGGTTTACTTAAATCATTTTTAGGGGTAGCTCCAAATCGAAATCTGCCAGAGATCAGTACTATTAGTTTGAGGGCTTGGTACAAAAAGAACTATGCCCTTCTTCCTGCGCCGGCCAAGATGATTAAGGCGGTATATTTTTTTGTAGATGAGTTTACCAACTACAACGATACTCAAATCGGAATCAAGGCGATTTCTTTACTCAAAAAGTTGGGTTATGAGGTAAAGGTAATTGATCACGAGGAGAGTGGGCGCTCTGCACTATCCAAAGGATTGCTGCTGAAAGCAAAAAAGCATGCGGAATCCAATGTTCGTATTTTTGAAACGTTAATTGATGGAAACACCCCTTTGATTGGTTTGGAGCCATCCGCAATTCTAAGTTTCCGGGATGAGTATCCGCGAATCGTAGGTCCCGAGTGGGTGGAGGGCGCGAAGAAACTTAAGTTTCACGTGCAGTTA
>Ga0181564_10001667_pt1 | contig 19808 bp, 15 predicted proteins | sample 011ome_24_FD_134512 | JGI IMG/M metagenome (GOLD analysis project Ga0181564, IMG submission 134512) | Coastal salt marsh microbial communities from the Groves Creek Marsh, Skidaway Island, Georgia - 011513CT metaG (megahit assembly) | ecosystem: Environmental > Aquatic > Marine > Intertidal...
GACAGACTCAGCTGCATGTTTTCCGCGATTCGAGTCGCGATTAGTTTAGCTCGAGTCGCATAGGGCCCTTGAAAATGCCGATCGATGGTGCGGTGAAAATGAAATAGCCATCGTCCATAGTGTCTACTCGTAAACGTCCGCTGGCGATTTATATTTCGGTGAATGTTCATAGTGTGGCGGTGGTACCCCGTCTCATGAAACAAAAGCTTGCACCAATAATCTTCGATTCGAGGAAAGTGGGTGTCGATGTCAATTCCTGCGACCTCGATAAAATAGGGTTTCAATAAGTCGTCGGATAGCAGTCGAGCGTAAAAAAGGCGCACAAATCGTTGGACCTGCGCGCGCGAGTCGAGATCATCCGCATCCGCATAGTCTAACTGACCTAAATCTCGGTTCCTCAAATCACCTTGCGCTTTGGGTTTAGACTTTGATCTATACTTCACATACGTGCCCACACAATCAGTGCCTGTTACCAGACTAAACGCCATAGCCTCCATCGACCGAAATGATTTGTCCAGTGACGTAGGCTGCCTTTCGCGAAGCCAGATACACGACGGCGTGTGCAACTTCTTCGGGTTCACCCCAGCGCTTCACACACAACCCGGCCTGCACGGCGTCTTTCCACGCTTCATCAAAGGTGCCATCGGCCCATAAACGTTTAAAAATGCCCGCGTTGATCACACCTATCGCGACGCTATTGGCGCGGATACCGTACGCACCTTCTTCTTTTGCTATACCTTGAATGAGCCACTCGATTGCCGCCTTAGGAGCTACCGACAGTACGTCACCCTCGGGCCATTTGTGTAGACCTGCCGAGCTGATATGGACGTAAGAGCCGCCGCCAGCGGCTTTCATATGGGGTAGCGACGCGTGAACAATGTTGAAAAAGCCGTTCACGTCTGCGTCAACCACCTTTTTCCAGCCTTGCGGTGTAAGATCGCGGATCGGCAACTGCTCTATGTCCGAGCCGGCAGCAACCACAACCGTGTGGATACGGTGTCGACTCGCGATATCGTCAATGAGGGCGATTACCCGATCAGCGTCACCAATACTGAGCTGGTGAGACTCCGCTGTTTTGCCCAGAGCCTCGACTCGGATTTGTGTTTCCTTCGCTCGCGCTTCGTTGCTGTTATAGGTTAGAACGATGTCGCTGCCGGCTTCAGCGAGTTCGACGCAAATCTCTGCACCCATACCGCCGCTTCCACCAATAACCAGTGCTACTCCCTCTGGAAAGTCGGGTTTGTCTTTCATGTTATTCCCCTTTTAGTTGCTCGATGAGTCATCGGATAGATTGATTAAGTCGATCATTGCCCTTACTCACGATTCGTTGGGTTGGACCGAAGTCTACTGTTCGTTCCCTTGCCGGACATTCCAATGCTTATATTTCACGCTTCTTGAATCGGATGGGCATCGTGCGTACACCCTGGACAAAGTAAGACTGGATGTATTTAACGGGGCCAGCGAACTCGGGTTCATCAATGCGCTTAAGTATTTCTTCAAACTGAACTTTCATTTCTAATTTCGCCAAGTGCATTCCGAGACAGTTGTGTTTGCCAATTCCAAACGAGCGAAGATTGGCATGAAAATCGGATTGCTTGGCCGGCCGCTCGATGTCAAATTGGGTTGCATCGTTACCATAAAGTTCAGGGTCGTTATTCGAGGCGTGATAAAACATCACGATCTTGTCGCCTTTTTTAATCGCCGCATTATCAAGCTCGGGCGCAGTCACGTCTTGTGTTGCCGTGCGGCGCATCGTGAGAAAAGACGTGTTCTTCCGCAGCATTTCCTCGATAGCGTGATCTAGCATCTCAGGGTTCTCTTGGAGTCGTCGGTACTGATCAGGGTTATCTATCAAATTGCGCATCCCGTGGGTGATGGCCGTTCTGGTGCTTTCATTGCCCGCGGACATGAGCATCAAGCAGATCCAGGCGAAATCTTCATCGCTGACGGGTTCGCCGCGAATGGCGCCGTTCAATAATTGGGTGCACAAATTTTTCTCGGGGCGCCCACGCCATTTGGCGGCCAGGCCCATAAAATACATGAAGACTTCAGCGCCAGCTTGGACCGCGTTGGATTCAACTTCCTCTCGATTCTGCGCGGCGTACTCTGGGTCGTCCGCAAAAAACATGGCATTGGTCCAGTCAAAAAACTGTTTTCGTTCTTCACCGGGAATTTCGAAAAATTCGAGGATCGCAATCAAGGGTAGCTCTGCCGCGATATCTTCCACAAACTCACATTCGCCGCGTTCAATCACGCGGTCAAGCACCTCTTGGGCGATCTTTTCGAGTTTGGGCCGATAGGTTGCCACCGTGCCAGGCAGAAAAATATCCCGTATGAGTTTTCTGTACTCGAGGTTGAGAGGTGGATCCATGTTTAAGAACATGCGCGATAGGATGTTATCGACCACTTCCTGTGGATTTTCCATGGGTGTTGCCGCGCGCAGAGCGGACGAAAAGAGCTCGTTGTTCATAGAAATGAAATCAATGCCCCTTTTTTGGGTGACTGCCCAATAGGGAATGCCCGTGATGGGGTCCTGGAGTTTCACAGCGGGGCCCGCTTCTCGTACTTTGGCGAATTCGTGCTCTGGAATGCCTTCGGCGATTAAACTTGGATCCAGCAGGTTAGCGAAAGGGCAGGTCGGTGTATCGGTGGATCCCATAAGCGTATCCTCGTGCGTTTTAGATTACTGTCCGTCGACTTGAGTTTAGCCTGAACGCGTTCCTGCGGCATAGGCCAGTTTGATTATAGTTTACCCCCGCGACCTTCCTTTTTGACGTTTCAATTGGATATCCAGTGTGGGACTATTCGGGACATACAGAAAAGGAAAGGGCTATGGTGTCACTCTACAAAACCTCCTTACGAAAGACGGTTTTGACCGCGGTGCTGTTGGGGTTGAATGTTAACGCGGTAATTACGCAGTCTGAGCCGACGAGTCCCGAGGAAAGTGTCGTCGACTATTCATCAATTGACACCGACCGAATTAAGCGCGCAGCCCCCTCAGAGTGGTTGAGCTATGGGCGCACCTATTCAGAACAACGCTACAGCCCGTTGACTCAGATCGATCACGAGACGATAAACAGACTGGGTCTGGCTTGGTCATTTGACACCGAATCTATTCGAGGGCTCGAAGGTACCCCCATTGTTGTTGATGGGCTCATCTATGTTACGGGGAATTGGGGTATTGTTTATGCGCTTGACGCTCGTACAGGCGCTCTGGTCTGGCGCTTTGATCCCGAGGTTGACCGTGAAACCGGTGCCTTGGCCTGTTGCGATATAGTCAACCGCGGCGTTGCTGTCTACGGGGATGCTGTCTACGTTGGCGTGCTGGACGGCCGGCTCGTGGCGCTGAATCGACAAACAGGACGACTGAAGTGGCAAGTCGACACCTTGGCTGGTGAGCAGGGTGCCTATACGGTCACCGGCGCCCCAAGGGCCGCGGATGGGAAAGTCTTTATCGGCAACGGCGGTGCTGAGTACGGTGTTCGAGGTTTTGTGTCGGCCTATGATGCAAACACAGGCGATAGGCTGTGGCGTTTTTATACGGTTCCCGGTGATCCTCAAAAAGGCTTTGAAAACGAGGCTATGGCGATGGCAGCCAAGACATGGTCAGGTTCTTGGTGGCAATATGGTGGAGGTGGAACTGTTTGGGATTCAATAGTTTATGACGATGAGCTAAACCAGTTACTTATCGGTGTGGGTAATGGCTCTCCCTGGAATCGTCGGGAACGGAGCCCCGATGGTGGCGATAACTTGTTTTTGTCGTCTATTGTTGCGTTAAATCCAGACAGCGGCGAGTACCTCTGGCACTATCAGGAGACGCCCGGCGAGACATGGGATTACACGGCGACGCAACAGATCATGCTGGCTGACATGGAGATCGGCGGCGACGTTAAAAAGGTACTCTGGCACGCGCCCAAAAATGGATTTTTCTTTGTTATTGACCGGGTCACTGGTTCGCTTATTTCTGCAGACCCCTTTGTTAAGGTTACGTGGGCGAGCGGTTACGATTTGGAAACCGGTAGGCCAATCGAGACCCCAAACGCTGATTTTGCGGCTGGGCCGCAGTGGGTAAGTCCCTCGCCGATGGGGGGGCACAACTGGCAGCCCATGGCATACAGCCCACGGACCAATTTGGTTTACATACCGATCACCGAAACTGCACTGCAATATAAAGAAGAAAAGCGCTTCAAATTTAAGCCAGGGCACTGGAATACGGGTGTTGATCTTGACCCCGGAGCGCTGGCCAATAACCTATTAAATGAAGCGGTAACCAACCGATTTGGCTCGGCCGCATTGCTGGCGTGGGACCCGCTTACGCAGAAGCCAAAGTGGCGAGTGCCGATGGAATTCATCTGGAATGGTGGCGTGCTTGCAACGGCGGGTGATCTCATCTTTCAGCCGAACAGTTCAGCTGAACTCGTTGCTTACGACGCGCACACAGGAAAGGCTCTCTGGTCCTATGACATCCAGGAGCGCTCTGTGGGAACACCCGTGAGTTATGAGCTGGACGGTGAACAATATATCGCTGTGCTGGCGGGTTGGGGTGGCGCAATTAGCCTTTCAGGTGGGGGTATGGTGCAACCATCCCCTGAGTTTGGGCGCGTACTCGCGTTTAAATTGGGTGGGGATGCTCGGCTTCCTGCTTTGGCGCCTCTGCCTGATTATGGCCGGCCACCGGAACCCAGCGTAACGGATGCATCCATTATCGAGCGTGGTCGTAATCTCTACACCCTCAACTGTATGAGATGTCACGGGTCGAACGCCGTCAGTAATGGCAGAATACCCGACCTACGACGACTCCCACCTGCATGGTACGACCAGTGGGACGCCATCGTCTTGGACGGGATCATGGCGAAAGCGGGTATGGTTGGATTTGCCGATGTGCTCACAGTGGAGGATTCGTTAGCGATCAAATCATTTGTGCTGACTGAGGCCCAAGAAGATTATGCTCTTCGTACCCAGCCCCGGTGGTGGGTCTCGCTAAAAACTTGGTTCTACGACAAGGTGGCTGCCATATTGGTTAAGCTTATGGAGTTCACTCAGTAGGTCGTAATCCTTTTGTGCAGAAGCCCAGGGTATGCGTGGTTATCGCTCGATAAGCGTTTTAGCCTGAAAGTGAGCCGCCCCGTCTAGTGAATGTTGCATGGCCAGTTCAGCGATTACGGGTTCCAAACGGTCTCTCATGTCCCAAGGAGCGTTGATAATCAGCATGATTGAACTGGTCATGCCGTAACCCTGTGTATCTGCTCGCTCGCCGAGTTCAAGTATGATCGTACGCTGCGTAATCCCTTTAAGGGTGGTTTGAATCATTCGTTGAGTCTGCGTCCGATCTACCACGGGGATCCAAAGTGCGATTACGACGTTGTCCATTCGCTTCAGCGCTTTCCCAATCACCTTGGGGATTTCGGTATAGTCGGTTTTGATTTCATAGGATGGATCAATAAGAACAAGAGCCCGACGGGTAGGGGTGGGAAGGTTGCCAATTAGCCCGACCAGTCCGTCTTCATTGAAGCATTTGGCTTGTTTGAATGGTTTGAGCGTCGTTCGCAGTGTGTGAAAGTCCGTGCTGTGTAATTCGTAGAAGTGGGCAGAGTCCTGTGGGCGCAGCCTTCGCGCAGCGATCAGTGGAGAGCCAGGATACATCAGCGTTTCAGCCCCTGTTTGTGCCTGCACAAGATACGGTGAGGCTGCATTCTGGGCTGAGCTTGATTCAATATGGCGACCGACACCGAGTCGCCACTCTTCGGTTTGAGCCGGCATCGAACTCGACAAGTCGTACACCCCCGCGCCCGCGTGTGTGTCTATGTATCTGAAGCCTTGCGACTTTTGCTGAAGGCTTTCGATAAGGTAGTTTAGACAAAGGTGTTTCAGAACATCCGCTGTGTTTCCAGCGTGATACGCGTGACGGTAGCTGAGCAAAGGCGGCAATCTCCTTGTAGGGGGATTAATTATAAGTGGGCTGGGTGGTCGGCGCGAGTGTAAATGACTGAAGGAGCGAAGTTGGATCGCCAAGCTCAGCCCTCACTGAAAGGTATTAGGCTTATTGGCGCCGGCAGTTTCGACTCTGCGGCGGTCTCCTTAAGTGAGAGGGATTACTGGGTATATGGTGCTAGATAGGACAGGAGACGGTTCCAGTTTTCGTCGAGCGGTGCCGTTATTGCTACGCTGTCGCCGTGGTGCTTGAGGATAATACGCTGTGCGTGTAGGAGCAGCTGATTGGTTCCCAACAGATTAGACAGCCAGCGATTGTAGTTGCCTTTACCATAGCGCACATCACCAATGATGGGGTGCGAGATGTGTTTGCAGTGTAGCCGAAGTTGATGACGTCTCCCTGTTATGGGGTGCAGCTCAACTAATGCAAAGCGGGATTCTGGATACCGGTCGATCGTTTCGGGTACGAGAAATCGTTGCAAAACGGTAAGCTCGGACTGTGCCCTTTTCCTCTCGCTATCGGGTGCACTGTCTGGCTCGCGCAAGGCGTAGTCGATAGTGAATTCCGAGTGGGGCCAGCCCCGCACGAGCGCTAGATAGTGTTTGGTGACGGCTTCCGTGTGCCAAAGGCTGCTCCATTTGCTGGCCGCGACGGAGGTTTTGGCAAATGTGAGGGCTCCAGATGTGCCCTTGTCTAAACGATGGAGTGGGTACACGTGGTAGCCTACATGATCTCTGAGCCATTGCAGAGCAAAGCGTTTTTCGTAGGCATCAAGTTTGCTGCGATGTACCAAGAGCCCCGCCGGTTTATTCATAATGATGAGCTCATCGCTTTCGAACAGAATTTCCGGTTCACTCGGCGCGTGTCTCGCTGGTGCTGGCTCGTATTCGCTCATCTATTTTGGCTCTGCGTCATTCGGCCAATCTGCCGAAGGCCAGTTTCTGTTTGATCGAGGGCTCAGTGTAGTTCAGACGGTCTATGTACCCAAGAGGGAATGTGTCATAGCCTTCGTTTAATAAAAACTGAAACTGAAACTGAAAAAGAGAGATGCTGATGTTTTACGGATGGGTACTGGCTGCGGTCGCGTTTCTGGTTTTGATGCTGAGTAACGGCGCGATAATGTACAGCTACAGCGTTGTGGCGGTGCCCATGGGGTTGGAATTTGAGGCCAGTCGTCTGGTCATGATGCTGGGTGTGACTCTCATGACCCTATGCGGCGGCATAGTGTCACCTTGGTTTGGCTCATTAGTCGATCGGTGGAGCCTGAAAGGTATGATGTTGCTTGGTGCAATCGGTATGTCTTTTGGGTATGTAGTTCTTTCCTTCACGACAGCGAGCTGGCAGGTTCCCGTGGTGTACGGCATGTTTATGATGCTGGGAACCAACTTACTCGGGCCTCTAACAACCTCAACGCTCCTTGCGCGCTGGTTCACAAAAAAACGCGGAATGGCGATGGGGGTAGCGGCGGTGGGTACATCGGTTGGTGGGTTTATTTTTCCTCCTCTGATACAGACTCTAATTGACCACTATGAGTGGCGCATAGCCTTGCGTTACCTGGGTACCGGATTGTTTCTGGTTTCCGTTCCCGCGGTGCTGTTGGTTGTTAACCGCCCTCAAGACCGCGGTTTACACGCGGATGGTGAACTCATGGACGCGCAGTATGCTCCACCGAATGTGCCAGCAGTGAGCTTTGGTGAACTTTTGAGAAATCGCAATTTTATTCTCATTGCCATCGTCATGAGTCTGTTGTTCATGACTTATACGGGCGTCATGAGCAATATGGCACCTTTTGCGATGGGTCGGGGTTTGAGTGCGGATGAGGCAGCACTGCTGATTTCGGCCATAGCGGTTGCTGGCGTCGTAGGTAAGCTTATTTTTGGTGCGGTAGCGGATAAAATTGACCTTAGGGTCGGTTTAGCTGCGTCCATAATCACGGTAATCATGAGCATGTTGGTTTTGCTTTCTATGACGGGATACAACGCATTGATGCTCGGTGCTGCGCTGCTGGGTTTGGCGGCGGGAGGCATGTTGCCGGTATGGGGATCTATTCTCGCGGTGTTGTTTGGCTCGGCCAACTACGGTCGAGTTATGGGGATGATGAATCCCTTGATTATGCCGCTAACCCTAGTGGGAGCGCCCTTGGCCGGTTATATATTCGATACGCGTGGTGCCTATGATGGCGCGTTTCTTTTGTTCGCGGGAGGGCTTTGCATCGGCTTAGCGCTCTTGTTCGCAATCGACATGAATAAACGAGCAGAAGGTTGATTTAATTGCTCCTGGGGGATGACATGGAATGCAGCAAGGTCGCTATTATCACAGGCGCCGGTGGCGGAATTGGCGAGGGTATCGCTCGGGTATTTGCGCGAGATGGCTACACGGTAGTTGTTGCTGAGATTGACGAGGCAAGCGGTCAGGCCGTTGCTGACTCCCTTAAAAGTGAAGGCGGAGACGGCCGCTTCATTAAAACGGACGTATCGGATTTAGCTCAAGTGCGCGCTATGGTCTCCCTCACGCTCAAGGCCTATGGTCGTATCGATGTTTTGGTCAACAACGCCTATCCCACTGGTAAAGGCATGGCGTCGGTGGATCAGATCGATGATGCGCGCTTTGATCACTCCATGACGGCGGGTTTTGATGCGGTCAGAGTGGCGATGCAAGCGGTGTATCCTACAATGAAAGCCCAGCAGTGGGGCAGAATAATCAATATGTGTTCATTGAACGGTGTGAACGCGCATGCCGGTACCATTGACTACAACTGCGCAAAAGAGGCGGTGCGCGCTCTGACACGCACTGCAGCCGTGGAGTGGGGTAGAGATGGGATTACCTGTAACGCGGTCTGCCCGGGAGCAATGAGTAAGGCATTTAAGCAGCGTATGGAAGAGATGCCCGAAATGCTAGAGGGCATAACAAGGATGATTCCACGAGGCTATAGTGGCGACCCTGAAGAGGACATCGCCCCCGTTATCTTGTTTCTGGCAAGCGAAGGCGCGCGCTATGTCACCGGCAACACCATCCACGTGGATGGTGGTGGGCACATTAATGGCGTGCCCTGGAAGCCTTAGAGGGATTATCGCGCATAGGCGGGCATACCCAGGCCAAATATCGCAACCAGATCTCGCATGACTTCGGTTACGCCGCCGCCGAAGGTATTGATTTGGCATTTGCGGTACTCGTCTTCGAGCTCACCCATGAGAACAGCGCCACGACTTTCACGTTTGATAACGCTGTTCGCACCAATAACTTGCATAAGAGAGCGATATACGTCGATTAGCACTTCGGTGCCGTAGGTTTTCATGGCAGAACTCAGTGCGACATCGGGCTCCCCGCGCTCGAGCGACCAGACCATGCGCCAGTTCATCAACCGCATTGCCTCTAGTTTGGCAAAAGCGTCGGCGAGTAGTCTTTGATTCGTTGATGAATCGACCGGCTTCACGCCTTGTCGGTTGGCTTGCTGTGCCCAGTCCAATACCTTGTAGTACATTGAGTAGCCATACACCCCCAGCGCCGCAAGGCCCACCCGCTCGTGATTGAGCTGTGATGTGATCATTGGCCAGCCTTGGTTAACGCCGCCACAGACCATTGTGTCTGGGCAGGTTACATTCTCGTAAAAGCTGATATTTGTTCGTACGCCGCCCACCGTGTGGATTGGGCTGAACGTAAACCCGGGTTGATTGGTCTCGACCATGAGGATAGAGATCCCCTTGTGTGGCCTCGATGCTTCTAGATCCGTCCTAGCGGCAAGCCAAATGTAGTCTGCCGCCTCGGCGCTTGAGGTGTATACCTTGGTGCCATTAATCACCCACTGATTGCCCTGTTTTACTGCTGTCGTTTTCAGGTTTGCTAGATCGGTTCCAGCATCTGGCTCGGAGTAACCGATGCAAAAGTGTAGGTCACCCGCAGCAATCTTGGGCAGGAAGTATTCTTTGTGCTCGTTGGAACCGTGCGCCATGATGGCGGGGGCAACGGTATTGATGGTGACGAAGGGGATGGGGGCTCTCGCTAGTTGAGCTTCCTCAAAAAAAATCATCTGATCGATTGGGCCACGACCTTGCCCGCCGTATTCTTTCGGCCAACCCAGGGCGAGCCAACCGTCTGTGCCCATCGTTTTAATGACTTGCTTGTATGCGTCTCCACCCTCATTACCACGGGTTTCCTCGAGCAACTCAGGCGTCATGAGTTCAGAGAAGTAAGATCTGAGCGTTCGTCTGAGCTCTTGCTGGGCCGGTGTGTGTTCTAGTCGCATGGTCGTCTCCTCTTTGATGTTATCGATTATTATTGAAATTGAATTCAAATTCAATAATACTGGCCAACTGATCGGTTAGGCCCAGTTAAAAAGCGGTCTGCGGAAGAGAGGCGAGGTGCGAGATGGGCGCGGCATTGAAGACAAAAACTCGAAAAGGCGATCAAGCCCGAGAAAGCTTGAAGTCTGCCGCGGTGCGATTGCTCAATCGATGTGGCTATCACCAGATTCGGATTAAAGACGTAACTGCTGAAGCCGGAGTTGCCACAGGGCTTTTCTATCATTACTTCAAAAATCTTGATGCATTGGTTAGAGAGGTCATGGACGAACACATGGCCCGGTTTGAAGCTACGAACGAGATTGAAAAAGACGTTACGCGCGGCGCGTGGCTCGAGCGAATGAAGTCCCACTACCGACTGGTTGTAAAAACCTATGCTGAGCAGCCGGGTCTGATGCGATGCATAAAACAGTACGCTGCAGACGACCCAGAGTTTAGAGCGAGATGGCATGCCTCCTACAACAAGCGAATGCAGCTGTTAGTCGAAGCTTTCCCTCGGGTTATGCCGGATTCCAATCTCGAGATGAGAGAGATCCAGATACTGGTGCTGGGTCTGGGTGGCATCGGCCAAAATTTTTTGGATGAGTACTACATCGAGCGTAATCCAGAGCTGGTTGCTCAGAATTACTCGCAAGAAGAGCTGTCGGAGTGGCTTGCAGCCCTGTTTTATCGAGGCTTTTTCGCTGCAAACCCTTCGGAATCGAGTTTGGATTTGGCGAGATCACTGAGTACAGTCAAAAGGAAAGTGTTATGAATTTTGATGCCGAGCTGCGAGCGTTTGTGAACAAGCCGGTTGGTCCTTTTATTGGATGGGATGCGGTTGAGGCGGGAATGATCCGCCACTGGTGCGATGCCATGGGTGACGATAACCCAGTCTACAGGGATCAGTTGGCGGCTCGTGATGCGGGCTATCAAGACATGGTCGCACCGCCCACGATGTTGCAGGCTTGGGGGATGAAGGGATTCCGAAATGCGTTTCCTGCGGGCTCAGATACTCGTAACCCATTTGCTGTTCTTGAGTTTCTTGAGGCGAAGGGTTTTCCAGCGGTTGTGGCGGTAAATTGTGAACAAGAGTATGGAGAGCCACTCAAGATTGGTGATCGGGTGTATTTTCACTCGTACATCGAGTCAATTTCTGATCTTAAGACTACAGGTCTCGGAACCGGTTACTTTGTGACTGAAGTATCGACCTACATGAATCAGCGGGATCAAGTTGTGGGTACGATGAAATTCCGAGTATTTAAGTATAAAGCGGCCGAGCGGTCGAATTCAGCGGATTAAAGAGGGTTAATATGGACTATTCGGTCTGTGAAGATACACAAGCAATTGTTGACTTGAGTCGTAAGATATTCGCCGATGCGGTCGATGATGCGGCCCTCACTCAGCACGATGGCCAAATCGATCAGACGCTGTGGCAAACCTGTGCTGACGCTGGATTGATCGGTCTACACATGCCGGAATCAGCGGGAGGCTTAGGGCTCAGTTTTGAGACTTTGTGTCGCGTTTTAGAGCAGCTTGGCAGAATTAACGCTCCCATCCCCTTGCTTCAATCGGCGCTAGCCGGAACTGTGGTGGCAAAAAGTCGTTGCTGTGGAAGTGTTGATTCCGTTCTCGCCGGCGATGCGTGCTTTGCCTTGTCCCTGTCTGATGGGTTGACTGTGGCAGACGGACGCGTTTTGGGCGTTGTGGATGCTGTCGCCTACGCGGACACCGCTGCGGCTATCGTACTCCGTTGCGATCAGCAACTCATTGTCGTTGATCGAGCTAACTGCAATCTGATTGAGCCTCAAAAACTGTCGAGTGGTCTACCCGCGGCGCAAGTTGAGTTGGATTTGACTTTTGATCAGGTCGATTTTTTAGAGGGTTTAGCGGAATTGGAGAGCAAGCTTAAAACCGCAACGGCCTGGCTGACGCTTGGCGTTTTGAGCGAAGCGCTTGCAAGAACCGCATCCTACACGGCCGAGCGTAAGCAATTTGCTAAGCCGCTCGCCACGTTTCAGGCGGTCGCTCATCGCGCCGCTAATGGGTATATCGATGTGGAATGTCTTCGCGGTGTCGCGGAGCAAGCAGCGTGGCGTATCGATGAGGGCAAGTTATCGAGTTTAGAAGCGAATATGGCGTATTGGTGGGCTTGCGAGGCCGCCCATAGAACGGTGCATACTACGCAGCATTTACACGGCGGCATGGGCGCTGATTTGACCTATCCGATTCATCGGTTTTTCTTGAGAGCCAAAGAGCTTGAGTTTTCTTTGGGTGGTGCAGAACACACTTTGGCAATCGTGGGTCGAGAATTGGTTACACAGGCGCCGGCGGAGCGCAGACTGCAATGCTAAACGTGCAAGCCATCGCGGTCGGGGACGCTCTTCCCGAGCTCGTCATCGATATTACCCCCAGTCTGATTGTTGCGGGGGCCATTGCCAGTCGTGATTATCAAAATGTGCATCACGATAAAGACGCGGCACAGGCTCTGGGTTCCCCGGATATTTTCATGAATATCCTGACGACCAATGGCCTGGTCGGGCGCTTCGTAACAGATTGGTCTGGGCCGCACGCACGATTGAAGAAAGTATCGATACGTTTGGGAGCGCCCAATTTTCCGGGGGATCGGATGAGGCTCACGGGTGAGGTTTTAGCTGTCGATCGAGAGAGGTGCCGGTTTGAGATATCTATTAAAGGCGAAAATCGTCTGGGGTTTCACGTTACAGGTTCTGTCGAAGTTGAGTTCCCCCTTGAAAATAATGATGCTTAGATTGAGTCAAGCCAACTATGGCGAGTACGAAGGCCCTAGCGCACCGACTAATCCAGGCGGAGCTTTTACCCCATATGTAGTAGCGCGTTGTGGGGCTTTTGCCTATGCACGGCAGAGTAAAGACGTTAGTTTTGCTGCATTGAGCGCTGTGGATAGATTCACAGCGGATTCAGCGGGAATCGCATTGTAGATAAAAGGCTTGGGTATGGCGCAGGGATACGAAAACTTACTGTCGGACGGAAAAATTGGGTCGATGACCCTCAAAAATCGCATGGTGGTTGCCGCGATGGGGGCAAACTTTGGTGAGCTCGACGGCAGCTCGGGCGATCGGGTGAAAGCGTATCATGAAGCGCAAGCAGCTGGCGGAGTGGGTTTGATTATCTCCGGCGCCTGTGGGGTTGCTTACCCGGTAGGTTGTGTCCAGCCCAATCAGATCGCAATTTCAGATGATAGATATATCCCAGGCCTCAAAGCCGTTGTGGATGCAATTCACGCCAAGGGCGGTAAATTTGCAGTGCAACTCCATCACGGCGGTTTGGTAGCAGCTGAAGATACCGTGCATGGAAGACCTCTTTGGTGTCCATCGATTCCAGGGCCTATGGAAGGCGATTTCGTCGATGGTTTTCTTATGGAGGAATTGGCTGCTTTTGCGGGTGGTGGCATGCCGACTTTCAAGGTGGTCGACAAAGACGATATCGCCTTGGTTGTGCGTCAGTTTGCTGAGGGCGCTCGACGCGCAATCGAGGCCGGCTGTGACGCTGTTGAAGTGCACGGAGGTCACGGTTACATCTTGTCCTCATTTCTCTCACCGAAGACCAATCAACGCACAGACGAATATGGCGGCAGCGATGAAAACCGCGCGCGCTTCATTTGCGAGGTCGTTCGCGCAGTCAGAGCCGAGGTTGGACCAGATTATCCTATTATCGTCAAGATTGATTCGCGCGAAGTCGGTAAGAAGGGTGGAATCACGGTTGAGCACGCCAAAGTGACGGCGAAACTGCTGGAGGAGGCCGGTGCGGACGCGCTCACGGTTTCTGCCTACCACGACGGCGGGCAGGGTAAGTTGCACTCCGCATCAAATATTCCGCATGAAGAGAATGCGAATGTCGCTGCCGCAATCGCCATCAAGAACGTGGTCTCCATTCCCGTAATTACATCGGGCCGGATTGAACTCGAAGTCGGTAATGAGGCGCTCGGACGCGGCGAATACGACTACCTCATGATGGGGCGAAAACTGCTTGCAGACCCTGATCTTCCCAACAAATTGGCGCAGGGTCGCCCAAATGATATTCGCCCTTGTGTCTACTGTTACACCTGCGTAAGCGCCATTTACAAAGTTGAATCGATGCTCTGCGCTGTCAATCCTGAGCTCGGTGTGGAGTATCAGCGCCCAACCCTGATTACGAGCGACAGGAAGCATATTGTCATTGTCGGTGGTGGTCCGGGTGGGATGGAAGCCGCGCGACGTCTGGCACTAGCGGGTCAGAGAGTGACCCTGTTAGAGAGAGGCCCCGTTTTGGGAGGGACACTTAGATTTGCCGGTCTCGCGTATGAGCCTAATCAGCGACTATTGAATTGGTTGGTTAAAGAAGTCAACTCACTTGATATCGATATCCAATTGAACACCGAGGCGACGCCAACCTTGTTAAAAAGTTTGAATCCAGATGCGGTAATCACCGCCGTGGGCGCCCGACGATTCATGCCGGAGTTGCCAGGTAATGACCACAAGCATGTCTACAGTGGCGAAGACATGCGACGTTTGATGTTGGGGGATTTTGATTCTTCGCTTACAGCCAAAACGTCGGTTTTGACTCGCAGCTTAGTTGCGATGGGCAACTTAACAGGCTTGATACGGAACTTAGACTTAGTGCGGCGCATTTCACATTTTTGGATGCCTCTGGGAAAACGCGTCGTCATCATCGGTGGTGACTTAGTGGGTTTAGAGCTAGCTGAATATCTGATCGATCGAGGTCGGCAGGTTACAGTGCTGCACGAAGAGCCACGCATGGGAGCCGGTCTCACCTTGGTTCGTCGCCTCCGGCTTCTAGCGGAACTTCGCGAGCATGGTGCATTGCTGGAACGGGGTGTCTCCGGGGTCGCAATTGAAGGGCAAACTGTGCATTACGCCGATGAGAAGAAGAACGCGAAATCAGTCGATGCGGATTCAGTCATCGTTGCTCGTGGCGCTGAAGCAAACGGTGGGCTGTCTGAGTCTTTATCCGGCCTTGGTGTCCCCGTGCTCGAAATTGGCGATAGCACGGGCGTGGGCTACATCGAAGGCGCCATGCGTGACGCAATGCATGCCGTTGATAAGTTGATAGCGGCCTGATAGGGAATATGAATGAATAAGTTGGATTTGAGTCATAGGCAAGATCGCACTTTTGCGAAGATTTTAGCGCGTCAAGCCCTGGAAGCCGGTGATACGGTTTACCTAAAAACGGATGATGCTGAAATCACCTTTGCTCAAGCCGACGACCTTACCTCCCGCTTGGCGTCTGGCCTCGCGGAAAGAGGGGTGCAGGCTGGTGATCGGGTGGCTCTATTTTTGGCCAATGATCCAGAGATGGTGATGTTGGCGTTGGCAATAAACAAGCTCAGCGCCATTTGGGTGCCCGTGAACAAGGAGTATAAGGGCGTTTGGTTGCAAGAGACGATCGAACGCTGCCGCGCCAAGCTGGTGTTGACGGATGCTGCCGGGCTGGCGCAGCTAGAAACACTCGCTTGCGAGATTTCCCAAGTGGGATTGGTCGGCGCCAAAGCACATGGTTTAACCTCTCGTTTTGAGGTTTTCGACTACGCCGAATTGCTCGAGTACTCAGCTTATCAAGTTGATCACGAGGTGCAGTCTTACGGTGATACTTGTGCGATTTTGTGGACTTCAGGGACCACTGGGCGGTCCAAAGGGGTCATGATTCCTTATAACGCTTGGGTCCATGCGATTGTCCGGGGTGCTAGCATGCAATATCGCTCTGAGGAGGGGGACATTATTTATAACGTGTTGCCCCTGTTTAATGCTGGGGCATGGGTTACGGCCGTTTTGCGGGGTTTGTTGGAAGGCCTGACTGTCGTCATTGAGCAGCGTTTTTCGGTTTCAAACTTCATGGATCGTATCAAACATTTCGGGGCGACACAGACTTTCGCTCTGGGTGCTATGGGTACCTTTTTACTTAACACACCTGAAACAGACGACGACGCCGCGACGCCATTGCGTGTGGCTCAAGTGGTTCCTCTCGCACCCGATTTATGGCCGGTTTTTTCCAAGCGGTTCGGTGTGCGCTTGGCGAGAGGAGGGCTCGGTCAAAGTGAATGTATGCGGGTGTTGAGTCAGGTCACTGAAAGAGACGACGTGCCGGTCTATGCTCTGGGTTTCGCCGACGATCTGGCCCCCGTTGCTCTGTTAGACGACCACGGTAACGAAGTTGAGGCGGGTGAGGTAGGGGAAATTGCCATCAAGCCGTCAGAGCCCTACCTCATTTTTAACGGCTATTTCGATGACCCGGAAGCCACTCAGAAAGCATTCAAAGGGGAGTGGTATTGCACGGGTGATATGGGCCGCCAAGATCCGACTACCGGCGCGTTTTTTTACATTGATCGAAAGCGGGATGCTATCCGTTTTGGTGGGCGCAATATTTCGACCTTAGAGGTCGAAGGTGTCGCACGAAAATTTCCAGGTATTGCAGATATCGCCGCCTACGGCATGCCTCATCCTGATGTCCCAGGGGAGCACGAACTCGCGCTTGCCATAGTTGAAGCCGAAGGTGCCACGGTTGATGAAAAGGCTCTGTGCTCATTTATGAATGAAAATGGGCCGTATTATTTCGTGCCTCGGTACATCACGAAATTTGGCGCTTTGCCTTACACGCCAACAAACAAGGTGCAAAAGTTTCAGCTGCAAGAAAAAGGAGTTTTAACACAAACTTGGGATTTAAAAGCGTCTGATTATGTAGTAAAACGATAATGTAACATTCAATAAGCACATGCTAACAATAATTAAAATGGGAGTAGCACATGGACCTAACCAACCAATCAAAGAAATCCGTTCTTGCCTTGTCGGTCGCCACCGTCTTGGGCGGGTTGACTGCTCAGGCGTCTATGGCGCAAAGCGTATTAATGGAAGAGGTGATTGTCACCGCGCAGAAGCGTGAAGAGAGCAATCAAAACATACCAATCTCCATTACCGCTATGAATGCGGAGATGATGGAGAAGCGCGGAATCCAGAATACGCACGATCTATTACTTCAGACACCGGGGATGGGCGGTTTCGAGTCGCCTGGATCGAAGGGTACAACAGCAATTTCTATGCGAGGTGTGGCTGCGGGACAGCCCGCGAACTTGTCGGTAGACCCAGCGATAGGGATATACATGGATGGCGTTTTCATCGGCAAGCAAGTCGGTGGCGCGCTCGATGTAGCTGAAGTCGAACGTATCGAGGTTTTGCGCGGTCCACAAGGCACGCTTTATGGCCGAAATGCAGTGGGTGGGGCAATCAACTTTATTTCGAAAAAGCCAACCGGTGAGTTCGACATGAAAATACAGGCCGGTGTTGGTAATTACGGTTCTAAAAAATTTCGAGTAGTCACTAATCTGCCCGCGGTAGGCGAGGTGGGAAGCGGTTTAGGCCAGCTGTCCACCAATTTCGTCTATCAGAGTCGTGAGCGGGACCCCTTCTATGACGACGTTGATCCATCAAAGCCGGGTTACAATGATCAGGACCGTCAGGCGTACCGCTTTGCGGCCAAGTTGGACGTAACTGAGCGCTTCTCGGTCGATTATATCTATGATAAGAGTGAGCTTGATGAACTCAATAATCTTGAGCGAATCGTAGGTTTTAACCCCTTGGATGCCAATGGTAACGTACCGTTGATTGGCACCCTGCAGGGGCTACTCCAGGGTGCTCAGTTCTGGGGTAGTAATCCCTTTGCGGACCCTTTAATTGCCTCACGATGGGTGCCCTCGCTTCAGAAGACCATTTCGGAGTATCAGGCTCGTCTTGCAGAAGGCAGCGGTCGCAAAGGCGTGGGCTCTGGCGACGTGACTCCGGTTACCGTTACAGAAGCTGACGGCCACAACCTCGCGTTAACTTGGGACTTTGACGACTTCCAAGTGAAGTCGATTACGGCTCAGCGAGAGATCGAGAGCTATGTTGGTGGAGATCTTGAAGATCTCGATAGCCGATTGGACGCCAATGGTATTGGTGCTTACGGGGATCTTGTGCACTTAACTCTCGGGCAAATCTACGGCGGGACAGTCGCCGCCACCGAGGGTCTATTTGGGCCTGGAACTCCCGGCGTAGCGTTCCCGTCCGCTTTTAGCGCGGCGATTTGGAATGCGATCGATGCTCAGGGTGCAAACCAAAGTTATCAAGATACCTATAGTTACTACGAGCAGTTCAGCCAGGAACTTCAGGTGGTCGGGTCTAAAGATTTGGTCGACTATGCCTTTGGTATTTACTACTTCGAGGACGAAAGTGACTATGATCGCTCGGCGATTTTTGCTGCGCCGCTCACCGGCAATGGGAAACAAAAATATCACTTAGAAACGGAGGCCATCGCGCTCTATGGACAGATGACGTTCAGGCCGAGTGAAGACAGCCCCTTTGCGGCAACGATCGGTATTCGTTTTACCGAGGAAGACAAGACCGTAACATGGGATTACCCCGCCTACACGACGCCCTTTGGCGCCGTACCCGACCGACTTCAGAGCGACGCCGAGAGCTACGATGACATTAGCTACTCTCTCGCATTGTCGTACCAGCCTAGCGATGACTTAAACCTGTATGGGCGCTATGCAACGGGTTATCGATCCGGCGGGTTCAATGGTGAGCAGTATGGGTCAGCGCCCTTTTTCGAAGAGAAAGTGAACTCATGGGAAGTCGGCGCAAAAAGCACTTTGATGGAAGGCCGCTTGCGTGCGAACGTAGCTCTTTGGGGCTATGTATGGGAAGACATTCAAGTTGCCCAGATTGATACGTCTTCCGGTAGCGCCACCTCTGGTTTAACCAACGCAGGCGAGGCAGACCGCTGGGGTTCCGAGATTGAGTTGATGGGCGCGGTGAGCGATAACCTTGTGTTAGGTTTTAATTACAGCTACATCAATGGTGATTTCGAAGAATTTCCCGATGTGTGCGGTATCACAGGGATCTGCTTGAATGGTACTTCAACGGCTATTCGGGCTTCTTCTCCCTCTAATCAGTACAGTGTGTTCGCAGATTTCACACTCGCTAGCCTCAGCAATGGTGAGATCACGGGCTTTATTAACGCTTCTTACTCTGAGGAGACGCCAGAGAACTCACTTTGGTCGGACGTGCTGAATGATCCGGCCACGGGGGCGGCGACTTATCCGCGTCGCAATCCTCAACAGGTGATGGATCAAAGAACACTGGTAAGTGCTCAGTTGGCTTGGCAGGGCATTAAGTTGGGCGATGGCACATTGACTGTGACCTTGTGGGGCCGCAATTTGTTGGATGATGACTTCCCCAACTACTCCATCAACTTTGGAGCGCTTAACTTCATCACGGAGCAGTATGGCGATCCCAAGACCTATGGTTTGGATTTTACTTACGAGTTTTAATCAGCCTGTAGCCCTAAAAAACCCAGCCTCGGCTGGGTTTTTTTATGCATGCGCTTCAGCGTAAATTATCGAATCAGCAGCGTGGACACTCTGGACGCTCTAAGTAAGCCAGAGGTCTTGCTGCCAAAGAAAAGTGAACGTAGGGGCGAGTGGCTATAGGCCCCCATGATTAAAAAGTTCGCCGAGCGAGTGTCCATCTCTCGTGCGATCACTGTTTCGGGGTCACCATTGATGATCTCAGCACGAGCATTGAAACCTC
>Ga0181564_10001672_pt1 | contig 19788 bp, 14 predicted proteins | sample 011ome_24_FD_134512 | JGI IMG/M metagenome (GOLD analysis project Ga0181564, IMG submission 134512) | Coastal salt marsh microbial communities from the Groves Creek Marsh, Skidaway Island, Georgia - 011513CT metaG (megahit assembly) | ecosystem: Environmental > Aquatic > Marine > Intertidal...
ACTCATTTTTTGGAAAAATAAATGTAAATTCTGAAAAACTATTTAAATCTGATTCAAATTCATAGGTTGCGTTACTAGTAGTTACATAAAAAGACTCTTCATTAAGCTCAATATTATGAACTTCACCTAATTCTAACTCAAAATTGTAACTAAATTGTAATGCAAAGAAGCTAAAATCTAAATTATAAAAATAAAGAGTATTATTGCCTAATGTAAGCAGATAGTTGTTTTTTAGGATAATCTTTTTGTTGTTATCATTTACAAAATCATCTGATACTTCGACTTCATAAGTAGTTTCATTTAAGATATCATTTACAAGAAACATGTTATCTTTTAACTGAATTTCGTAATACTCATTACGAGAATAATAATCGGTACCATCTCCTAATCTTTTAATAAAAGATCCCTTTAGGTTATATTTTGTTAAACCATTTTGAGTACCAACCCACAAAACATTTTCTTTAATGTTCACTTCAGATATGGGATATTCTGTTGTTTTTTCAAAAATAACTCTAAAATCTTTATCAAAGATATATAAGTAATCTTCACCTGTTGCTACTAGATAATTTTCATATTGGTAAATGCTTTCAAAAGTAGATTTTTTTCTTTCATTTAGGATTATTTTTGATTCAAATTTTTGATTTATTGTATCATATTGTAATAATGTTAGTTTTGAATTAACTAACATCGCAAAATGATTAGAATTTAAATTAGTCAGATACTTTATATCATTATTATTAAATTGCTCTACGTTAATAATGTTGTTATTTTTTTTATCGTAAATATCTAGTCCTCTGTTGGTACCAATGAGAATATAATCAACCCCAGCGCTACTTATTGAACTAGCAGTTTTTAAACTCGAAAAGCCATTTATAGCATTTGAAGATAGACTTCCTTTAGCATTTTCTAACCGTCTACTCACGCTACTGTCAACCCGATTTATAATATTTAAACCTCGATCTGTTGCAACCCATATCTTATTCTGTTCGAAATGGATACCACTATTGTCTAATAGCGAAGTCAAATTATTCGTTGATATTGTTGAAGGATCAAACACATCAAATTTATAAGATTGACTTATCTCTAATTCACTATTTAAGATAATTAAACCACTATTCTCTGTAGCTATGTATATATTATTTGAAAAAGGGTCTTCGTACAAAGATATTGGCCTTGTTTCTGTACGTATTTGCTTAAATGAGTTATTTGATCTTTGAAAAATATTTAGCCCTTCATTAGATAATGCAATGATTATATTATTATCCGTTACATAAACATCATTAATTTGAGTATTTAGTAGAGAGGCTGGATCACTTAGATCTGATTGATACTGGTAAACTCGACCATCAATTAGAGCATTTAGACCCTCATTTGTTCCAATCCATATAATACCAAATTCATCAGATTTAACTGATTCAATATAATTAGATGATAATCCATTTATTGATTGAGATGTTTGAGCATCTAAAAATGAATGAAAGGTTAAAAAGATAATTAGTAACGATAAGTTCTTTTTTTGGAAGATCATTTTTAACTCTTATCGATTCTTAGAGTTGGCGTTTAGCAAGCATTTGAACTAATGCGGCTCCGCGGGTTGCAAATGTATTTTCAGCCACTCTTTTTAAAATAGCCGAACTTTTTTCCGTATTCCCACTTTCTCTCAGTGCTAAAGCATAGAAATAGCTATGATAATTATCATCGTCCATCTCAATATCTGATACTGTAGAGTAATGTCTAATTGCTGCTTGATTATCCCCAGCCATTAATGCAGCATAGCCACTATATTTATGATATAAAGTCATTGCATTTGGATCTTGAACAAGATTTTTTTCAAGTAATGTTTTCAATCTATTGAGCTGTTGTTCTACATTAGATGCGCCAAAAATAATATCTTTCCAAAGCCTTAGCTCTTGTAAATATATATCATTATTGTTCTTCAATGCCAAAAGTTGTTCGCGGCTTGCTCCAGAAGTTAAAAATGAATTCAACTCGTTTCTTTTGAATCCGGCTAACTGTTGCAACGATTTATTTGCTCCTTGCTCATCCTGATTGTGCAAATGGGAAACAAATATATTCTCTTCCATAAGTGTGATGTTTTCAGTTTTCCACTCTTGATCTTGATCTGAGGCGTTAATTTCACTGCGCATTCTTGTAAAAGCAATTATCGCTTGCTCATAATCTCTTTCATAAAAATACGTGAATACAGGATATAGGAAGTAGATTGGTTTTTGTTTGAAATCTAAAAATTCAAGACTCTTATCATATATTTTTCTCGCCTCTCTATAATTCCCGCTAAAAGTTTCAACATGCCCAAGCATCAATAAAATGTTTGAATACGTAAAATCTGTTTCATCTGGGTCGCCCAACAATAATCTGGAACTTTCATATGCCTGTTTTGCCATAATCAAGTTATTCTGTCCTCGGTAAACATTGCCTAAAAATCGTTGTGGCCCTGGATTTTTTGGCTCTATACTTGCAGCTTTCATCAAATAACTAGCCGCTAAGTCTAAATCTCTGTCTTCAATAGGAAAATTAACTATGTCATTACTAACTGGAAAATGTAATTGTGCTCTTCGAAATAGTGCTGGAAATGAATTGGGATTTTGCTCCAAGATTTCTGCATATCTTGAATCTTTAGCATATGGGTCTTTTAAATCATTTTTTAAATCAGCAGATAGTAAGCGTAGTTGGTAATAATCTGGATATTTAGAAACTAAGTCATCAATTATTTTATCTGCTAGTACAGTATTTAAATTAATGTACTGTTGGTAAGTAGCCTCAATTATTTTTTCTTCAATTTCAGAGACATTACTTCTATTTTCGTAAGCATTATTCAGATTTGTTCTATAAGTATTATTTCCAAGTAATAGTGAATTATAGGTTTTTGCATAATAGAAGTTGGGATCAAGCCTTAATATTTCTTCCAATAGAGGCGGGTTATCATTACCTCTGAATTCTTCAGCATTAGACATTACTGTCCTCATTAATTCTAAGGCTTTTTCAGAATTAGTAGTTAGAGGTATCACTTTAGTCTCTTGAGCAAATATTGTGGCTGTATATAACGCAACACTAAATGCCAGTACAAGAATTTTAAATACTTTCATTTTAAAACTAATTATTTACGGTTAGTCAATTGGTTGATTTTCGTCATTTGGTAATATGCCGTCATCAAAAGATTGCATTGCTGGCACAGCATTATCTTGCATTAGTGGAGCGCCACCTTGCAGAATGCTATTTTCTGTTTCCGGTTTATCAATTACAAAATTAGCAAGTACGCATAAAATAAGAAAAGCGCCTCCCAAGTAAGATGTCGCCTTTGATAATAAATCAGCCGTTCTCCTTGCGCCAAGTCCAGAACTCCCCCCCATTGATGTTGCACCGATTCCTGAAAGACCTTGCCCAGTCCCGTTTTGAAGTAATACTACAACAATTAGTAACGCGCAAATAATTGCAATAGTAATTATTAGTATTGTATATAGCATAATAACATTAATTATCTTGTAAATAGTTTTTAGATTATGAAGAATATATCAATAATTGTCTTGTATACCAATGCTTATCGAATAGGTAGAAACAATTTGAAACCAAGTTTCCTAGGCATAATAAGAAACAAGTTTTAACTTAATATTATTCAATGATTTTAAAGTTAATGCCAAACTTTTTCTAGGCTCTTATGAGGGTATTTTCTGAATTATCAATAAATATAATAGTTAATTGATAGGGTTATTCTTTAGATGATAAATCCGCTATTTAATTATAAAGAAAGAAGATTTCGTTCAGGTTTACGAATTACATTCTTTAGTGTAACTATGATATTATTGGTTGGATTTTTACAGTATATCCCTATGGCAGGTTGGCAATGGATGTTCGTTCCACCCTGTGCCTACATCTGGTACCGATTGAACTTATTTTTAACGGATCAACGAATCACCAAAGATAATCCATGGTACCAAGGTGGGTTGTATTGGAATTCAACTTCCCTAAAGCATTATGTTGCTGGTTGGGCAATAGGTTTGCTTGCATTAAGTCTAATGGTTGGAATTGGTTGGTTGTTAGGTTTTTTTAATCTAGAATCAGCTGTATATGCGACGCAATTTGCAACCGAAAATATGGCTACTAATGACAGAACTCAGTTAGTCAGTACATCTGGATCATGGTATTATTCGATCTTTCTTTTTCTTGTTCAAATGCTAGCAGTTGGGTTCTATGAAGAAGTAATGCTTAGGGGGTACCTGCTCATTAATCTCAAGGAAGGGTTGTGGTGGAAGGGAATATCCGATAGGAAAGCGCTCATTATTGCCGTCATGCTATCTTCCGTGCTATTTTCTTTGGCTCATCTGCTCAATCCTAATTCGTCTTTTATCACCTTTATAACCATTAGTTTGGCAGGTATTTTATTGGCTTTTCCTTTCGTTTGGACTGGTAATCTAGCCCTTTCTATAGGGTTACATAGTGCATGGAATTTCATTTTAGGAGGGGTATTTGGGTTTAAGGTAAGTGGGCTATCTTGGTCGGCATCCATTCTATATGTTCAATCAACCGGACCAGATTGGTGGACAGGAGGTTTATTTGGTCCAGAAGCAGGTATATCGGGGGTGCTTGCCATGTGTTTGTCTTTATTGCTGATTTTTATTTTTTTACAAAGATATTCGAAGGAACAAAGTATTCACAGTCATTGGTTAAATCCTGCTAAAAGGGATGGGCTTATCATATGACTTTTGTATATTAGTCATTGCTGAGCAATGGTTTAAAGGTTTGTTAGCTCGGTGAATAGATCTGTGTCAATAGATCTTGGGCACTAGAACAGTATAGGAATAGAAGAGAACAAGAGGTGAAGTTTTGACGTTTGAAAGCTTAAATATACATCCAAGCATTAAAAAAGGGTTAGAGGATGTCCAGATTTCAGAAGCAAAAAAAATCCATAAGGAATTACTAGATCTGTTTCATGTACAGGTACCTGCCCTTATAAAGTCTTCTAATTCATCATTGGATGAATTACTTCTTCCGTTATTGCATTACATTGCAGAGTCAGACGAAAAGCAGTTTAAATCCAATCGGATAGGGATATTATGCCCTACCGCTAGTTTTGCAATTGAAGTAGAACAATGGATTTGGGCAGTGGGATATCACGCCAAAATACGATGTTCCCGAGTGACTCAGCGAGAAGAAAAAACGATTCAGGAGCAGGCTTTAAAATCACATCCATCTATTGTGATCGGAGATCCTGGGAGACTGCTAGATTTTATTTCAGATGGGATTTGGCAGCTAAATAAGCTAGATATGTTGGTCATTTTTGGTGCAGATGAATTAGATCGATATAGACAATTCAATAAGGTTAAAAAAATTGCAAAAAGTGTAGAATCTGTAGCTCAAATATATGTTCAGGCACAAGTATTTAACTCCACAGTTGAATCCTTGTTAGCCTTTATGCCAGTACACACGAAATGTATTGGATTTAACGCCTTAGAAAATACAGTTGGCCCAGCATTTGCACTTAATAAGCGGGTTCATAACCAATATTATGAGGTGCCAGATCGGTTGAAAATTTCTACTCTAATGAGTCATCTTGAGGAGTCCAAAAACCAACGCATTTTAGTATTTGCCTATTCAAGAAAAACCATACAACGCTTATTTAAAATTATTAGGAAAAAAAACTGGGGAGTGATCAGCATAGATTCATCCCTATCGGAAGACCTTCGCAGCGAGCGCTTGAGTAATTATTACGATAAAGACTATCGTGTTTTATTGCTGTCAGGTTTATCCATAGAAGAACTTAACCTTCATGGAATCGGTGAGGTTATTCTTTATGATATCCCAGACGACATATTTGAAATCGTGCGCTGTATGCAACTCCTGGACTATGGATATAAAAAGCAGGTGGTATCTCTGTTGTATCAAGATGATCTAGAAGCCTATTCAAGGGTATCAGCAGGTATAGGTTTAGAGCCAAATAAGCTACCCCTACCTAGGCGCAAGTATAAAATTCAATCCGAAGTACCAGCGAAATCAAATAAGAAAAACAAGGTGAAGGCTACAGAAAAAAATAGCCGGAATAAAAATCAGAAGCCGAAGAACTCAACTAATAACTCGGCAGCATATAAGTCGGTTGAAATTCCAAGGGTAAATTTGGAGGAGCTTGAAAACAAAAAAAAGCTGAGAAAACACTCGAAATCAAAAAAGACAAATAGTACTTCGGCTATGGGTTCTGCCAAAACTCGGAGCGAAAAGAAAACAAGATCTCCGAAAAACGAGCCTTCAGAGAATCCTGTTAAACGATTTTTTAAGCGCTTATTTTAGATGCTTCTGTCTCTACGAACTCTTTAATTGCTTCAAAAGCAGTTAGAGTTTTTTCGATGTGTGCGTCGCTATGTGCAGCCGTTGGAATTAGACGAATTAAAACTACTCCTTTCGGAACAACTGGATAGGCAACACCACTTACAAAAATACCGTGCTCTTCACGTAGAATACGCATGATATCCTGACATAAATCCGTACTTCCTTGGGTTAAAACAGGGGTTACCGGACTTTCAGAAGGCAGTACATTATATCCAATTTTGATAAGTCCTTCGCGTAATTTTAAGGTATTAGACCAAAGTTTTTCTCTCCATTCAGGATGTTGGCGAATCATTTTCAGCCGCTCTCTAGCGGTAGCAACAATGGGTAGGGGTAGTGATTTTGCAAAGATTTGACTTCGTACATTAGCCTTTAAAAACTGAATAACTCTAGGCTCAGAAGCAACAAAAGCCCCAATTAAAGCAACTGCTTTAGCAAATGTTCCAAAGTAAATGTCAATTCCATCCTGGCATTCAAGCTGGGTACCTGTGCCTGAACCGTCATGACCTAAGGTGCCAAATCCATGAGCATCATCGACCAACAAACGGAAAGGAACTTCCTCTTTTAACTTGATAATTTCAGGCAGAATCCCAAGATCTCCCGTCATTCCGAATACTCCTTCGGTGACCACAAGTATAGAAGAATTGTCTTTTTTCTTCGCAGCCGCTCTATATAACTGCTTCTTAAAGCTTTCAATATCGTTGTGTTTAAACACTGATTTATCCGCCATTGCTAACTGCTTACCATCTACAATACAGGCGTGACTTAGTTCGTCGTAAATTAGATAATCATTTCGATCTACTAAGGCGTGAATTACACTCATAATACCTTGATAGCCGAAATTTAAAAGCTGAGCATCTTCTTTGTGTACAAAGGCAGCGAGTTCTTTTTCGAGGGCTTCATGTTCGTCAGAATTACCCGTCATCAACCGAGCACCCATTGGCGCACTCAAGCTGTATTTTGCGGTAGCCTCAGCGTCAACTTGTTTAATTTTTTCGTTACTACCTACACCCAAATAATCGTTTATACTCCAAACGACCATATCTTTTCCATTAAATTTCATTTCAGGTCCAAGAGGTCCTTCTAGTTTAGGAAAAGTGTAGTAGCCATATCCGGCTGATGTGAAAGGTCCAAGGGGGCTGGGGCGATTTGCCAGCTTATCAAATAAATCCATTAGCTAGAATAGTAGTTAGTTTAATAAGGGTTATTCCGAAGTAAAAAATTCAATCTATAGACTTCGTATTGTAACGAACAAAGCGTACAGACAAAAAAAATAACATTTAATGTTAAATTTAAGAAAGTCTGTGTTTAACTAAAAAAATGTGAGACTATTTATCTAAATAATCTGGGCGTAGGATAAACAACCCGTTGTAAATATCGCTTAATAAAATCACACCACTCGGCAGATAAGGGTAATTACTCCATGTGCCCGAGAAGTTTGCGTCATTATGACTAGGTTCAGAGTCAAAGTGGGCTACCTCATTTAGACGGGCTTTGTCCACATCATTAAGGTTGAATATTCGTAGCCCACTGGTATAATTTGATTGTAAAACGTACTCCTCATGCACATAAAGATTGTGGTCGATAGAGGGGGTATTGTGCGTATGATATCCTAGAAAGGCGGGTTCATTAATATTGGATACATCCCAAATGTAGGTCTTAGTACTACGCCCAAAATTGAGTTCATCTAACTCATCATTCATTAAAAAGTACCGGTGATCCTCGGTTAGCCAGCCTTGATGAGAATACTCCATACTTGGATCTGTACTTGCAGATAGGGTCTGTGGATTATTTTTGTCACTTACATCGGTAATGACAACGGCACCTTCAGCAGAACTAAAACACAGTTCCTTGCCGGTGTAACGGTCATCAGGTCCCTGGTAATTTAAGCATTGAGTATCGTGTATGTATCCTATACCTGCACTGACCGAAGAGCTAAATTCGGTAGCTGGGTCGGCATAACATCCGGCGAATGTTGGGTTCTTTGGATCGTTTATATCGATCATATGTAAGCCCGTTTCATTTCTAGAACCACAGGTATCTGCTTGAGTGACTCCGATGGCATAAGCATACCCACTTGTTTCATTGATAGCGATATTATGAGCATTGCCCAGTTTTTTGTAAAGCGCATCTTCTCTGAATTGCATAAAATTACCTTCAAAGGCTCTTAGTCTAGTGAGATCGAATACTTGCATTCCATGAATTTGACCATCAGAAACCACAAACATGTGATCATTAAATACTTTCATGTCTCTCCAGGCGGTACCTTGTACAACTGCCTTAGCTGTGGTTGTACTTCCTAGTCCTAAATTGCATGCAGGAAAATCCTCTAAGCCAAATGAATTGTATTTCAACGGAAAATCAGATTCATCCAATTTACCTACAACAATGGGCTCATTAGGCTTGGTAACATCCACAAAACTAACACCATCGGTTAAACCAACCAGGGCATATTCTTTGGAGGTTACTGGGTCTACCCAGCCCCAAATATCATTGACTTGTTGCCCTCCTAAGCCTTCTGGGCTTATATGGGCATATAAACTAATGTTCACACAGGGGTACAAATCTGCAACCAAATTATTTTCACACGGATTATTAGCGGCCTCGAAATTAGACTCAACTTCCTGGGTTTCACCACCATTACTAGGGCTTGATTCAAGGGTGCATCCACCTAAATAGAGTAGAATTATCCCCAGTATCCAACTTTTAGCCTTCATACTCATAAACCAGAAGGATGGGAAAAAGCTTAATAAGGTCCCCAAATAATGGGCTGTTTTGTTCTTTGAAGTGGTTTGAATAGACATAAGACGTAATTTGAGTATGTAATATAGACTTTTAAACGGAGGAAGAATGCCAAGATTAACAAATATTTGGCTGGTACATCCGGCGATTAGTTCTGACTTTTTAGGCTATAGAGTCGTATAACTTTTAGGCATTACATATATTGTTTTAATCGCGTTAGTTAATCACCTTGTTATCCCAAATCTATGAAAAGCACCCATATCGAGACCGTAGCTATACATGGTAGTATGAGAGCCCAAAAAGCAGAAAATAGTCCTATTGTGCCGGGTATTGAACTATCTACCATTTACGAGCATGCGAAAGATGGACACAGAGAAGGAGATTTGAAGTATAGCCGTCTCCAAAACCCTAACCGTTTAGAACTAGAAGCCGTATTAAATGATTTGGAAAAGGGTGCAGAGGCCGCTGCTTTTTCCTCTGGCATTGCCGCCATCAATGCGGTTTTTCAAACCCTCTCTCATGGCGATCATGTACTTTTACCCAATGATGTTTACTTCGGCACCCGAAAGTTAATGTGGGAGTTTTCGGAGCGATGGGGGCTGGAAATTGATTTTGTGGATATGACAAATTTGGAAGTCGTAGAGGCCGCTGCAAAGAAGAATACCCGAATGATATGGATTGAAACCCCGTCTAATCCTCAGATGTTTATTACCGATGTTGAGGCTATGGTGAAATGGGCGGTTGATCGGAACGTAGTGGTTGCCGTAGACAATACTTGGCCTACGCCCTTCAATATGAACCCTATAGACTTTGGAGTCGACTTAGTTATTCACTCTACTACCAAATATTTAGGTGGGCATTCGGATCTAATAGGTGGAGCGGTTATCGCTAAAGAGTCGGGCCCCTTAATGGATAGGGTGAGAAGCGTACAGGTCGTTCAGGGAGGTGTGCCTTCTCCTTTCGACGCATGGATGCTGTGCCGAAGTATACGCAGTTTCCCTTACCGCATGAGGGCACACAACGAAAATGCATCCCAATTAGCAGCATTCATGACCCGCTTACCTGGCATTGAAGAGGTATTTTACCCTGGTTTAGTCTCACATCCAGGGCACAACATTGCCAAAACACAGATGCGAGCTTTTGGCGGGATGATATCTTTTCTGGTCACTGATGGAGAGCCCGCGGCTAAAAAAATGGTCGCATCATCCCGAATAATTAAGGCCGCTACGAGTCTGGGTGGTATTGAAAGTATATGGGAGCACAGAAAATCTACGGAGGGTCCTCTTTCTCAAACACCGGATAATCTAATTCGATTAAGTGTGGGCTTAGAGCACATCGAAGATTTAAAATTGGATCTTCAGCAGGCGCTAGAATCCTCACTTACTACATAGTCAGTTATGTGGGGTTGATGCGCAATACTTACTATATAGTAAGTATCTAAAGAGGCTTTTTCGCCTGCTTTTAAGCTATTTTATGATTTGATGTCTTAAAAATAATAGAGAACTTTGGTATGTCCGTATCTAAAAAAATCTAAAGAGACAGACTAAAATAAATCTACGATAAACACAATTAATTAGATTATGGCTAAGGTCGATGTAATGATGCCCCAAATGGGTGAATCGGTAATGGAAGGAACGGTAATTGAATGGACCAAACAAATAGGTGATACTGTTGAAGTGGATGAAACCCTATTGGAAATTGCTACCGATAAAGTGGATAGTGAGGTTCCCTCGCCTGAGGCCGGTATTTTGGTTGAAATATTAGTAGAAGAAGGGGAAACCATTGAGGTGGGTAAGCCAATTGCTAGAATAGAAACGGACGCGGCAAAAGCATCAGTTACAATAGATGCAGCCCCACCAAAATCAATTGAAACTAGCCCTGATCCTGTAGAAAATGAGCTAAGTCCGTTACCTAAAAGTGATTTAACTGAAACAGCTTCGGTAGCTGTACCTGGTAGCGCAGAGCCACAGCCGAAAGCAGCCGAACAAGATGTTCAGGGTTCAATGGAGACTATTGATGTGATAATGCCCCAAATGGGTGAATCGGTTGTGGAGGCCACGGTAATAGGTTGGATGAAAGAGGTAGGAGATACGGTAGAAGAAGATGAGACCATTCTTGAAATTTCTACCGATAAAGTAGATTCTGAAGTTCCTTCTCCAGCCAAGGGTACCTTGGTGGAAATTCGAGCTCAAGCCGATGATGTCATTGAGGTTGGGCAAGTAATTGCTGTTATAGCTGTTGGTGAAGGGATTTCTGCAGGAACATCTGCATTACCCAGTTCATCCACGTCATCTACATCAACCAGATCTGTGGATACTAGTAGTGTCGCTCCCCCAGTTACTCAACTTACTAAAGAGCAAATAGCGGCAATGAAGCCAGAGGAACTATCTGCACAGTTAGCTCCATCCTCAGGAGCACCGGCTACCGACATTCCAAGGGAAGGAAGCGATGGTCAATTCTTCTCCCCACTTGTCCGGTCAATCGCTAAAGAAGAGGGGGTAAATGCACAGGAGTTAGAGCAAATTCAAGGTACTGGACAGGGTGGCCGAGTGACCAAAAAGGACATTTTAAGCTATATAGCCAATCGAACTACTTCCTCAGCAGCAAGCAATTCGCCAACCCCTGCAATCTCACTAACTCGTCCTGGCAGTCTGGCATCTAGTCCTGCTAATGTTTCTTCCGAGGACAGCAGAGACTCAATACAAGCGGGTCAACTCGATGTTTCTAGAAGTCCTAAAGGCGAGGTTGAAATTATTAAAATGGACCGAATGCGAAAAATGATTTCCGAGCACATGGTTCGTTCTAAGCAGACTTCTGCCCATGTTACCACCTTTGCGGAGGTAGATGTAACTGGGCTAGTACAATGGAGAAATAAACATAAAGTAGCATTTCAACATAAAACCGGAATTAAATTAACCTTCACCCCTTTGTTTGTAGAAGCAATAATCAAAGCGATGCTTGAGTATCCTATGATGAATAGCTCGGTTGTAGGCGATGAGATTCATGTCAAAAAAGACATTAATTTTGGCATCGCCGTTGCCTTAGGCAATGGTGGAGAGGGTGGTTTAATAGTGCCTGTGATGAAAAAAGCACAGCAGATGAACTTGGTAGGATTAGCAGAGGAAGTAAATAATGTAGCCCAGAAGGCACGCAGTAAAAAATTAAGTCCAGATGATTTGGTAGGGGGTACGATTACTTTAACCAACTATGGAAGTGTAGGGAATTTAATGGGCACGCCAATTATAAACCAACCCCAAGTCGCCATCATAGGTACTGGCGCAATAGTAAAACGACCGATAGTCATAGAAACCGAACAGGGTGATGTAATTGCGGTCCGCCATATGATGTATCTGTCCATGAGTTACGACCATCGAATTATAGATGGAGCGCATGGTGGAGCATTTGTGAGTCGGGTTAAGGAGATTTTAGAACAGTTTGATACGCATCGAGATATATAGAGATGCAGGTAACTGGGCATATCCCTAGGCTCCGAGATATCATTCGGGGCTATAAAAAAGAAGGAAAAAGGGTATCGTTTGTCCCTACAATGGGGGCCTTACATGACGGTCATTTGTCCCTTATACGACTAGCTAAAAAGCATTCCGATGAGGTAGTCGTGTCCATTTATGTGAATCCAAAACAATTTGCCCCTAACGAAGACTTCGCTTCCTATCCAAGCACCTTAGAGCAGGATTTGAACTTTTGTGAACAAGAGGGTGTATCCTTGATATTCACACCTGATACCGAGATAATGTACAATCAAGAGCTATTTTTTAGTATAGATATACACACACTTAACGAATACTTAGACGGAGCGAGTCGTCAAGGATATTTTCAGGGGATTGCTCTAGTAGTAAACAAGTTGTTCAACATTGTAGAGCCTGATGTAGCCATATTTGGTCAAAAAGATTATCAACAATATAAAGTTATTGAAGCATTGGTTGAGGAATTTAACCACGGGATAGAGCTACTAATGGCACCTATCGAACGAGCGTCAGATGGCTTGGCACTCAGCAGTCGAAATGCCTATTTGACCCCCGATCAAAGGGAAGTGGCTCCATTATTGTACCAATGTTTGTTGTCTGCAAAGATGCAGATTGAGCAGGGAATGAAAGATTGGGCCACCATGTTTTTAAATTTACAGCAAGAGTTGTCAGAAGCAGGCTTTCGAAACGATTATTTTGGTATCTTTAACACAGAGAAATTACATCCAGTCGATAAAATAGTCGAGGGACAGCGCTATCTAATAGCCGTAGCTGCCTATCTTGGTAAGGCTCGTTTAATTGATAATGTGATCTTCACGAACAAAACATTGATCAAAGGAGAATCGTGATGAAAGTAACTATGTTTAAATCTAAATTACATCAAATGGTGGTTACCGAGGCTAATCTGATGTACGAAGGAAGTATTACCATAGATCAAGATTTATTGGACCAAGCCCAGTTACTTCCCTACGAAAAGGTACAAGTACTAAATATCACCAATGGGCAGCGTTTAGAAACCTATACAATCCCGGGAGAAAGAGGCTCGAGAGTGTGCTGTCTAAATGGCGCCGCTGCTAGACTTACCCAGATTGGGGATCGAATTATTGTCATTGCCTACGCAGAAATGACGCCAGAGGAAGCGCAAACTCATAAACCTCGCGTTGTGGTTGTTGATGAACACAACAACCCAAAAACAGTGTTGAATTATTCGCAACCTGCTACCAGTTTCAGTCTAGAAACGGGCTTAAATGTAAAATAATATATAGGGTGTAACCGTTAGAACTAGTCTAACGTATATTTATATGTTTAGCCATTTAGCTTAATAAACTATTGCGTGCAGACGAAATTCCAAATTCTTGTTTGAAAACTAGACTTGTTCGAAGTGTCTAGCCGATTCAAAAAAGAATTCGTGCAAAAAAACTGATTCAAAATACATTCCTCTTTCCATGAAAAAAAGAATACTCATACCAGGTGCTTTTGTAGTACTTTTACTAGTACTTTGGCTCTTTAATCGAAGCGAAGCAACTAATTTTGTTGATTTATATACTACACCCAGAGTGGGTAGCTTTGAAGTAGATGTAACCACTACTGGTGAACTTCGAGCAAAAAATTCCGTTGAAATTAAAGGACCACAAGGTGCGCGAGATTTTCGGGTGAATAACATGCGTATTCAGCGACTTATTCCCGAGGGAAGTGTTGTCAAGAAAGGAGATTTTGTAGCTGAATTAGATCGTTCCGAAATCATGGGTAAACTTCAAGACGCTCAGTTAGATGTGCAGTCTGCAGAATCTCAGGTTATCCAAGCACAATTGGATACCACCTTAACGTTATCCCAAGCTAGAGATAATCTTATCAATCTACGATTTGCTTTGGAAGAACGGCAAATTGAGGTAGACCAATCTAAATATGAGTCACCCGCTGTACAACGACAGGCTGAAATCGAATTAGACAGAGCACGCCGGCAACTAGCTCAGGAAACTAAAAACTATCAAACTAAGGTGAAGCAGTCAGATGCTCAGTTACGAGAAGTGGAAACAGAGCTTCAGAAAAAACGAAATGAAATAGTGAAGATTCGGGAGCTTATGTCTCAATTTACTGTATATGCACCTGATCAAGGGATGATTATCTATAGGAGAAATTGGGATGGCTCTAAGATCACCGAGGGTGAACAAATAAGCGCGTGGAGCCCTGTTGTAGCGGAGTTACCGGATTTTACGGTAATGGAATCAGTGACCTATGTGAATGAAGTAGATATCCAAAAAATTGAGTTAGGTCAATTAGTACAGGTTGGATTGGATGCGGTGCCCGATAAAATGCTCACTGGTATTGTTACCGATGTGGCAAATATTGGTGAACAACGTAAGAATTATGATTCAAAGGTATTTGAAGTTGTCATTGAGATCAACGAATCGGATAGTTTATTACGCCCTGCAATGACCACGAGTAACCGAATAAAAATAGCATCGGTGGAGAATGCCTTAGCGGTTCCTTTAGAAACCATTCATGCACAAGACTCATTAACCTTCGTATATAAAAGAGATGGCTTGGATGTTGTGTTACAAGAAGTAGACTTAGGATTAGTGAATGAAAACGAAGCTATCATTAGTAAAGGCATAAGCGAGGATGATGAATTGTATTTGAGTTTGCCCTCGGATACAACCGGTATAAAGCGAATCCGTATTTCACCGGATGGGGTGAAATAAGTCCCATGAGCAACATAAACAGCCAAAAGCTTTTATACAATCTAGATATTGCACTAGAGGCCATACAACGAAACAAGCTACGAGCCCTATTAACCTCATTAGGGATTATTTTTGGAGTTGCTTCGGTCATAGCTATGTTGGCTATAGGTAGTGGTGCACAACAAGAGGTGTTAAGTCAAATGGAACTCTTGGGCACGAATAATGTAATTATTCAGCCTACACTTGAGCAAACAGAAGGGCAGCTTGGTCAAGATAATGGGGAAGGTGAGTCCAATAAGTATTCCCCCGGGCTAACGCTGCACGACATTGAAAGTATTCGTGAGTTGGTTCCCGAGGTTGAATACATAAGTCCTGAAATTGTATTCGAATCTAATTTCATACGAAAAGCCAGAATGCGAAGTGGGAAAATCGTTGGAGTTAGTGAGGAGTATTTTAACATCAATAGTTTTGATGTGGTTGAAGGAAATAACTTCAATCGTTCTCAAATCGAACGAGCAGAACCTGTTTGTGTTATTGGATACGATGTTAAAACGAAGTTTTTCCCAGGTGAAAATCCAATTGGTAAAAAAATAAAAGTAGGAAACCTATGGCTTACCGTTGTTGGAGTATTGCAGAAAAAAGAGTTGAGCACCGAAAATATCGAACGTTTAGGTATCCGAAATTATAACCTAGATATTTTTGCCCCAGTTACAACCGTACTATTACGTTTTAAAAATAGAGCATTGGTTACAAAAGACGATATCGACGCTAGTGGTGGTGGTGGTTTTGGTGGTGGGCGAGTAGTTGTTTTTTCAGGTGGTTCTAGTTCTGAAGACGAAGAAGATGCATCGAGCGTGAACTATCATCAACTCGATAAGGTCATTGTTAGAGTAAGTGACTCCGAGTATAGTGTCTCCATAGCAGAAGTCTTATCTAGAATGCTAAAGCGTCGTCACAATGGAGTAGTAGATTATGAAATTATTGTTCCAGAACAGCTGCTACAGCAAGAGCAACGAACCAAGCGTATTTTCAATATAGTGCTGTCTTCCATCGCCTCTATTTCTCTCATTGTTGGTGGGATTGGTATTATGAATATTATGCTGGCATCGGTGGTGGAGCGTTACAAAGAAATTGGTCTTCGATTGGCTGTAGGCGCTCAAAAGAAAGACATTGAATTACAGTTTTTAACCGAATCTCTAGCCTTAAGTGTAGGTGGGGGCTTGGTAGGAATATTTCTAGGAGTGGTTTTTAGCTTTGCCATTGAATGGACTGCTGATATCGCAACCATTGTAAGTCCGTTTTCCATAATCATTTCATTTGGAGTAGCCTTGGTTATAGGGGTAATATTTGGATATATGCCCGCCCGAAGAGCTGCCCAACAAGATCCTGTACACGCATTACGCCATGAATAAACGAATAGTTACCCTTTTTCTTTTTGGATGTATGTTGGCTACTTCTCATACATTTTCCCCAACAGTACACGCACAAGAACAAGCAATAGCTAATAACGCATCAACTACCCGAATTTTTGGATTAGAACAAAGCATTGAATATGCCAAGTTGAACAGCCCTTTGTCTAGGGCGGCTCGCTACGCACTATTATCAGCAAAGTGGAGATTCCGAAGTTTTCGAGCAGATTTACTGCCTAGTATTAGCCTGACTGGTGATGCCCCTAATTACAACAAGTCTATTTTTTCCAATACTCTGGACGATGGTACAGTGACTTTTTCTTCACGGACCCAGTCAGAGGCGTCTTTAGGAGTTTCTATAGATCAGAATATAATGCCTACAGGGGGTCGCCTGTCTTTATCTTCGGGGCTAACTCGATTAGGGATTTTTCAAAGTGAAAACACTTATCTATGGCAAAGCACCCCTCTTGTTGCTAGCTATCGACAGCCTTTAAATCAGTTTAATTCGCTAAAATGGAGGGCAATTACTGAACCCCTCCGATATCGTATTGCCCAAAAACAATATGTAGAGGATCTTGAGAATCTAGCCTTTACCGTTACTCAAAGCTTTTTTGATCTTCTTCTTGCTAAAATAAATGTCGAAGTCGCAGAGTTCAACGTAACGGTGAATGATTCTATATACAACATTTCGCAAGGGCGCTTTCAAGTAGGTAGCATTGCAGAAAACGAACTCTTGCAAAGTGAGCTAGAATTTCGAAATGCCCGAAATTCTTTGACTACCGCTGGAATCAATTATCTACGTATAGAAGAAGAGTTTAAAGCATTACTGGGTTTAGATGATGACGAGATTTTGGAAATTGTTCTCCCAAGTGTTGCCCCTTCATTTGATTTGGATGTTGAGCAGGCTTATGACCTGGCCCGTGAAAATAATTCAACCGCGCTTCAATTCGAGTTAAATGAATTACTAGCCGATCAAACATACGATCAAGCTAGAAAAAGCACGGGACTTTCGGCTACTCTGCAAGCTAGTTTCGGATTAAATCAAACCTCTCAAGATTTTGACCAGCTATATGAAGACCCACAAAATCGGCAATTTTTCAGCTTGGGTTTTGAAGTTCCGATTTTTAATTGGGGTAAAAATATGGCTGAAATTAAATCGGCCCGTAATGATCAAATGGAAACGGCCAATACAATTGCCTACCAGAAAAGGCAGTTTGAACTTAGCATAAAAAGTACGGTGAGAGAATTTCCACAACTTCGAGATCAGGTCGAATTAGCCAGAATATCCGACGAAATAGCAACTCGCCGTTATGATGTATCTAAAAATAGGTATTTGATAGGTCGAATAGATGTAACCAATCTTTTTATTGCGCAGAATGAAAAAGATGGTGCCCGACGAAACTACATTCAAGCTTTACGTTCGTATTGGACTGGGTATTATAATTTAAGAAGGCTCACTCTGTACGATTTCGAACAAAATGAGCCCATATTATATACAACTGAATTTTGATTTACGCTGCAAGCGAATCCTTAATAATCCAATCCTGGTTGCGTAATATCCGTACCTTCGTCGTCTTTAGCCGACTTCACCATCTCCTCTACATCCTTTAATAGTGCTTTAGCGTCGAAGACAATACCATCTTTGATGGTGTAGACTACTCCACCATGTCGAGTAACCTCATTATCTTCATTAACCAAAATAGAACCGGTACCAAAAAGTACCTTTAAATTAGCCATGGGATTGGCATCTACGATGACCATGTCAGCTAACTTTCCCACCTCAATAGTACCAAGTTGACCATCAACTCCAAGTACTTCTGCTCCCTTTAGCGAAGCTGATTGGAATATCTCCAATGGATGAAAACCAGCCTCTCGCATAAGCTCCATTTCCTGTATATATCCAAATCCATACAATTTATAGATATATCCTGCATCCGAACCAAGTGTCACACGGCCACCTCTGTTCTTATATTCGTTGACAAATTCCATCCATAGACGAAAGTTTTCTTTCCATGCAATTTCTTGTTCAGTCCCCCAATCTAGCCAGTACGAACCATGAGAAATCCGGCTGGGCTCGTAAAAACGCCATAGAGAAGGAAGAGTATATCGCTCATGCCATTCAGCGCGGCGCTGAGTCATTAAACTTCGATTGGCTTCATAAATAGTGAAGGTAGGATTCAGTGTAAAATCTAACTCAAGCATTTCATTCATTACGGCATTCCACTTCTCCGAATACGGTTCAGCTGCCTGAACCCACAATTTCCCTGCTTCTTCAAACCGATGCTGCTCATTGTTATAATTATAATCGAGCGGATAATCTTGAATGATACGATCTTCGAAAAGCGCCTCAGGAAGTCCATACCAATGGGTCATGCTCGTTAAACCCAGTTGGGCAGAACGAAGGGCATTGTTGTACACCACTCGAGTTTGAGCATGATGTGTCATGGTTCCTAGCCCTCGTTGGTTTGCTTCATCAATGGCCGCAGCGTACACCTCAGGACTGGCGCCAAAAAATTTAATCCCATCTGCTCCTGCATCATCAATCATTTTTACCCATTCGCGAGCATCGTCTGGGGTTATAATGGGCCGTCCAAAACCATTTCCAAAACCAATCCAAGCAGAGATACGCGGAGCTGTAATCTCGTTCTTTTCGCTAAGCTCCTTATGCCGCAGTGTCCATTCCATACCATTACCTGAGCCAGGTTCCCGAATAGAGGTAATGCCATGTGCCAACCAAAGCTTGTACACATATTCCGGTGTGGTACCCTGAGCACCACCTCCAGTGTGAGCATGCATATCAAAAAATCCGGGTAGCATATACATCCCAGTTGCATCAATTACCTCTGTATTTTCATCGGCCTGTGGGCGGCGCCGGTCATTAATCGGTAAGCCTGGGTAACCAACCGTTCGAATACTACTTATTACATTTCCTTCCACCACTACATCTACCGGGCCAGTTGCAGGGGAGCCCGTGCCATCAATAAGATGAACTCCACGAATGATGAGTCGATCATATGGACCGCCACCTTCGCTTCGTTCTGGTGCATCTGGCATTTGCGCATGCAATACCATTGGTAATAGTGAGCATAATAGAAGTAGAATTTTTTTCATGACAGCTTTTTCTGGTTAATGTAACTG
>Ga0181564_10001679_pt1 | contig 19755 bp, 13 predicted proteins | sample 011ome_24_FD_134512 | JGI IMG/M metagenome (GOLD analysis project Ga0181564, IMG submission 134512) | Coastal salt marsh microbial communities from the Groves Creek Marsh, Skidaway Island, Georgia - 011513CT metaG (megahit assembly) | ecosystem: Environmental > Aquatic > Marine > Intertidal...
TATTGGTCTTCCAAATTAATATTCAGGGGCGTAATGAGAAACTGAGAGCAGTCTCAAATGATATCGTGCACAGCAACCTATGGTCTTTACGTTTTTTATTGACTTTCTACAAATCTCTTTTATACATGCCCAATACCACCAAAAATATTTTGGATGCTAAAGAATATAGGCACTTAAATATTTTAACAAGCTCGCTATCTATCAAACTCCACTCAATAGCATACAAGTGCCTCAGCTCCATACCACTTTCATTTCATTTTCTACTCGTGAAATTATTTGCTAAAAAAGATATTAACAGCTATAAATTTACTGAAGAGATTGATGAAAAGGATGGTGTTAATCGTATGCTAGATATTTACGAAGATGTAACCCATGATAAATAAAAAAAAATTCTGGAAAGATAAAAAAGTTCTTATAACTGGGCACAGCGGCTTCAAAGGAGGCTGGCTTACTATGATTTTACATCATTTAGGCGCACAAGTTTGTGGTATATCAAGCGAAAAATTAAATAATAATAAAAAATTCTTTAGTTCTATGAAGATTGATTCGATGTGCAACTCTTATGATCTAGATATTAGAGACACGGAAAATTTTCAAAAAATCGCATACGACTTTCAGCCTGATTTATTGTTTCACTTGGCGGCCCAGCCTTTGGTAAGGCAATCTTATTTAATCCCAAAAGATACCTATGATATTAATGTAATGGGGACATTGAATGTTTTAGAGTTTGTTAGGTCTTGTCCATCAGTTAAAGCCTCTGTTTTTATAACAACTGATAAGTGTTACGAAAATAAAGAGTGGCCCTGGGGATACAGAGAAAATGATCCCATGGGAGGACACGACCCATACAGCAGCAGCAAAGGCTGTGCTGAGATTCTTATTCAGTCCTACCAAAAATCTTTCTTTAATCCACAACTTAGTACCCAAGGGGTTAGCTCTGCAAGAGCCGGGAATGTAATAGGTGGTGGAGATTTTTCACCTGACAGATTAATCCCTGATATTGTTAAGGCTATTGCTCAGAAAAAAAAGGTCAAGATTAGAAACCCTTTAGCAACAAGGCCTTGGCAGCATGTATTTGAACCCTTAAATGGCTACATGATGGTTGCTGAGAATTTATTTAGTTCCGGGCCTGTTGCCAACGGCTCATGGAATTTTGGCCCTCATTTAACCGATATTAGAAATGTTGATAACATTGCTCAAACTTTCTGTAAGGAATGGGGGCTTGAGAACATTATAGAGTATGACCAAAACTCCCAGCCTCATGAAGCAAAGTCATTGAGTCTAGATATTAGCAAAGCATATTCAGAATTAAAGTGGTCTCCGCAATGGAGCCTAGAGATAAGCTTGGCTCATATAGCTGATTGGTACAAAACTTATCTTAATAATGGCGATATTGCTCAATTAAGTATTCAACAGATTGATAGATATTTTCACCATTAGCCTTAAATGACCCAAACAGAAAATTACATAAATAAAGCTGAAGTTCAGCCATTGGTTACAGTGATCATTATGAGTTACAACCAAGATTCATATATTGAGCAAGCAATTACTTCGGTTATTGAGCAAACCTATAAAAATATTGAAATTATTATTTCAGATAATGGCTCCACGGATAAATCAAAATCTATTATTCAGAAGTTCCTTTCCGATCCAAGGGTAAAATTTTTAGACTATTCAGAAAATGGATTTATCACAAAGCGTCAAAATGTAGCAGCTCATCAAGCTTCTGGTGAATTTATTAGTCTGCTTTATGGCGATGACTATTATTTGCCATCAAAGATTAGTAATCAGGTTGAAGCATTTCGCAATCTTGATGAGACATGGGGTGTTGTTCACTGTCCAGGATATATTTTGACTAAGTCTGGATCTAAGGAATTGGATAGTGAAATCGTCTCAGCTAATGGGTTTTGCCTTCAAGAACTGTTAGATTGTAAAAGGGGCTTTATTAATCCTATCTCCCCATTAGTTAGGGCTAGTTGCTATAAAAAGTACCTGTCGTATGAAGAAATTTTTACTGAAGGTGAAGGCTTATTTTATAAATTTGCCCTTGAATATAAATTCTATTATCAACAAAATCCTGAGGTTGTTATGCGTTATCATGACAAAAATATGGGCAAAGCAATCATAAAAAATAATAAGATTTATGTTTATTGTCTAGAGCGACTTAAGTCATTCAAAAAATTTCCGAGCAATTTAATAAGCAATGCGAATCATGCTATTGCATTCCAGCAATACAATACAGCCATCACCCTTGTTAAATACTTACATGCAGAAATTGATGAGATATCTGAGCTCACCAAGAGTGTCTATAGACTGGATAAGCGAAAAATTTTCTCACTTCCAGGTATTTTACTCGCTATTATTACCCTAATGCCTATGACTCTAACCAAATGTATCTTCAGTATATTAAGGAAAATCTTCCCCCAAAATTATGCTCCTATTTTAGATGATTATTATTCGTAATTGATCTTCATTTTATTTCACAGCCGCTCATGATGAACCCTAAAAAAAATCAGGGATTGTTCAATGTAGATTTAAATATGATCATAGGCACGTCTGGCTTCCAGGGACTTATATTTCTTTCGGGATTAATCATCAATAAACTCATAGCAGTATTTTCTGGACCCTCTGGTATTGCGCTATTTGGAGTCATAAAAACTTTTTATACTTTCTATTCTTCAATCTTGAAACTTGGCTCTGATAATGTCGTGTTGGCAACAGCAGCAAGATCACAACGCGAGAAAGGTCTAGAGCGGAAGTTGGTAAGAGGTATATTTAGATTAATTATATTGCAATCAATCATAATTATTTTTAGCTTAACATTCCTTGATGAGTTGATCTACACCCTAGTATTTGAAGATATCTTGCCTCTTGAAGATCAGCCTATTATCAAAATTTTATTGTGCTTGATATTTTTGACCGCTATATCTGAGAATCTCATTAGCTTTAACAATGGGCGCTCAACTATTCGCCATACAATTATTGCCTCCCTTATCGGTACCTTAAGTACATTGCTAGCAGTCACTATTTTAAAACCTCAAGCCTTAGCCACGGTTGCATTACTAGCTTTAACGTCTGGAGCAATCTCGGCAGTATACTTATTGTATATTTATTTAAAAGACTTTCATCATCAGTTCTTTCCAGCCATCTCGAGGAATATCTTTTATGAATTACCTACTTCATCACATCTCTTGGTTCAGCCATTAATAATTTCGGCAACATTTTTAATAATTCAAAGACAAATTGGAGCTCACTATGGAGTAGAGCAACTCTCATTTTTCATTATGGGATTTATTTTGATTGCTACTTTTCTGACACTCTTAATGTCGTCATTAAGAATGTATTTTATGCCTACGCTTGGATCGATCGAAAATCCTGTCGATAGAAATAATTTCTATAACCAGCACCTTTATTTATTTCTTCCGATTGCAGCTTTATGTTCGCTAGTTATTGTTGTAGCATCAAAGTTCATAGTTCTATTACTATACTCCGCTGAGTTTCTCAAAGCTTCTGAATACTTAGCTTTATTTGCATCTGCAATGGTCCCAAGAACTTTGAGCTGGATAATTGCTACAGCTGCTTTAGAACAGCAGAAATTTAAACTTTATATGATATCAGAGGCTATCAGGGAATTTTTATACCTTGCGATCACTCTTTGTTTAATATATCTAGATGCTCCAATGAAGATAATTGTTTTGGGTTTTGTTGCTGCAGAGATAATAAATTCTCTCTTTTGGGTATGCTATCAATTTTATTATTCTGATGACCTTAAGCCCAAAAGAAGAATTGTGGTTGGGTCATATTCATTCGCATGCATATTACTTCTTTTTTTACTCTCATGACACCAGAATTCAACTTATAAATCTTTAACGATGTCCTGTATAATACTTAAATTTTGGACAAAGTTGTTGTTATGAAGATTGCAATTATCGGCCTTGGATATGTAGGTCTGCCACTAGCTATAGAATTTAGCAAACACTTCGATGTTATAGGATTCGACATTCATAAGGAACGAATTCAGAGTTTAATGGATGGCAAAGATTCTACTAAAGAGGTTCCATCCTCAGAGCTAGCAAAATCTTCCATGAAGTTTTCTTTTAATCCGAAAGCATTGCGCGAAGCAAACTATTTTATTATTACTGTTCCAACTCCTGTGGATACTCTCAATAATCCTGATATGGGACCCTTGAAGAAAGCAAGCGCCATGGTTGGAGCTTGTATTAAAGAGAGCGATACCATCATTTATGAGTCTACTGTATATCCTGGTGCGACAGAAGAAATATGCATTCCTATTCTTGAAAAGCATTCAGGATTAATTTTAAATAAAAATTTTCATGTTGGGTACTCTCCTGAGCGAATCAATCCAGGAGATAAAACACATAGGCTGCCAGATATCAAAAAAGTTACTTCTGGCTCTTCCATAGAAGCAGCTGAGTTGGTCGATAATTTATATAAAGTAATTATTACCGCTGGCACCTATCGGGCATCTAGTATTAAAGTTGCTGAGGCAGCAAAGGTTATTGAGAATACTCAAAGAGATATAAATATTGCACTCATTAATGAGTTAGCTATTATGTTTGATTTACTGGGCATAGATACGCAGGAGGTCTTGAAGGCCTCTGGTACCAAGTGGAACTTTTTACCATTTAAACCTGGCTTAGTTGGTGGGCACTGCATAGGCGTTGATCCGTATTATCTTACCTATAAAGCTCAACAAATAGGATACAAACCTGAGCTAATCTTAGCTGGACGCAATTTGAATGATTCTATGAGTCATTTTGTCGCATCAAAACTTATAAAAGCAATGTCCCAGAAGAGTATTTCGATAAAAAATTCCAAGATTTTAATATTAGGAATAACTTTTAAAGAAAATTGCCCAGATATTAGAAACTCAAAAGTAATAGATCTCGTCAATGAGTTGAAAGATTTTGGTTGTTTGGTTGATATTATAGATCCATTGGCAGATCCTTCGGTTTTACTAGATAAAGAGGGCATAGCTATTTCTACCAATCCACAACAAGCATCGTATGACGCTTTGATTCTTGCTGTTGGACATGATGAATTTTCAGATCAGGGCATTGATAAGTATTGCCCATTACTGAAATCTACCAATGTAATATTTGATTTAAAAGATATATTTCCATCAGATAGAGTGGATATAAGGCTATAAATTAAACATGACTGCATATCAAAAAGCAATTCATTCATTGGCTTCTCATCAATACACATGGCTGATTACAGGTGTAGCAGGTTTTATTGGAAGTAATTTATTGGAAGCTCTATTGAAGCTAGATCAAAAAGTTATTGGAATGGATAATTTATCTACGGGCAATACTGAGAACTTTGATGACGTAAAAAAAACTATATCAACTGCGCAATGGGATAACTTTCAGTTCATTGAAGGCGATATTATTAATATCCATGATTGCGAAAAGGCTTGTAATAAAGTTGATTATGTTTTGCATCAGGCTGCCCTGGGTTCAGTTCCCAGATCAATCAAGGATCCGCTTTCTACAAATGCTAGCAATATCACTGGCTTTTTAAATATACTCACATCAGCTAAAGATGCAAAGGTCCAGAACTTTGTTTATGCTGCCAGCAGTTCCACTTATGGTGATCACCCAGGCCTTCCAAAGATTGAAAATACAATTGGCAAGCCATTAAGTCCTTATGCTGTAACAAAGTATGTAAATGAATTATATGCAGATGTTTTTTATCGCACATTTGGGTTTTCTTCTATCGGCTTAAGATATTTTAATGTATTTGGTTGCAGACAAAGCATGAATAGCGCTTATGCTGCTGTAATACCTTCCTGGATGAATGCAATGCTAACAGGTGCAGAAGTTAACATTAATGGCGATGGTTTAACAAGCAGAGATTTTTGTCATATTGACAATGTAATTCAAGCAAATATTATTGCAGCACTAACTACTTCTGAAGATTCATTAAATCAAATTTATAATATTGCTCTTGGAGATAGAACTTCTCTAAATGAACTGCAGCAATTAATTTCAAAATATTTAAATATTAAGGCAAATGTTAGATATCGAGAATTTAGAGATGGTGATGTGCGACATTCACAAGCCGATATCTCAAAGGCAATTCACCTGTTGGGATTTAAGCCTTCTGTAAGAATAGAAGAGGGCATCAAAAAAACTGTTACTTGGTATCAAGACCACTTCTCTTCCGAGTCGTCACGACCTCAATAGTTTATATGTGCGGAATAGCAGGAATCTTTTCAATTGATCAGCAAGATCCTGATATATTGAAAAATACCGCAAAAGCTATGGCTGATGAAATTGCTCATCGAGGGCCTGACGATTCTGGAATCTGGTCAAATAATTCCTCAATTGCACTAAGTCACAGAAGACTTTCAATCATTGATACTAGTTCACTCGGCCATCAACCTATGCGATCCGCAAGTGATAGGTTCATAATTTCATATAATGGCGAGATTTATAATCATCAATTGTTACGAAATAAAGTTTTAGAATCTTTCCCAAAACATCAATGGAAGAGTTCCTCTGATACGGAAACATTGTTAGCAATGTTTGATTATTTTGGAGTTCAAAATTCATTACCTCATCTATCAGGCATGTTTGCAATTGCGCTTTGGGATAACCAAGAAGAAAGTCTTTATCTTATAAGAGACAGAATGGGTGAGAAGCCGCTCTATTTTGGCTGGATTGAATCAAGCCACGGCAAATCTTTTGTATTTTCTTCGGAGTTAAAATGCCTAAGAACAATCAATGGATTTAATAACTCTATATCTCGAAGAGCTTTGCAGCAATATTTTAGATTTTTATATGTGCCTGCTCCATTTAGTATTTATAAGGATATCTATAAGCTTGATTCTGGATGTGTGTTAAAAATTAGCGACGCTCCGCCACAGCATCCACCCGAAAGCATTGTAGAAGTTGGTTTTGATGGTGCATTTAAATACCAATCATTGCACCTTTCTAGATGGTATAACTTTAGAGATGCTGTTCAAAATGCCAAATCAAGACCTTTTTCTGATGAAAGCAATGCTATTACATCAGTTGAGGCTACCTTAAATAACGTAATTTCAATGCAAAGCATCTCAGATGTTCCATTGGGCGCATTTTTATCTGGTGGAATCGACTCATCCTTAATTGTGGCCCTTATGCAGGAGCAAGCCAATCATCCAATCCAGACTTTTACTATTGGATTCGATGACAAGAAATTTGACGAATCTCTATTTGCTGCAGCCGTTTCGAAACATATTGGCACAGATCACCATGAGCTTATGGTCTCATCTGATGATGCAAAATCACTCATTCCAAGTCTTTCGTCGATCTATGATGAACCATTTGCTGATTCATCTCAAATACCAACTTACTTTGTATCAAAATCAGCGAAAGAAAAGGTAACTGTTTCGCTTTCTGGAGATGCAGGCGATGAGCTATTTGGCGGATATAATAGATATTTGTTAGGTCCAAGAGTATTTTCACTTATTAATAAATTTCCTTCATTTGCAAGAGGCCCAGTTTCAAAATTTTTAACAATGGTGTCAGCTAAGCAATGGGACGCCGTATATATTTTTTTATGCAATATCTTACAAAGAGAGAATACCATTTCTCAGGTTGGAGATAAGATCCATAAAACAGCTGCACGCTTTCAGAGCATTCATACCGCTGATGATCTATATAAGAGTTTCGTTACTGAATGGCAAAATGCTGATGGTCTAGTAATTGGTTCTTCGGTTGATGAGAAAGAGCTCTTCAATCTCACAACAGCTGCTCTTCCAAATATAAAACTTGGGTTAGAAGAGCAGATGATGTTTAGAGACGCAATTACCTATCTTTCTGGAGATATTTTATGCAAGGTTGATAGAGCCGCTATGAGTAACAGTCTTGAAACAAGAGTCCCTTTTTTAGACCCATCTGTAATTGAGATTGCTTGGAGGATCCCAATAGATATGAAGATCAAAAATAAACAAGGTAAGTGGGTATTGAGAGAGATACTTTATAAATATGTCCCTAAGGAACTAATTGAAAGGCCAAAAACTGGATTTGGAGTTCCAATTGGGGATTGGTTGAAAGGTCCCTTAAAAGATTGGGCTGAAGACCTTCTTGATCAAGAAAAATTAGCCCAGCAAGGATATCTTGAACCTTTGATTGTTCACAAATATTGGAAAGAGCATTTATCAGGAAGTAGGGATTGGACATTTAGAATTTGGAGTATATTAATGTTTCAAAGTTGGCTACAATCAATCGAATAGTTAAAATTTTTAACCAACTAATAAACAATTTTAAATGGACAATATTCTAACTGCAGTTAAGGACATCATTTTGATGTTTAAAACATATCTATTTACTAAAAGAAGCTTGTATGCGCTAGGGCTATCTTTGCCATTCAGTATAATAATAATACTTCTATCAACCCCAAAGTTTCTAATAGAATCTAAGTTAATTGAAACTAATACATTTTCCTCGCCCTCGTCGAATATTAATAATGTTCTAGATATAGTATCAGGCGAATCAAGCTCCTCTGATGCTTATGAGAAATTTTCATCGCATTTATTTTCTCTTGAAACGGCAAAAAAGATGTGGGATCTTGGATGGGGAACAAAAATATTCTTTGACCAGAATAGCGATGAAATCAATCAAATCAAAAAGAAACATTCTTTGGTTGATAGAGTCTCAGCTTTACTAATGGGATATAAATTAAATCCTTATATTGATTATCGTGATTTAAATTCATATATTATCGGAACTATAAAAGTTTATAAGTCGCCAAGAGCTCCAGATATTAATTTAAGTGGCTTATTTACTTCTACTGAGATTGGCATTGAGTTTATGGATGATTTGATCATGACCGCAGACTTGAGCGCAAAAGAATCTCAACTTGCGATAACTAGTCAAAGGAGCATTGCTATTCAAGATGCATTAGCAACAAATCAACCAGCTATTGTCTCTAATTCTCTGGTTTCTTTACTAAATTCTGAGTTGTTGACCGTGGCATCTCTAACTAATAATTTACCATATTTCGTGACTATAATAGATCCTGCTCATGCCAGCGAATATCCAATCTCGCCAAATATTCTTTCTGTCTTCATTGCAAATGTAATATTGTTTCTTTTTTTCGTAAATATTGCTTTTTACCTAAGACTTAAAAACTTTCTTTAAAAATGATCAATGAGTTTTTCGCTAATGAAAATTATGGCGGCTCATTTTTATATTATCTATTTGAATTTTCAAACTATGTTTTTGTTTTTATTATTTCATTTGTTTGCTTAAAATTAAAAAAAATCAGTCAAATAGAGTTTTACTTCTTCCAAGCTATTTTTTTATCAACCTTTATTTTTAATTATTTTTTATTTAGTCCAAGACTGTTTCCAGATCAATTTACATATACTTATAGTTTTATTTATGATGACAAAGATCCTATCCTTAACGGTTGGTTTCTAAATTCAAAGTGGGTGTCCAGTCAATTCTTTAGTTTAATACCTATACCGTTTGTAATGACAGTCTCATCATTGGTTTGGGTTAGCAAAGCTTATTTATTTTTGACTTTTGTATGGTTGAAAAAATATATTTCAGATGACCGTTTAATTCTATTATTTCTTCTGCCAAGTATAATTTTGTATAGCTCCATTACTTTGCGTGAAATATTGATTATTGTTACCTCTATAATTGCATTGATTAATATCGTTCATAATAGATATATATTAGGCTTAATTTTTACATTACTGGTTGCCACTCTAAAAATTCAGAATGGATTGTTTATTTTTATTTTCTGGCTTCTGTCAATCATTTATCGAATTAGTAGTAACAATATATTTCTACTATTTGTTTTCATTCTTGGATCCACGATAGCAATTTTAGCTCAGGATACATTCCTTGAATTTATCTCCCTCTATCGCATAGCTTTCCTGGCTGAAGATCTTTTAGGCTGGACAGCTAACCTTGATATTTCTGAGACTGAGTTACTGCAGGTAAATTCTTATTTTGATTTTCTAATTATTGGTGCTCAAAAATTACCAGAATTTATTTTGTTACCTTTACCATGGGATTGGGAAGGCTTATTTTTTATTATTCAGTTCCTTGAAGCAATTTTTATAATTTATCTTTTCTGCATCATTTTTTTTCAGCATAGTCTTTATAGAAATAAGCAATTCTATACCTTGTTTTTAGCTTTCTTATTTGGGCTACTCGTATATGCAATAGTAACTGCTAATATAGGTACCGCTATAAGATATAGGTTTACTTTTTATTTTCCTTTTCTTGTAGCATTTTATGCAATGCATGAAAAGATCATAAGTAAAAAACTCTTATTTTTTAGAAGATTTTAATGATATCTCTTTGAGTTCTGCTTCAGAGTTAAAGCTCGACACAAAATCTCTCTTTCCCATATTTGATGCTAGCACTTTTTGCTTTTGCTTGAAAAGATAGTTGATAAATTCTAATAAGTTGAACTCATTATTGTAAGTTTTATATTCTCCACTATCGTTGAGATACTCTTTACGAAACAATCCAGCATATTTTAAAAAGAATTCTTGCTGAAGAAAAAAAAGGCATAGGTCCTGCTCTACAAAATCAAACACTTCGTTTTTACGTTTAAAAAAAACTTTCTTGGCATATCCTTCAAAGTCTCTTTCAAATGCTACATATGGTTTTACAGCAGTAAAGGTAGGGATAAAAAATTTTATTTCCTCATTAATGTTGTTAAAAATGTCTAAACATTTTTTTATAAATTTTGGGTTATGAATAAATACATCTCCCCATACAATCAAAATATTAGCTGTATGTTTATTTTCAATGCTATTTATTCCATGAAAGATAGCATCGCCGTCTCCTTTTCCTCCCTCTATTGGTATGAGTTTTATATTTACTTCTGGAAAATTACTTGCTGCAAGAAACTTGTTGAAAGCTCTGATGCTAGCCTCTGAGCTATCAATTATGATCATAACTTCTCTTACGAATGCAGATATGCTTTGAATGATGCTATCTAAGGAGCAAATACCATTAATTCTTCTTAGTGCTTTCGGCCCTAACCTCACATCCATTCTGCTTCCTTTTCCAGCGCATGGGATTATAGCAATGGTATCGTCTTTTGAAGATTCGCTATGAATACTTATTTTTGATAGGGGTCCTTGAGCACAAAGAAGTTGCTTGATTAAATTAGGATCTCTCACCTCAATAGATTTTTACGAAGAATTTTAATATATGACTTTACTAGGGGCTCAACAAGAAGGTTTGATTTTTGGTATTTAATTTTCTTCACTTCTGCCTCATAGATTTCAAGGAGGTAGCTCAAATGAAATCCAGTTGAAGCAACTCCTCTATGTCCGCCATAAAAAAGATTTGGTCTTACCGGCAATTTTGATTTTTCATTACTTAGCCCGATCACATTAAAGTTATTCTCAACTATAGAGAAGTCATTTCCGTCTTCTTCAAATTCATTTCCAAAGAATAATACATTTTTCTTCTTTATTTGATATTTTTTTAGGTAGAAATCTAAAGCCTTATTTTTATTAATACCTCTTTTTTGTAACTCAATAGTTCCCCATCCACGTTTATATAATGAATATTTAGCACTCAATTTTTTTGTTTTCAGCATATCTTCTAAATATTTAAATAGTGACGCACGATGCGATAAATTGCCTGTATAAGAATTTTTAAAGTGAAGTTTTGATGGTACTGGCTTTATAATTAATTGAGATGCATCACCTCTTTCTTTAAGGAAGGTTGGAAATTTTTTATAATTCCATGTTGTTTGATTGTAGTTTTCAGAAAGTGCTTTTTTACCATCAGCCTCGTATTGGGTTTTCAGCCGCTTAAGACCTTGACCCATAATCTTTTTGAGAATGGGAAAATCTTTTTTTTCAATGCTATTTGCATTTGAATATGAGGCATCCAACTCAAATTGCTTGCAACTGAAATTAAACTCATATAAACAGGTGGAACCATTAGCAAAAATAGAAAGATTCTTTAAACATTCCTCGTTGCCTTTTGACATTAAGATTAACTCTTTGCAGAAGTTTTCCTGGATGTCATCAAAGTCATTGCCTGAAATGACCACAATCTTGAAATTACTCTCTAAGAACTCTAAAAGTAGATTTAAGTTAGAGTAATCTACATTTAGTCTGCTGCCTTTAACTCCCTTAACTAGCAATTTCCTGCGATCAGAGAAAAGCGTACCATCCAAATCAAAAGCAAGAAGGCCAGCTGTTAAAAGTTTTATTTTTTTTGATGATCTGACTATATCTGATTTAAACATTTGATAGATTGTTTTTGAAAGAAAGCTTGGATTATGTTTCCCTGCCTCTATGCCTGCTCCCTTCTTCTCAAATCTTTTATCAATTATTACCTTAGAAATATCCAAGCTTTCTAATTCAAGCCTTCCTGGCCTGATGTATGGAGATCTAGATTGCGATGGTTCATTTACCAGCAAGCAATCAACTAAATCTTTGGCTTTAAAATTTAACATGCCTTTTTGATTTAGGTAAAAGCAGGCTTGATTGAGAGAGTCTATCGCTCTAAAGTTAGGAGTTTCATTGTCTGGAAGAATGTTTGTTACCATGACCTTTAAAGCACTGGATTGCTTGATAGCAGAACCCAAACTTTTTGTTGCAAAAGTTGGATATAAGCTCGAATACTGTGTGCCAGAAGAATAAATAATTAAATCTGAAGACGCAATCTGCTCGGAACATTCTGATGTTAAATTTGGAAACTCCGAGCAAATATCTTGCTCTATAAAATTTTTCTTTTGTAGAAAAGTTCTACGGCCGTTAACTTGTTTAACAATGTTATTACTTATTGGCTTATCAGATAGATAAATAGAATAAATTGGAGATTTTTTTAAATATCCAACAATAGATGCTTCATCTCTTAAAAACCCCCCATCTTCAGTTAGAGCGAAGAGATATTTATTTTCTGAGCTATTGAGTAAAACGACGTCCTTAAGATTTAGTATTTGTCTTATAACAATTTCTGCATTTTGTAAGTCATTACCATGCATGCCAGCTAAGGCAGCATAAATTAAGTTTGAATATGAAAAATTGTTAAACTTTACTTTATCTATTTGAGTATTTTGAAAAAGATATTTCAAGCACTCGATATTGAGGTCCCTTAGGTCCTTTGGTAAAGGGTTCAAAATCTTTGCCAGTTTACTATTAGATTGTTTTTTGAGTGAATAATTTTTTAGGTCCTCAACCGTTTGTCGGGAATGTTTCTCAAACCTAATTCCAAAAAAATCTTTTATTGATGGGTTATTATTGAAGTAATTAAATTGATTTTCTTGAAGCTTCCTTACATCTGAAGGGCCTAATATTCCACCAGGAATAAGGGATCGAACTACCCCTGTTGACATTCCATCATCATAAGCATTAGTAATTAGCGCTATCTCAACTTCTTGATTATTTGACTTAAATAACTCTCTCAGACCAACGTAAAGGTTTCGCGAGCCCCTTCCGCCAGAAAATATTGATATTCTCATGATTGCACCTATTTGAATTGACTGATGTCGAAATATCCTTTGTTGGAGAACAAAATTCCATGCTTGTGGCCCGCAGCAAATGCTTTGACTGAACTTACTAATGAACCAGTTCTTCCAGAAAGTATTAATAGAAAAATTAATAGTGACTTGACTGAATATGAAAGTACGTAAATCATGAAACTGATAGATGCTTTTGAAAAGTTTTTTTTCAAAAAAAACCAACCACCTCTAGAGGAATAATATAGCCATTGAGGATTTCGAAACTTTTTAAAATCTGCAGTCGATGTATCATGAAAGCCTATAGCTTTTGGTGTAAAGTAATTAACGTAACCGGCTTTTAGCCCTTTATACATCAGATCATGATCGTCGTAATATAGAAAATAATCCTCATCAAACCATCCAACTTCATCAAATATCTGCCTAGAAACTAAAAACATGCTTCCACTAACGCCATCAATTAAGCATTCTTTATTAAATGCTTCATGGTTTAGATCATTCTTTCCAATGCTCCTTGCAATTGTGAAATAAGTTTTAAATCTTGCACCAATAGTTTGCAATTTTCCTGGTTCTTTGTAAAAAAAACACTTTCCACCAACCATTCCAACTTTATCATTCTGAGTTGCAGTCAAGACCATTTCTCTTAAACATAAGCTGTCTAAGACCATATCCTCATCCATTTTTAATACAAAATCCCATTTTGGATTTATCACAGATAAAGCTTGAACGTATGATCCAGATGACCCAGAATTATAATCTAAAGCTAGCAATTTCAGCCTTTTAGAGTTGAGAAGTTCTGGAAATGTTTGACGAATTATCTTCACACTATCATCTGAAGAGTTGTTATCTACTACAATTATTTCAAAAGCTTCAGGTGGATAGTCTTGAGCAATCAAGGCATTAATACATTCACAGATAATATCTGAACGATTGTAACTAGCTACAATGATAGATGTAAATTTTTTTTGATTGCTATCGCGCATCTATTCGTCGATTTAAATATATTATTTTTTTTTAATTTCTAATTTATTATAAATTGCATTATAAGCTTTAATACCTCTCTGTAGAGAAAATTCTTTAAGTGCCGTTGCTCTGCAATCCAATTTGATTGATGGACGAGTAACTATCTTCATAATTTCTTGATACTTTTGCTCAGTCATTTCAAGTTCAAAATCATAAATATATCCTGAGTTATTAGATAGTAAGATTGATTTTATATCCATATTAAATTCATTACAGATTACTGGGATGCCGCACGCTAAACTTTCTGCTATTTTTGTCGGCATAGAAGCTGTTACTGAAAAATTTTTGTTTAAATAAAAACCAAGAAAATGAAAAGTTTTAATAGATTGAGCTATTAAATGCCGAGGCATGAAGTCTATTTCAACATTAATATCCAATTCTAAATTTTGAATTTCATCTAACACTTTCTGCCTAGGCGAGCCTGTTAAGATAATTAGTTTTACATTGTCATGGAAATGCGAAAAACGTTTTACCAATAGAAGAAATTTAGAAAAATTGTATGCTGTATCAATTGTGCCAACATACCCAATTCTAAACTCTGTAATCTTGAGTTGATCGTCAAGAGTTGAAATTGGATCAATCTCTGGTTTGAACTGCACTTCATCCACACAAGTCCTTATTACAGAAATTTTTTCCTCAGGAACGTGATATGTTTTTTCTAGATATATTTTAGACTGATTTGTTAACACAACAATGTGACTTGAAAAATTAAGCAAGAATAACTCCAAATGCTTAAAGAACTTATATTTTATAGAGGACTTATGCCATCCGGCTCTATCATGCTTTTCATCAGGCCAATAGCCTCTCATATCAAAGATTATCTTAGTTTTAAAAAATCTGTTAATAGCCCAAAATACAAACCCTGGTGCATATCCCCTAATATGAACCATCAAAATTCTCTGAGAGAGTAAAATTTTGAGGGTATGAAGACTCAATTGCATGAAATTATTAAAATAACCCAATACTCCAGATTGACTATATTTTTTATAATTCCACTTGATTTTATGCTGCTGAAGAACATTTTTACATTCGATAAGCTTGTTCTTGTCTGCCAGATCTCTTTCTTTTTCTAATGATAAAATTGTAAAATCATGCTGACTTGATAAATGCATTACATATTTTAATATTTGAGACTGCCCAATAGGTTCAAGTAGACCATCATAAGTAATGTACAGGACCTCTTTTTTACGAAGACGCTTATCATTCATTTAATATTACCAAAGAGATGGAGAGCTCATTTCATCAAGTTTTTATAATCCATCAAGACCCTTGTTTTAAAATCGTTGTTGAGGCTTTAGGATATCCCCTCTAATACAAAACTAGTTTATAATCGTATTCAAGCATTCACAACGAATTTTTGGATTATGCAAATTACATACAATTTAAAATTAAGTTTAGCGATATTATTCTCTATGATAGTTAGCCCATCAATTTCTGCGCAAACATTTGATATCGATACCCTGAAACAGGAATTAGCTAAAGAATCTCCACTAAGTCTAGGTGGTTCAGGTTTAATGGCAAACCAAAAAAAATCATACGAGACCTTTACTCAAAACAGCTTAGCTTCAACTATTCAGCAACTTGATGAAGTAGATGAAGCTCTTGGTAAAGAGCTTTATTTAGCAGATTTACAGAAGGTAAGAATAGAATTAGCTAGCAAGCTATGTGTTCAAGATCCAAAAGCATGTTTTTTAATAGATCATTACAGAAATCTAAAAGAATTAGACGTACCCAAAACAGAAAATGAATTAAAGTTATTTGGAGTAGAAATTTTTCGAGGATACCCTCTACCTATGGAGTCTGCCCAAGATTCATTAGTTCCGGAGACTTATTCCTTGCAGCCAGGAGATTTAGTAAAATTAGAAATTTTTGGTCCAAAGCCTACTTCACATGAAGAAACGATTTCTTATGATGGGCAATTCATTGTCCCAAAAATTGGAGCGTTTCAGATTGCTGGCTTAACTTTGTCAGAGTCTAAATTAAAAATTAAGCAATTCTTGATTGATCGTTATCCGGGTTCACAGTTTGTGCTTTCAGTCACTCAAGCAATGCCAAAACAGATCAATGTTATGGGCAATGTAAATAATCCTGGTCAATATAACTTAAGTTTCTTTGCTGATACTGTTAATGCAATTGTCGCTGCAGGCGGTTTTCAAAGCAATAGCTCTTTGAGAAATATCAAGATTGTCAGAGGGGGCGTCAATGTAAATACCTATGACATGTATGATCTTCTTATTAACGGTAGATCTAGTCTGGATGGTGATCTAAGGCATGGAGATACTATTTTAGTTGGCGCAATCGAAAACACTGTATCTATCTTAGGAGAAATCAATAGACCTGCTATATATGAGCTCTATGATGGAGATACCTTAAACGAACTACTCCGTTTTGGTTTAGGTCTCAGCACCCAAGCTGATAGTAGTAATGTGTCCATTCAAAGAATTTTAGATAATGGAAAGTCTATAGTATTAAACTATTCTTCTTCGGATAACGTCTTATTGCAGAATGGCGATATAATCACTATTGGCGCTTTAAGCAGCAATGAATCCAGTGGAATTGAGATTATAGGTGCTACTCGAAAAGCTGGCATGTATGCATATAAAGCAGACATGGTTTTCGCTGACTTGTTAAATCCATCTATAGATTTATTGCCTTCAACTTATATGCCTTATGCAGTTATTAAAAGGTTTAATCCAAGATTAAAATCTTATTCGTTTGTAGATTTTGATTTGCTTTCAGAACCACAACTGAAATTGCTTTTACTGAAACCTGGCGATAAAATTTTTATTTTTTCTTCAGAAGATATAGCAGTATTAAACTCTTATAATCTCTATGAGCATTTAAAACCTTACAGCCAACAAGATCTCAGTGCTGAGAACTTAACTCTAAATGATATGGCTGTTTTGCAGGCAACTAAAATTGATACAGGCGTATCTGAAGCTGAAACTATGTTACGTCAGACTAATCCTGACGATACTGCTTGTTTTGTAAAAATGCATTCATATGGAGGAGCTGCATTTCAGAAACTATTAAAATCCAAGCTTGAAATTTTTTCACAAAAAGAAGCTGTGATCTGTTCAGATACTTTGAACCAATATCCCGAATTGCTGCCTAGAGCTTTATTATTGTCCTCAGCGGTTTCAGGAAATATTAGTAAGCCTGGCTTATATCCTATCTCTTCTGAAGTGAAGGCCTTAGATTTAATTTCTATCGCGGGCATGATAAATGAGCAAAAAAATATATTTGAAGTTGGTCATGATGGGCAGGTGCAACTTTTAAACAAACTAGACGAACTTAAAGGAATTAGCAAAATTAACTTTATAAATGTTCGTGAGACAGAATCAAATAGTAATATCAAGTATGTGGAATTAATTGGTGAATTTAAATTGCCTGGAGTATATCCACTTGCACCAAATGATACTTATTTAGATGTTGTAAAAAGAGCTCAAGGGTTAACTCAAAATGCATTTACTATGGGGGCTGTAATTACACGAAATAGCATTAAAGAAATTGAATCAATTGCTTTAAAAAGAGCTGAAAGGGAGCTATCAGAGATTATGGTTAATGCTCTTGCCAATGGATATATTAAGCAAGGTGGTGCAGAATTTTTATCAATGCTAGATGTTTTAAACAAGTTAAATAAAGTAGATCCTATTGGCAGATTGGTTGCAGACTTAAATATTAATAAAATACAAAAAAATCCTTCGCTGGATATTGTATTAGAAGATGGTGACACAATATATATGCCAAAACTTGCCACTACCATAACTATAGTTGGTAATGTATTGAATCCAATTACTGTACCATACAGACCAGCAATGAATTTTAATGACTATATTAGACAGGCAGGCGGACTAAAAGATCTTGCTGATAGCTCAAAAATTTATGCAATATTGCCTAACGGTGAAACTATATTATCTAGAAATGGCTTGTTTTTAAGACAGGATTCCTTGATGCCAGGAAGCACTATTATTGTTCCTAGAAAGGCTAGACCATTAAGCTCTCTATCATTGGTAGAAGTTTTAACTCCAATTTTAGCCAATATCTCAGTTACGGCTGCTGCATTATCCTCTATTAACAACAATTAAGTGAGCTTCAATCTAGCATCCTTTAATAAAGGTATTATGCTTTTTTGCCTGTCCATGATGTCACAGACATCATATTCATCGATATCTGAATACCTTTATCGATATAATCAGCCTAGTTTTTCTAACTATGGAACAATTGGTTTAATTCAAAATCCATCTGCTCGATTCAACGAAGAGGGGTCTATAAGTTTTACTTGGTCGCATAATCAACCATACCTTAGAGGCTCTTTTGTTGCTCAGCCTTTTAGCTGGATGGAAGTTTCATATCAATATACTGATGTAAATAATCAGCTTTATAGTGATAATTTTGCATTTAGTGGATCGCAGACTTTTAAAGATAAAAGTTTTGATGCAAAGTTTAAATTGCTTGATGAAAAATACTATCTTCCAGCAATAGCAGTTGGATTAAGAGATTTAGCTGGCACCGGTCTATTTTCTGGAGAATATGTAGTTGCTAGCAAGTTAGTTAAAAATTTTGACATCAGCATTGGTATTGGCTGGGGAACATTGTCAGGTAATGAGATAGAGAATCCTTTGGTTAATATCTCTCAAAGTTTTGATAATAGAGGGCGGTATGCGGACACAGGTTCACAGGGAGGTGAATTTTCTTTCAACTCATTTTTTCGAGGTCAGGCTGGAGTTTTTGCAGGCTTAGAGGCTTTTGTGCCAAAGTTTAAAAGTTTAAGAGTAAAAGTTGAATATGATGGAACTAACTATGAGCTCGAGGGGTTCGAAGAACTTGAATCGAAAACTCGGTTTAATATTGGATTAGTCTACCCCTTCTCAAAATATGGACAGCTTAAGCTTGGCTGGGTTAGAGGGAATACGCTTAATTTTGGTTTTTCATTCAGTGGATACTACAAAGGTAGAGATCCATATGTTCCTAAATCAGATCCAATTAAAAAAATAAAAAATGCTGAGGTTATCAAGCGTTTAAACTCAAAAAATAGAGAGTATCTTTATCTCACTGCTTTAAAATATCTTGAGGATAATAAAATATACCTTCAATCAGCAGAGGTTAGCGAGAATGGATCACTTGATATTTCTTATTCACAGTCGAAGTACAGAAGCGTGCCAATGGTTACAGGTAGAGCAATCAAAATCCTTGATCAGATTACCCCAGATAATATTGATGCTTTCTCGTTAACTAATGTAAATGCAGATATAGAGCTTCATACTATTAAAA
>Ga0181564_10001695_pt1 | contig 19671 bp, 10 predicted proteins | sample 011ome_24_FD_134512 | JGI IMG/M metagenome (GOLD analysis project Ga0181564, IMG submission 134512) | Coastal salt marsh microbial communities from the Groves Creek Marsh, Skidaway Island, Georgia - 011513CT metaG (megahit assembly) | ecosystem: Environmental > Aquatic > Marine > Intertidal...
ACGTTCGTGTCGGCGTTCGAGACGTCGGATACGGTCACGGTGTTCGGTTCGATCGCGATCGACCCGGAACGCGCGTTCGGAGACGAAGAGAGCGACGAAGACGCGGACGAAGACGTCGCCGTCGAGGAATGACTCGGCGACGGCGAAAACGCGAGGTCCGTGAAGTCTCGTTCCGTGAAAAACGATGCATCTCGGTCGTCGCTTTCACCGGTGGACTCGGGGAGACTCGGCGGCCGCGGCACGGGCGGCGACGCCGCGGACGCCAGCGGGTGCGTCGCGGCGAGCGAGCCGCGCCATCGGAGCGCGCTCGGCGACGGAACGTCGCGGGGAGACCGACCGTCCACGCCGCGCCACCGCTCCTCGCCGTCGTCGCGGGGGGTGCAGACGGAACGTCGCGGCGAACCCGAATGAGTTGGCGCCTCCGGGTGCGGACGCGCGTCCTCGCCGCGAGAACACGCGCGTGTCTGTCGACCGGCCGAAGGCTCGTCCAGGACGCGCCCGGTCGCGTCGACGCCGTACGCGGACGCCTCGGTCGCGCGACTCGGCCCGCACCCCATGGGGCGCGCGGCGCAGTGCGTGTCGTGTTGACTTTCGCCGTCGGCGTTTTCTTACAAGTGGCAACTTGGAGAGCGACCGAACTGAGTCGAAAAAAGACGATCGTTCCTAAGGCGGAGCGACGCGCGACGGTTCCTGTGATACGAACGCAAACGTCCCACTCGATTGATTAGATACGCACTCGACGACGTACTGAACGTACTGAAGGCACGCGCGAACGCGTGAGTGATGACGTCATCAGAACGTGGGCACGGAAGGCGGCCTGACCGGCCGGATGGCGCCCTCGGGCAAAGGCACGTCCCCCCCGCCGGGAACGTTGCACGCCTCGATCGCCTTGTACTCCTCGTCCACCTTTTCCCAGAGGTGGTCCGCGAGCGCCTGCGTCAAGTCGGCGCCCTCGGGAAGCCCCTGCGCCCACGACGCCGTCGCGGGGTCGACGTCGAGCTCCTCCCCCAGGCTCAGGCCCGCGCCCGTGAAGTTCACGATGCGCTCCTCGCCGATGGATTTCTCCTTGGCCACGGGGGGGGGCATGATGTCGTAGGTGGCCATGGCCAGCGGGTAGTAGTGCGTCTTGGCGGCGCCCTTCTTGGTGCCGAGCTTGCGCAGCATCTCGATCGCCGCGGGGTCGAACTTGTCCGGCGTGATGCTTCCGTCCGGCCCGCGGCGGTCGCGCCCGCCCGCCGGCGCGATCCAGATGCAGATGCCGCCTTTTTTCAACAGCCGCTGCATCGCCTTCACCGTGTTCAGGTTCTGTTTCATCTTCGCGGGCTTCAGCGCCGGGTCGTCGTCCATGTGCTTCTTGGAGTGCACGCACAGCAGGTTCTTGCCCATGCTGAAGGGCTTGCACAGCAGGTCAGTCACGACGCGGTCGCCCGCGACGTACGTGATGGACTCGCCCAGCCCGGGGTGCGTCGTCTCGGTGAGGAGCGGGATGAACGCCGCGTCTCCCTCGCTTTGGTGGTTGCCCATCAACACGACGTTCTCGCCGGCGTCGAGCGCCTGCTGGATCGCGGTCCAGCGCTCGGGGTACCGCAGGATCGAGCGGTCGAACTCCACCAGCGACCCGATGTACGCGTTGGCCATCTGGTAGTAATCGAAAGGCTCGCGAATGCAGATGTGGTGCGACGGGAACTCGTACGGCGTCCCGATGATCTGCCCGGCGTACGCCGTCATCATGTCCTTGAAGATGCTCGTCAGCGCCTCGCTCGCTCTCGCCTCGTCCCCGTTCGTCGCCTTCAGCATCTGCGCCTTGTACGAGTCGATCAGACCGAGGAAGGTGGACTTGTACTTGGAAGGGAGCACGCCGGCGATGGCCTTGAGCCCGCCCTCGCCGGGAAGCAGCTTGATGGCCAGCTTCGCCGCGCCAACCTTGACGTCCTCCAGCGGATCGGCCGCGGGCGCGGTCTCCACCGCGGCGCGCACGCGCGGGGAGACGCGCGCGCGGCGCGCGCCCGCGCGGCGGGCGCCGAGCGTGGACTTGGGGAACGCCCCGAGCGAGACGGGGGCGGCGAGAGCGGCCATCGTGGTGTCCGGTCGAGGCGCGTGCGGAAGTGCGGGAGCCGGATCGACCGAACGCGAACAACTGGAAGTGGATATCCTCAACCATCCGTTTGCGTCGGCGCGTGGCACGGCGAGGTTTCCACTTTTCACGTTTTCAGAACCGCGAACCGCGACCGAAGCGTCGAGCGTCGATCGACTTCGTTTCTTCAGACGTCGGGGTCGCGCGGCCGGAACGCGCGTCTCGAGGATGGCGCTGAGCGATAGGCCGCGGGGAAGGGGCCATACGCGGACGACCCGTCGTCGTCGGAGCCACGCCTCGTCGTTCGCCGTCGCGCTCGCGTTTCTCCTGTCCCTCTTCGCGCGCGCGCGCGCGGCGGAGGAGGGCGGCGTGGTGGACGACGCGTCGTCGTTCGAGGGCCCCGCGGACCCCGAGGCGGAGGCGCTGAGCAAGGCGTGGGGCCCGGAGGAGACGTTCGTGGTGCTGCCTCGGCTCGAGAGCCTGCGTGGGGACGGCGACGTTCCCTGGATCGAGCAGATCTCGTGGTCCCCGCGCGCGCAGGTGTACCACAACTTTTTAACACCAGAGGAGTGCGACCATCTCGTCGAGATGGCGCGGCCGCGGATGAGCGTCGCGTCCGTGGTGGACAAGAAGACAGGCGCGCCAAAACCGAACGACGTGCGCACGAGCACCGGCCACTTCATACGCCGAGCCGAAGACGATGTCGTGCGACGCATCGAGGAGCGCATCGCCGCGTTCGCGATGGTCCCGGTCGATCACGGCGAGGGCATCCAAATCCTGCGCTACGAGCGCGGGCAGAAGTACGATCCGCACTTCGATTACTTCACGGATGACGAAAACGTCAAGCACGGCGGCCAGAGAGTCGCGACTGTGTTGATGTACCTGAGCGACGTCGAGCGAGGCGGCGAGACGGTGTTTCCCCGGGGCGAAAGAGTGGGAAAAGAATACGAGGCGGCGTTTAAAAGCGGAAGTCGCGGAAGTTCGGCGAACGATCCTTACGCGAACGACGCGAAAGACGCGAAAGACGCGCTCGGCGAGCGCGAGCGCTTCCCCTCGGCGTGCGCGGCGGGCAAGCTGCACGTCGCGCCGAGAAAGGGCTCCGCGCTTCTGTTCTGGTCCGTGGACCCCACCGGTCACGACGACCCGAAGTCCCTGCACGGGGGCTGCGCGGTCGACCGGGGGGAGAAGTGGACCGCCACGAAGTGGCTCCGGCACGGGCCCTACGGCGCCGAGCGCGAACAGAGGGAGAAGGCGCGCATACGGCGCGCGCGCGGGACGGACGACGACGAGAAGAGCGAGAAGAGCGCGAGTGTTTAGTCATAGATAGACCGTAGGGTTTTTTAGGGTGCCGCGCTTCGTCGTCGTCGTCGTCGTCGGTTCGCGCGAAACGCGACAGACGCCTTATCACTCTCTTTATTATTCTCCCCTTGTGGGTTGCCGCTATAATTTCCTGTGTCTGCCTTGGTGTAATTACAGACACGAGGGACGACATCTTCAGCCTCTTGCAACGAACAGAAGACCAGGTGAAAGAGATAAACTCTAAGTTGCCCTATGGTTGCGGACCTAATGGAATGATTGCGAGCCTTTATGAAGAATGTCCAAACTAACATAGTTCGCGAGCGTTTGTCGCGAAATTAGTCTACGAAATTATCGTTCGTCCTTCACGTCCTTCATATATCTTTTAGTCTCAGTTTATTGTTTAATGGAGATCTGAAGGGGAACGACAAACAACGACCGTTGTGTGTTGACATCGGGCGGTCGGCTCCACACCACGACGCGCGCGTTCCCTTCGCACGACGTCCACGATGGCGCACGCCGCCTCCGGCATCGGCTTACAGAACCCCGCGTTCTTCGTGGGGAGAGCGGAACTGCTCGACTGGGTCAACGGTCTGCTGAACCTGAGGCTCACCAAGGTGGAACAGGTGCGGACCTCCCGTCTCTTTCTTTTCTCACCGCGGACGAACGAACGTCGCGGTTCCGGTCGCGCGAACCGGTCGGCGGCTCGCTCGCGCCGGCCGCACGGCGGACGACGCGCCCCGCGCCGCCCGCCTTCCCGCCGGTCTGACCCGCGCGACCGGAACCGCGCGACGCACCGGCTCGTCTCCGCCGTACGCTGACGATGTCCGAACGTCCGAATGATGAATCCTTTCACGAAAAACAAAAAACCTTCAGGTTGCGTCGGGCGCGGTGCACTGCCAGATCTTGGACGCGTGCCATCCCGGCGTGGTGAACATGTCCAAGGTGAACTTCGACGCTAAGAACGAGTACGACATGGTGAACAACTACAAGCAGCTGCAGATCGTGTTCGACAAGCTCAAGATCTCGCGGAACATCGAGGTCGGCAAGCTGGTGAAGGCGCGTCCGCTGGACAACCTCGAGTTTCTGCAGTGGATGAAGTACTACTACGACACCGCCACCGGCGGCGTCAGGCCCGCAGACTACGACGGGGACACGCGCAGGCAGCAGAGCAAGGGCGGCGCGAACGTGAAGAGGAGCGTGAACGCGAAGAGGAGCGCGAACGCGGGCGCGGCGACGACGAAAGTCGTCGCCGCGAAGGGACCCGACGCCGATCGCGCGCCGACGGCGACGACGCAACGCGACGTTCGCCGCGGCGGCATCGCCGCCGCGCCCGCCGAGCTCAAGGCGCTGGGCGCGGCGAACGCTGAGCTCAAGCTCGCGGTCGAGCGCACCGAGCAGGAGCGCGAGTTCTACTTCGAGAAACTGCAGGATATCGAGTTTTTGTGCCAGAGGCCCGAGTTCGCCGACACCGCCTTGGCGCGGGTGGTGGAGAAGATCCTCTACTTCACCGAAGGGAAGCCGGACGTGGATGCCATCATCCGCGAGTGCCGGGACGCGCCGGAAGGCGAGGCGGCGGCGCCCGTACCCGCGGCGCCACTCACCGTGGCCACCGTGGCCACTGAAACCATCGTTCCCGCGGAGGAGGAGGCGGTCGCGACGCCGACGTTCGACGAGGCGGCGGCGCTCGGCGCGGCGCTCGAGAACGAGTGCGTCGACTTGACGGCGCCGTCGTCGCCGCTGGCGTCGAGTCTTTGCGTTTCCAAAGACGCTTCGACGCGCGCGCCGCTCTCGCCGCTCTCGCCGCAGCCCACGAACGCGTCGTGAGGGAGCGAAACGACGGATACGTGAGTGATGCGCGTGACGATCGTGTGTAAGAAACGTGTGACGATCCATCGAACGATCGCGTTCCGGCGCCGCGGCGACGGATGCGAAGACGCGAACGCGAAAAAAAAAAAACCGCCTCTTCCTCTCTGACAGTCTCGACGCGGCGGTGATCGAACGCAGGTCTTGAGACTCGTGACTGAGAATCGTCATCGATCGTCCGCCCGGACGTGGTCCCTTTCGCGTTCGGCCGTCCGGGGGGGCACTTCGGCACGCGCGCGACCGGCGTCCGTCGTCTTCGGCAGCGCGCGCACCGCGGCACGCGGGCCGCGCGCGCTCGAGATGTCCGTGACCCTTCACACGACCCTCGGGGACCTGAAGGTGGAGCTCTTCTGCGAGGACACGCCCCGGACGGCTGAGAATTTCCTCGCGCTGTGCGCCTCGGGGTACTACGACGGGTGCGCGTTCCACCGGAACATCAAGGGGTTCATGCTTCAGGGCGGCGACCCCACGGGCACGGGCAAGGGGGGCAAGAGCATCTGGGGCGGTAAGTTCCCGGACGAGCTTCGGGACCACCTGCGACACGCCAGCCGCGGGATCGTGTCCATGGCCAACGCCGGCCCGAACACCAACGCGTCGCAGTTTTTCGTCACCTACGCCAAGGCGCCGCACCTCAACGGCAAGAACGCGGTGTTCGGCAAGGTCATCGACGGGTTCTCGGTTTTGGACACGATCGAGAAAACACCGGGGGACGAGCGGGACAGGCCCCTGCGCGATGTCAAGATAGAGAAGGTCACCGTGCACGCCAACCCGCTCGCGTAGGAACGTACAGCTACGTAGAGACGCGAAGCGGTGTTATTAGCTATGAAAACGGTGAGACTAATAGGCACAGACGCGTACGTAGTCTAACGGTAGACTACGTACATACTGTAAAACATCCCCATCATATCACAGTACACCATCACAACGCGCTCTCCCCCCTTTCTATCCTCGCGAGCTCGTACACCTGCCGCATGGACCCGCTCTCTAACAGCCACTCCTTGAAGTGCGCCTGGATGGTGGCTTGCAGGTCGCGTTTTTTCTCTTCGCCCAGCCGCGCGTCTCTCAGCGCGCCGCGCAGCGCCGCCACCGCGCGCACTTTCGCATCCAGCGCGGCGACGTACGCGTCCGGAACGGCGAAAGGGTTCGCGCGCGTCGTTTTGTTTATAGAATCCATCGTGTCGTTTAACGCGTCGCCCCGGCACGGCACGATGAACGGCGCGAACGCCTCCGGGGACATGCGCTCGACCGCTCGACCGCCGGCGGGTCGCGGAGACGCGTCTCCGCGACTCGGAGACGAATCTGAGTCTCTCAGACTCGCGTCATCTCGCGATTCGTCTGAGAGATTCGCGAACGCGCACTGCGGCTCGCGCCACGCGTCGACGCTCAGAGCGTCGACGCTCAGGCCGGCGGTTTCGAGATCCGCCTCGAGCGTCTCGTAGAAGGTGTTGTACGGCGCGAGCACGTTCCCGCGGCACTCGCCTAAAAACACGGGGCGCTCGGCGACGCCCAGGTGGAACACGCACTCCGCCGCCGCGCGGACGCGCAGCCGCCGCGCGGCGGCGATCACCGTCACGCGGCGGCACCGCTCGACGCGCACGGCGCGCGAGGCGGCGCCGACCACGACCACGCAGTTCGCGCACCCGACCACGCTCACGTACGCCGCAGGCGCGAGCAGGTACACCACGGCGTCCTCGCAATCGGCGACGCGCACCGACGCGGACGCCGGGAAATCGCGCCGGCGGCGCACCGCCGTGCCCCGGCGCACATTCTCGATCGTCGCCGAGGCGCGCGAGGCGGAGCAGGGGAGGTAGGAGGAGAGCGTCCCCGGGTTCGTCCCCGGGGAGGCCGGGGAGCCGCCCGGCGCGGCCCCCGGGGACGCGGCTCTCCCCGGGGACGAGAGCGCCCCCGGAAGCCGGTGGGGCGCGCTTTTGCTTTTGCCGAAGTGGCGCGCGCCCGCCAGGCGGGACACGAGCCACTCGCGGAGCGCCGCCGCCGGGACGGTGACGCGGTCGCCGCCCGCGAACAAACCGCAGCGGCGGCTGATGGAGCTCTCCTCCCCGAAATCGGATCTCGGCATATCGGGAAGCGTCCCGGTTCCGTCGCTCTCGCTCAAACGAGGAGGCTCCTCCTCGCGAGGCGGGACCACCACCCTGAACAGGTACCCCAGCCGGTCCGCCTCGGCGGCGGTGAGCTCGACGAGCCCCCCCCCCGCGCCCCCCGTGCCGATCTTCGCGGGGTCCTCCACGACCAGCCCGCACGCGGCGTTGAAGTGGTGCGCGGCGAACAGCGCGTGCAGGGAGGGTCGGGTGAGGGACCGACCCTCGGTTTTCTCATCCTCCGACTCCGTCCCGTGAATCCCGCCGCCGCTCTTCCGCGGGCTCGGGCTCCGCGCGCGCCGCCGCGCCGGCGATCGCGCGGGCGAGCCGAAGGCGAACGCGCGCTCGGAGTCGGCGCTTTCGCCGCCGTCCTCGCCCTCGCCCCCGAGAAGCTCCGCGCCCGTCTCGAGGACGCCGCCGCTCTCGCGCAGCTGCGACTGCGCGCGCGGCCGCGCGAAGGTTTGCGCGAAGAGGAAAAGCATCAGATCCTGCACGAACACGAAGTCGTCGGACCGGCGATCGGCGTCCTCGACAATTTCTCCGCCGGGAGGCGCCTCCTCCGGGAGCGTCGCGCGGAGCGTGGCTATCACCACGCTCGCGGCGTCGCGCGAGAGGTCCAGGCACCGCGCGAGGTCCTCCGCCGCGACCGCCGGGCGGCCGCCGACGGGAACCGCCGCCGCCAAGAGGCGGCGCTGCGTCGGCGCGAGCGCCGCCGGCGTGTCCGCCGTCGGCGCGACGCGCGACGCGGGCAACGCGCCAAACTCGAAAGGCTCGCGCCGGAGCTCGACTGATATGCCGTCGTCGACGGTGTTCGGAGTGTGCGCGTACGCATCGGCGGACGCGTCGAGACGCACCGAGGAAAATTCCTCCGCGCCGTTCGCGCGACGCTCCGCGTCTTTTTCCCGGAGGCACGCGTTTCGGACGAACGCGAGATGTCGAGATGTCATCAGGCGGGGATGGGGAGACGGCGGGTGAGCGCGAGACGAGCGCGAGACTAACGCGAGACGAGAGGACGTTTCCGGAGGCGCGAGCGTATACGTGCGGCGGTGACACGACCGGTGAGACGCGCGTTCCACTAAGGCTCGCGCGAAGGTCTCGACCGGGAACCGCGCCCGCGGCCGAGTCCGGTCGGTCGTGGTGCCCCGCTCGACCGTTGATTTGAAAACGACGCGCGCGCGGGTCCGAACGAGGCCGTCCCCTCGACGCGACCCGCGCCCATCGCTCGGGGTTCCTCGGGAGGGGCGCGTCGCGTACCTTGGAGCGTCATCGCGACGTGCGGTGCGATCGGCCGGCGCCGACGTGGTCACGCGCGCGCCGGTCTGCGCGCGGGGAGGACGAAGGATGAGAAGATGAAGATCTCGGTTCGACACAAACGTTTTCCACGTCGCAGGCTGCGTGGGCACACTTCACTCAAAAAGCGTTTCACTTAAAAAGCGCGTCTCGTCACCCGTCACGGCGGCGCGACTCCCGGGAAATCGTCCGGCATGTCCCACTGCGTCTCCCCCGTGGTGGTGTTATAGTAGTACGTGTATCCCTCCGGGCTTTTGTGCGTCTCCCACAGCGGCTTGTCCGCCGGGGGCGCCGCGTATCCCCCCCCGCCGCCGCCGGCGTCGCTCCCGCCGTACCCCCCCCCGTAGCCGCGGTCGCCGCCTTCGCCCGGCAGACCCCCCGGCCGCATGTACACCGTCGGCCCCTCGTCGATGATGGCCTGCACCGCGGCGATGGCGGCGTCGACGTTGTCCTTCTTGCCGGAGATGGCGACCGTCCCGGCGTCCTTGTCGATCTGGATCTTCGCGCCCGTGCGCTGGCACAGCTCGCGGATGCTCTCGCCGCCTTTCCCGATGATCTTCCCCTCGCACCCCTCCGCGGGCATGGAGTGCTTGGCGTAGTCCCCGGCGCCCCCCCCCCCGCCGCCCGCGCCCGGGGGGTTGGGGTCGTTTAAAACGTCAAGGATCAGCTCGCGCGCGCGCACGCACGCCTCGTGGTCGCCGCGGATCATCACGCGACCTTGGTCGCGCTCGATCTGCAGCCGCGCGCCGGATTCCTCGCTCAGGCGCCGAATGGTCTCGCCGCCGCGCCCGATGATCTTCCCCACCAGCGCCATGTCGATGGGGACGGGCATCTCTTCCTTCGCGGCGCTTCGCGAAGCGCCTCCGTACGCGCCACCGACGCCACCGCCGAGTCCCGCCGAATCCCTGGCCTTCGCGGCGGCGGCGCTCTTCTCCGCCTGGTGCTCGCGTATGATCTCGTTCACCGCGCGCGCCGCCTCGGCAACAGCCGCCGCCGCGCCGGTGATGTAGATCACGCGCGGCTGCCCGGGCGCAACCTCCGAGCTCGGCTGGATCTTGACGTGCGCCCCCGAGTTGGCCTGGATCGAGTTGATGCGCTCGCCGCCGTGACCGATCACCTTGCCCGCGCTCTCGCTCGGACAAAGCACCTCGTCCGACACGGCGCCGGGTCCCGCCGAGCCGACGGCGCGCGCGCCGGGCGCGGGCGGGAGCGCGCGCCCGGGCGCCGCCGCCGCCGGGCCCCCCGGGGGGACGCCGTACGCGAACCGGGGGTCGTGCGAGACCCCGACCGGGGGTCCCGGGGGGTAACCGCCGGCGTGTGCGCCGTACGCGCCGACGGGTGCGCCGTACGCGCCCCCGGGAGGGCCCCCGGGGCCCGGGGGAGGCGGGTACCCCGCGTGCCCCCCTTGCTGCGCCGCGTGCACCGTGTTGACGATGTTTTGCAGATCGATCTGGCCAGCCGGCACGCCCGCGCCGCCGTACGCGCCCTGCGGCGCCCTCGGGTCGTAGCCCCCCGCCGCCGCGCCGGGCGGGGGGGGGAGCGCGCCGAGGTTGCCTCCGTGCGCGGGCCGTCCGCCGCCCCCGTACGGGTGGTACCGGTCGCCCGATCCCCCGGGGGGTGGAGGCGGCCCGCCGGCGCCTCGCGCGTCGCGCGGGTCGTCGTACCCGCCCGCGCCGCCTCGGTCGCTCCTGCGCGACCGCGGGTCCATGGTGCCTCGCTCGCCCGCGAGCGCGTCAGCCGGCGAGCGTCGCGCAACCCGAGCGCGCGCGGGAACTGTGTCGCGCGGCGCGGAATCGCGCGCGATCGAGGGGCACGAAATCGCGCCTCGGAACGGCGGCGTCCCGAGGCGGACACGACAGACTAAATGCCCACACGGGCATCATGTCGCGCCGAACTCGGGTTGCGAACTCCGGTTCCCAGTCGTCCAAGAATGAGAAAAAGCGAGAGAAGTGAAAAGGAAAAGCGGCTTCACAGCCTGCCGCGCCCGCGCACGATGCTCTCCAACCTGGCGATGCGCGCGTCGCGCGTGACCGTGCGTCTCCCCTCGGACCTGAGCCGGCTCGGGCGCGCGCGCGTGGCGCCCGCGAGCGCGAAGCCGCACGCCATGCGCCGCGTCGCCGCGTTCGCGAACTGGCGCATGGGCGGCGGCGGCGGGGCGCCCGCGGACGACCCCCCGCCCCCCTCGCGCCCCCGCGAGGCCCGCGGCGCGCGCGGGCGCTTCGACGACGACGACGGGTACGTCGAGCGGTACGACGAGGATGACGATTCCGAGTTCGGCCGCGTCGACGCTCGGGAGATGGGCTTCGCCGCGCGGCGCAGCCGCGCGGGCGGGCGGGATGACGGCCCGTCGACGCGCCGAGACGCGTCTTCTCGACGCGGGGGCCGCGGGGGCCGCGGCGCTTCGCGCGGCGGCGGCGGCCGCGGCCGCCGCGACGCCTTCGACGCCTTGGACGACCCGCGCGACCGCACGGTGTGGCAGGAGCGCCACGACGCGAAGAAACGCGCGCGGGAAGAGACGGGCGCGTTGACGCTCGCCGAGTCGTTAATCGGCGAAGCGGTGTACGGCGCGAATCCGGTGCGCGCCGCGCTGTTGGCGAACCGCCGCGCCGTGCACAGAGTCTTCGCGCAGGAGGGGTGCGACTTTTTTCGCAGAGACGCGCGATTACGAGAACGGGTCACGGAAGAGTTACGGTTGGAGATCGAAATCGTCTCCAAGCACGACTTGAACATGCTCACGGCGGCGCCGAGTGTGAACGGCAAAACAATCGGCGGCGGCGTTCGCCCGCACAACGGCGTGGCGCTGGACGCGTCGCCGCTATCGCCGATTCCGATCGACGCCCTCCCACAATGGAACGGCGTCGGGTCACCCCCAGTGTGGCTGGCGCTTGACGAAGTAGTGGACCCGCAGAACCTCGGCGCGATCGTGCGCACGGCGCACTTTCTGAACGTAGACGGCGTCGTGGTGTGCGCCAAGAACAGCGCGCCGCTGTCGCCGGTGACGAGCAAAGCGTCATCCGGCGCAATAGAGAGCGTCGAGGTGTTCAGCGCGAATGTGATGCACCGCTTTTTGAGTCGGTGCGCGGAGGACGGGTGGGTGGTCCTCGGCGCCGCCGGCGAGGCGGGCGCGCGGGACATTGATGAAATCGCGTCGTCAGTCACGAAACCCACCGTTCTGGTGATGGGCAACGAGTCCGACGGTCTGAGAACCAACGTGCGGCGCGCGTGCGGCGCGCTGGTGCGCGTGCCCGGGGGCGACGACGCCAGCACGGTGGACTCGCTCAACGTCTCGGTGGCGACGGGGATCCTCCTGCACGCGTTGATACGGGGGGCAAGGCGTCACGGCGGAGTGGCGGCGTAGCGTAGTAGGGTTACGTGTCGTGACGACGCGTAAACCAGGGGGACGAGATGGAGAGTCGTGAGAGTCGTGAGAGCGTCGCGCGCGGTTCGGTGAATGGATGATTCTGATTGAGAGACACACCATGTGACAACAGAAGTGACAACATTTGACTTCTAAATTCCTCTATTGTCACGAGTCCGACCGCGTCGAATCGCCGCGAAAACGAGACGCCTCACGATATTATGAACCGTCGTTTGGGGATTTATCGTGTCGGGTCGGTTGGCGAGACTGAAACGCACACGAAACGCGATTCGGGCTCCAACCTAACCTACGTGGCGCGACAAGCGCCCGGAGAGCGCCCAAGAGGCTGAGCGAAGGCGTCTTCGTGATTTCACCGCTTAGGCTCGCGCGCGCCCCGCGTGTACCCCAGTCCACACGGCGTCCGCCTCACCGCGACACCGCACGCAAACGAGACTCGCGCCAGGGAGTGTCCCTCGCGCTCATTCCCCGCCGAAGCAGCGCGGTCACCCGAAGCGGCGCGCGCGCTCGGGACAGGCGCCGAGAGGCTAAGGCACCTCTTCGCGGGCCCCCCGTTCGCGTGTTTCGCGTCCGCCCCGAACGCGCTCGACCGGCGCGAAGATGTCCGCGATGACGGCGGCGCGCGTGGAGCACGTCGGCCTCGGGCGCGGCCTCGGGATGGGCGTCGACCGCCGCGCCAGCGGCGGACGCGCCTCCGCGGTCCCGCGCGCCAGGAGACGCGCGGTGATCGCCCGCGTCCAGGGCGCCGAAGGGGAGCGCACGGCGGTGAAGCGCGAGAGGAGCGCCTTCCGCGCGGACACACACGCGCGAGGGACCGCGCGTGTGCGTCCCATGCGAGCCCTCGGCGGGTCCTTCGATGAGACCGACCCGGAGACCGCGTTGAAAGCCTCTTCCGAGACGGTCGAGGAGGCGAGCGAAGGCGAAGGCTCCATGACTGAAGTCGCGCTGTGGGTCGGCGCGGCGACGCTGTTCGGCCTCGGCGTCGGCGCGACGATGGGCGCGGGGAAAGCGGAGGAGTATTTCTCCGGGTACCTGCTGGAGCAGAGTCTGTCGGTGGACAACCTGTTCGTGTTCGTGCTCGTCTTTGACTACTTCAAGGTGCCCATGAAGCAGCAGCAGAAGGTGCTGAGCTACGGCATCGGCGGCGCGATGGCGATGCGCGCCGCGATGATCGTCGCCGGGTACGAGGCGGTGACCAACTTCAAGCCCGTGCTCCTGGTGTTCGCGGGCATCCTCATCTTCTCCTCGTATAAGCTCATCACCGAAGAGGAGGAGGAGGAGGAGGACATGTCCGAGAACGCCATCGTCAAGTTCTGCTCGAATCTGTTGCCGGTGTCGGAGGAGTACGACGGGGACAACTTCTTCACCGAGGTGCGGAACGACGAAACCGGCGAGATGATCAAGATGGCGACCCCTTTGCTCCTGTGTCTGTGCGTCATCGAGCTCTCGGACGTGGTGTTCGCGGTGGACAGCATCCCCGCGGTGTTCGGGGTGACGCAGGACCCTTTCATCGTCTACTCCAGCAACATCTTCGCCATCCTCGGGCTGCGCAGCCTCTTCGCCTTCGTCGCCGTCATGGTGGCCGAGCTGGAGTACCTGCAGACCGCCGTCGCCGCCGTGCTGGGCTTCGTCGGGTGCAAGATGGTCGCCGAGTTCGGCGGCGTCGAGGTCTCCACCGAGGCCTCGCTCGCGGTCGTCGTGGGGATGCTCGGCGCGGGCGTCGCGCTCTCGCTGGCCAAGAAGGACGACGAAGAGGAGGGAAAGTGAGCGGACGAAAAAAAAAGCGCGCGCGGAGGGCGGTGGGCGCCCCCGCCGAGACGACGCGTGTAGGAAAAACGGAAAGTGAAGAAAGAGAAAGAGAGAGAGGCCCGCGACGCAGGGGAGGCTCGTCGCGGGCGCGCGGCCGCGGGGGTGACGCGGCCGACGCGTCGGGGGCCCATGTAATAGGGACCGCGCGCGGTGACACTACGAGTACGCTCGATGGTTGAAAAAGCCTGTCGTCGTGTGACAATTCGTCTTGCCTCGAAACAAAGAAAAAGCCCACGTTTCTGAGAAACGCACGCGCCGACGCGAATGCGACAACTCGCCGCGCACCCGCGCGCGGCGCGGTTCGAGGCCGGGCGTCGCCTCGTCGGCCGCGAGATGGCGCTCACCTGCGTGGTGTGCCGCGGCGAGGACTTCGACGAGACCGAGGAGGGGTTCTACGTGTGCCATCTGTGCGGCACGCAGTCGCAGGATGTGGTGCGCGAAGTCGAGGACGAGGAGCTCCAGTTCAACACCGCGGGCGCGGGGATCACCCGCGGCGCGAGGCGCGTGCGCACCCCGAGCCACCGCGGCGACGCGCGCGGAACCGCACCGGGCGCGGATTTCCAGGACGGCACGTACGGAGCCACTCCCGCGGGACCCGGATCGCGCGTCGCCAAACGACAACGGGTTTCGGCGTACGCCGACGCCTCCGAGGACACTTCACCCGAGTCGCGCGACGCGCTCGAGCGCGTCGTGGCGTACTGCGACGGCGTACAGCGCCTGCTGCGTGCGCAGTGCGACGCGCTCGTGCAGACGATGGGGTTCCCGGAGGCGATCCGCGCGGAAACGAGGGCGGTGTGGCTCGCGTACCTGGACGGCTCGCGGATCCTGGAGACGGACTTCGCCGACCCGGACGCGTTCCTCGAAAACGCCGCCGCCGCCGACGCGAAGCCCGAACCCCGCGCTTCGGTTCGCGAAGGCTCCGAAGGCTCCGACGCCAGCGACACCGCCACGACTTCGACGTCCGATTCCGAAGACGACACGTCGGGTGGGTCCGCGGCTTCGAGCGACGACGGAACGGAAGACGAGGGACGACCGCGGAAGGCCGCGCGTCCGTCGTCGCGAAAAGAAAAAAGCGAAAAGAAAAACAAAAGAGTCACGTTCCGCGCGTTCGTGACGCGTCGGTTCCCCATCCGGTGCACGCTCGCGTCCGTGTACCTGGCGTGCCTACGGCTGCGTCTACCCGTGCACTGCGGGGACCTCACGGCTTGGGCCGCGGATGGCCGTCTGCCGTTCCTGGCAGAGAGCGCGCGCGTCGCGGACGACGTCGCTGCGCGCGAGCCTGAGCCGCCGTCTGGAGCCGGAGCGGTCGACGTCGCCGCGCGGACCGTCGCGGCGCGGTTCGCGGCGCCGCTCGCGCCGGCGCTCGTCGCTCGGTCCGTCCCGAGGACGCACCTCGTCGCGGCCTTCGCGGCGCGCATGGTGCGCGTCGCGGAGAGCGCCGAGCTCAAAGAAGCGCAAAGAGGCCGAGTCGCGTTCCCGCCCACCAACGCGGCGGCGTTCGTCGAGCGCTTCGGCGGCGCGCTCGGCCTCGGCGGCGCGTTCGCGGAGCAGGCCATGCGCGCGCTGTGCCTGTACCAGGCGCCTGGTCTGCGGCACGCGCGCGCCTCGCGCGCGGGCGCGGCGCTGCCGTCGGATCCGAACGAAGCGCGCGGAAGGAGTCGTACGCAGACGCGAGGCGTGCCCGCGCCGCCGCACGCGCACGCCGCGGCGACCGTCGTCGCGGCGATGAAGGCGGCGTACGACTTGTCGGCGCCGGACGTATCCGCGTCGGACGAGGCGTCGTACGCGCGATGGCGCGTAGACGTAACAGCGCGCGCGGAAACGCGACGCGCTGTTACGTCTACGAGCGCGTCGACCGGTACCGGGTTTAGGGGGAGAAAAAACGCATCGTCGACGACGCGTCACGACGCGTTCCTCGCCTTCTGCCGCGACCACGTCTTCGGGGGACGAGGGTCCGTGCCCCCCCCGCGCGACCGCGTCGTCGCCAACCTGTGGCGCGCGTACGAGGCGCGCGAGAATCACGCGGACGTTTCGGAAGGTTCGGAAGAAGCCACGGAAGAGACGGCGCCGATCGCGCCGTTCCGAGCGAAAACCTTTTCACTAAAAAAAACGCGTCGCGCGAACGACGGCGGCGTCGTCGGAGAAGGTCGCGACGCGTACTGGCGCGGCCCCGCGGTTTTGGCGGACGCGCCGCGCGCGTACCGCGCGGCGGTCGAGACGGTGGCCGAGCTCGCCTGCGTCGCTCCCGAGACGCTCCACGCGTGCGTGCTCGACGTCGACGCCGCGCTCGAGGCGCGCGAGCGGGGCCTGCGCCGCGAGGCGAAGGCGAGAGAACAGGCGCGAGAAAAGGCGAGAGAACAGGCCGGAGAACAGGCGCGAGAAAAGGCGAGAGAAAAGGCGCGAAAGCGCGTCGAGCGAGACGGCGACTGGACGCAAAAGGCGAAGCCGGGACGCGAGAGGAGACGTGACGAGACGATGCCCGAGACGAGATGATGTCGCGCGATGATTTGGGCAGTACATACATATCAACACGCGCGCGCGTGCGCGAACGTCACTCGTTTCATCGGCGTCGACGTCTCGCGTCATCGTACGTACTACGAAAGTAGACTACTGTTACTAAAACCGATAATATAGGTTACACATGCATGATAGTCGTGATGGCTAGTAATAGTCCTGAATACCTACGGCGCTCGCGCGCTCTCAATCCTTAAACTTACTCGCGTCGATGTAGATGATCCCCTCCGGCACGCCGAAAGGCTGCTTCCAGTTGTTGTCGTCGCACGGGAGCGCGCAGAACTGGATCTTGTCGCTGGTGTCGATGATCCAGACGTACTCCTCGCCCACGGTGACCTGCTTCGCCGCGATGGGAATCCTCGTCCAGACGTCGATGGAGGGAAGGTGGTTCGGGTACTTCCAACGCGTGTTCGTCGCCGGGTCGATCCAGTCCACCACGGCGTCGTTGCGGTACAGCTCGTTGTCTTCGTTAACGCAGAAGACGTAGTCGAGACCGACTTCGCACGCGCGCACCGTGCCGGGCAGGTCGTGGTGCACGCCCTTGCCCGTGCAGGGCAGCTCGCACGCCCACACCCACTGCCCGTCCTGCACGACGCCCCACATCCAGGACTTACCGACGCCCGCCTGGCGCAGGAGGCCCGGAAGTCGATTCCACGAGCCGCTGCCGTCCGCGGGTTTGGCGTAGTACGCGCCGGTGGTGGCCACGAAGTACGCCTCTTCGAGGCCGACGTCGAGCGTCCTGGCGGTGCCGCCGGGCACCGAAGGGGAGGTCCACCCGCTTCCGCTCTCGTTGAGCGCGCTGATGTGCGTGTACTTGGCATTTTTGTTGGCGTCCAGCGCCCACAGGTCGTCGAAACCCGCGGCCACGTCCACCATGTGCCCCTCCGCCTTGCGCCACACCTCGTCGCGGTCGCGCTCGAGCACCGAGTAGATGTTGTCGCCGGGTTCGTCGCTCAGCGCGATGATCTTGCACGGGATGGGGCACTCGGGATTGCACCCGCCGAAGGTGGTGGTGATGGTGGTGTTGCCGGGGCTGTTGCTCATGAGGCGGTTGTGGTACACGTTGCCTCCGGCTTGCGTCTTGGAGGAGCACTCCGCGTCCATCAGTGCGGGGCGAATGTTGTTCCCGCCAATCTCCCACCGCTCCTCGCCTCTGTTGTTGATGAGCACGAAACCGTACTCGCACGTGTCGTCCATCATCTGCGTGCCGGTGAACACCTTGGTGTCGCCCACGCGGCGGAGTTCCTCATGCAGGTCTACGCCCGGGAGCTCGCGGTTGAACTCGTACGGGGGAGCCTGCGTGGCGCAGCGCAGGACAACCTGCACGCGGGCGATGCCTTGGTCCCAAAAATCCTCGTTCTCGCGTTTCCACCAGATGGGAGGGCACGAGACGTCGATCGTGAAGCTCACCGCGCGGCGCATCGCCGGGTCGGAGCTGACGCCCTGACCCACTGCGGCGACGGTCGAGGGGAACAACGCGGCATCGGGACCGGACGCGGCGGAAAGGCCGAGGGCGGAGGACTGCGCGTTCCCTCGGAGGTATAACACCCCCGAGACGGCGAAGAGCGACACAGCGAGGCCGGCGACGCGCGCAAACCGGCTGGGGGTTTCGCTCTCCTTGCGGAGCAGGGAGGCGTCTTCGATAGCTTGGTACGAGGTCATCGCGCGAGTGGATACGGGGGTTCCTCGGAACGCGCGAAGGGCTCGCGCGCGGGAGGGTGTCCTTTCCGACGATCGTGGATCAGCTTTTTCTAAGAAAGTGTTACAGGATACGTGACGTTCCGAAGTTTTATGAGTCATAGATTGATAAAGTATAGTGTGGTAGTCTGAAAGTAGTGTAATTTAAATAGCAGTAGTAGCACACTGAAAAGCCATAAGCAAACTTGTAGTTTACTAAAACTAAAACGGGACGGGTGTTTTTTCGAGCGCGCCGAACCGGCTTAGCGGTCCGACCCGGAACCGCACCACGCCGCGCACGTTTTCGAGCGGGAGGTACCCCCAGACGTGTCCATCCACGCTTCCACCGCGGTTGTCTCCGAGCACGAAAACGTTCCCGGGAGGGACGCGCGTCGGTCGCAAGTCGTACGACGCGGTTTTACAAACGTCGCACGTTTTCGCCTCAGCGGCGGTCACCCCGACGGGCGTTCCCGTGGCGTAGGGCGTCTCGCGCGACCCGTTGCGGAACACCGCCCCGCGCGTGATCTCGAGCTCGTCCCCGGCGACGGCGACGACGCGCTTCACGAAGAGCTCGCCGCGCTTCGGGGCGGAGCCCCTGGTCTCGAGGACGACGCTCGCCAGACGCGGCGGCGGCGCGAACAGCACGACGTCGCCCGCGGCGACCGCGCGCAGGGACGCGCGCCTCCGGTCCACCAGCAGCGCGTCGCCGCGGCGCACGCCGGGCGCCATCGAGTCCGAGGGCACGGACGCGACGGAGACGGCGCCGCCGCGCAGGAGCGCCCCCGACGCGACGAAGAACGCGGCGAACAGAGACGCCGTCCCGGCGGCCCAAACCAGCTCATCGCGCACGGACCGAAGCTCGGCGGCGCCCACTTCCGTTTCGATCGAGCCCCAGGGCGTCCACGTCGGGTTAGAGAGCTCGGCGCACAGCACGAAATCGTTTCCGTTTCCGGGAGGAAGCGCGGAAACGTCCGCGGAGTTAGCGGGGACGCGCGCGCCGGTTACGGCGTTCCGCCAAAACAACGCGCGAATCTCGTACCTCTGCCCGGCGTAGAGTCCCAGCGGTTTGCGAGTGCACCCCGCTATCGCGACGCCCCCCACTCGGAACGCTCCGGAACGCGGTCGAAGCAGCGCGTCGCGCGCGTCGCGAAAGCTCGTCGCCGCGCTCGAGACGTACCGCGCCGCCGCGTTCGCGGCGACGGCTCTCAGGCGCGCCGGCGAACGAGCCTTCGTGCCCGAGCGCGCGAACGGCGCGTCTGTCCGCCGCCCCTTCGTCACGTCGTCCCGTTGTCGTATCAAATCGACGTCGTCGTGGTCGTCGTGGTCGTCGTGTTCGACGTACCGGGACCAGTCCCCGAGCAACGCGCCGTACGCGCCGGAGAGCGCGGCGGCGGCGACCGTCTCTCGCGTCCGCAGCGACGACGCGTCCGCGTCGTACGCGAGCGCGTTTGACTCGTGCGTCTCCGTTCGACTCGTGTGTCTCGTGTGTCTCCGGGACACGACTCCGGTAAAATACCACGGCAGCAGCGCGAACAGGACGTCCCCGGCGAGCGAGGTCGGGCTCGCGTACTCCAGCGAGGACCAGTTGAATTTGTTGCGCGCGCGCGCGTCGGCGCCGCGCCGCAAAAGCGCCTCGACGACGTCGTCGCGTCCGAACTGACACGCCCACATCA